>Ga0208315_1000774_pt1 | contig 19631 bp, 35 predicted proteins | sample MalvireepMed_215_FD_184239 | JGI IMG/M metagenome (GOLD analysis project Ga0208315, IMG submission 184239) | Marine viral communities from the Global Malaspina Expedition - Malaspina viral metaG DeepMed_215 (SPAdes) (version 2) | ecosystem: Environmental > Aquatic > Marine > Oceanic | place... | reverse complement strand
GTTGTCTGGTCTGCCTTCCAATATCCGGGTTCTCCCTCGTAACTCTCCAGGTCTTGACCAATCAAATCGTATTTAATCTCGTTCCATTTAATCATTTTTTAAACCCCCTTTTAAAACTTGACAGGTTTTAGGAGCGTTCCCACCTGTAGAAAAGGTGAGAGCCGATCTTGGCGGTGAACGTTTTGTAGATTTTCCAGTCTGGCTTGACGTAATCCGCATGGTAATGCGTCGCCCCGTGGGTCACGTCCTCTATACGCCCCTCCAGCACCAGCCGCGCTATCAGCATGGAAAATTCAAATGCCGGTTTATTCAGGGGTTGGTCACTAAGGCCGTCACAATACCAACTGAACTGGCACTGGTGTTTCACGGGAAACCCACGATAGGTTTTGGATTGTTTGACTACAGAACAAATATCGTTCGGATAGCGACTATCCCTTACTCGATTAAGAACAACATGAGCTGGCGCAGCCATAGCAAAAACATCAGGCTCACCTCTGGCCTCGAAATAAATATTCAGCGCCAGACAAATTAAAGCCGCGCTCATTAATAAGGACAATCTATAACCCGGCACGGTCGGGCAGATGCCGCTGGCGCACGTTCTTTTCCTTTACCGTACAGGTTGATGCCACAGGTCCAGCAAACCCCAGTTTTTATTAATGATAGATGCCGCCGCAAAATATCATTCTGGCCCGTGTCCTTTTTCTTTTTCATTGACTTTCTCAATAATCCTTGATCGCTGTTGAGAATAATTTCCAGTCACACTCGTCACCCTCGACGATACAATTCACAATCATGTTTAAACCTGGCGACCCGAACCGACCCAGCACCCCGCCCGACCAGATTAAATATCTCCTGACTTCCTTAGGCTCTTTCTCTGTATTTGTTCCACTCGTCCCTCTTGGACAATCAAGAGTTGCATAATCCAAGGTCTGGAAATCAACCTCGCTGCGAATGTATTTAACCGCCCTCCTGATGCCCCAGACCGATTCCTGTAGAACTGAGTTGAGCTTTTTACTTTCAGCCCAGACTAAAATCGGGTCGCGCTTCGCCTTCTTTAAAGTTTCCTTGGTCGCCCACTGGTAGGCTTTCTGGGACTGTTCTGAAATATCAATCATTTCAATTCTTGCAAACGTCTTGACATTATCTTTTCCTCGATTGCGGCTACCGCTTCCTTGGCGTATCCAGACCGCCAATCAAGTTCTTCCTTTAACTCCGCCCATGAGGGAAAGAATTTATACTGGCCTGGAGCCCTTCTTAGAACTTCCAGTACAACATCTCTGGGATACTCCCTAAATTTCTCCGCGTAACTCTCCATCATTATTCGTATGTCGTCTTTGCCTTCATTTCTGGATTTAGTTAGAGATCTTAATTTTAATAGTTCTCCAGCTATCTCCTTATCGGTGGCCGGGGTCATTGACGATTTTATTTCTTCAAGAGCTTCGTTAAGTTCAGCCACCGTCACCTTGCGGTTAAATTTAAATCCTTGAAAATCAAAATCAGGAGACAGTCTCTCTTCCAGAAACGAAATCTCGAAACGCTTCCGCTGCGTTGGAAGATTGGTTTGGTTTGGTTGTGTAATCAGTTGGTTCGTCATTCCATCTTTCTCCGTTTAACCATGTTGATGCGTGTGGGATCATTTGACGGTCTGGATTAAAATTATATTTCATCAGACCATTTAAAATTTCTTGATGCGTAAATTTTTGAATTGCTTTTAGGTAAGCCTTCTCTGACGCCTTTTTAGAGACCTTCCTTGGGTACTGATTCCAAAATTCTTCAAAATATTTTTCTTTATATATTTCTTTACTTTCTAACTCTAACTCTGACTCTAACTCTAATATGGGCATATTTTTTCCTAGCGTTCGCTTGCCGTTCGCTATGCCAGTTTCTTTTCTTTTCAATGATTTAGCTATCCCACCCAGACTCGCGTTTAATTTATTTTTTTCTCTTTTTTCCTCACTTTCCTGTAGTTCTTTTGCCAATCTTTTGTTAAAAAACGTCCCATTTTTGAGATCAAAATATTGCTCAAGTTCTATTTTTACTTTCCTCCATTGCCCTTTTGTAAGTCTTAAAAGTCGAGCCATCTCCGTGTCGTTGTCCCTAAAAAAAGATTTTTTACTCCAGGTGTGAGCAAGAATATCAATGTAACAACCCTTTGCCGTCGGGCTTAGAGTGGCAGTATCGACAAGCCAGTCATTCGTATAAAATTTAAAGTAAGGAAGAGTACTCATATAAATTCCTCCCTGATTTCGTTAGCTTTGTCCCACCACTCTGGGCGTGTTTTCTCCCATTCGTTCACTCTCTTCACGCCGCTAATAATGGTGGTATGGTCACGGTTGTAGACGCGGGCGATTTCAGGAAGACTTGAATGAGTCAGTTGCCGACTCAGCCAATACCCTATGAATCTTGGAAAGCTGATATTTCTGGCTCTCTGTCTTCCCAGCATTTCATGCGTCGTAAGATTAAATTCCTTTTGAACGACCCTCCTTATTGATTTCAGAAGTTCGTCTTTTCGGTCGTACTTAAACTTAATCCCAAAAAAATGCGCTGCGTCGCGTTCGCTAAAAATTGTCATTGTTCCCTCCCCTACGGATAACTTTCGTTATATGCTCGTCACAAAATGCAAAACTTTGTTTGAGACTGATCTCAGCGTGGCAGAATTTCCCGTCCTCCAGCCACTGGCAGAAACTAAAATTGCCCCTCTTTTTCCAGTCGCCTTTTTTTTCATGGAGCCTGATCTCCCCGCCCCAGGCGCTTTTTAATTTCCTTCGCATCCCCATACGGGACAATTTCCCCGCCACAGACATGCGGTTGATCCCGATTTTTTCGCCAATCTTTTGAAAGGTTAAGCCGGTCTTCCAAAGGGCTATTAATTCTTTCTCTTTTGATTTATTCCACCTCATATTCCCTCACGACCCATCTCGTGTGGTGGCTTTCCTTTTCATTTGCTAACTCGAAGCCTTCGGGGATTTCCTCGTTGTGTCCTACCCATCGGAACTCAAGTGTCCACTCGTCCTCTTGTAGGCCGTCGCAGCAATGAACTTGACCGGCATGACAGCCTTCATAATCGCAGGGATATAATTGATTGGGGTTCATTTCCGTTGAGGCTACAATTAGGAGCCGACCCGGAATCATTGCAGCACCTTCACATTTGGGGCAGTTCATGCCTTCACCTCGCGGATTTCAACTCCGTAGAGAGCCTCCACAAGCCTCTTTTTCAGCCTATAGACCTGAGTACGGAAGCCTTTCACGTCCTCTACAACCCACTGGTCGCCTTCGAAATAATCAAAGTCGGCGCGGTATGTGCAGATTTTCTTTTCATTAATCTTGCATTCAAACGGGTATTGTAATCTTAGATCGGAAATCTCGTTGGCTTTTTCCAGAAGTCTTAATTGCCCGTACCGGCGGGCTTCAGCCTTGGAATCAAAAATAATCCCGTCTACTTCAGTTTTAATGTTTCTGTATTTCAACATCTAAAATTGCTCTACCGATAAGGGTTGCGATTTGGGGAGAGACGCTGTTTCCAATAGCGTGTAGTCTACTGGATAGCCCAGGATGACCTCCGATAGATTTGGGTTCGGGTATATTGGATCGCCCGCGCCATCGCGGAGATACTCTCTCAGTAAACTCCGATATGCATCGCTGCCGTAAAATCTGTTTCTTGGACTCCCCTTCGGATCTGTTACCGCCGTTGGGGTAGGCAAGTACCCATACTCTGTCCCTTCTTGACCAGCCACCAAGGTAGGAAGATGGTATGCAATGCCATTCCGCATCAAACCCGATCTCGGCCAGGTCTCCGAGAACCTTGCCAAACCATCCCCCTCTGAGTTCGCTAGGGCCAGCAAGCAAGTTTGAGACGTTCTCCACGATTGCGTATCTGGGTCGTATGTCCCCAATAAGTCGGCAGAGGTCACTCCAGAGTCCTGATCTCTCGGCTTCGATGCCTTTCTGTTTTCCCGCAACGGAAAGGTCGGTACACGGGAATCCCCCAGTGATGATGTCGGGAATAATTCCATCGTCTGCGAGTCGCTGGGCATTTAACTCTCTAACATCCTTATAGATAGGAACATCAGGCCAGTGCTTTTTGAGAACCCTTCTGGGGAATTCCTCGATCTCGCAAAACGCGACAGTCTTGAAGCCGCCCATGCCATTTCGTGAACTACATCGTTCCAAACCCAAACTAAAGCCACCCACGCCACTGAAAAGGTCGAGAACTTCATGCACTTAAAGAATAACGAGCTACTCTGGCGGTGCCATTCCGGGTCGGGACTCTCACCATTTCGCTCTGGACCGCATGTCCCTCGTCCCGCAAGTCTTTAATTCTCGCGGCCAATCTCATAACACCAAACTCGACCTGTGCCTTGCGTGGCGTCAGACTGTGGCCGTTTTTTAGATACCCTAAAATCTTTTCACTTTGAGTCATCGTGTTCTCCATCTAAAAAGTCCAGAGGCGTCACATAGCCGCGTGACCATTCCATTATCTGGCGCATGAACTTCGCACGAGGCGTTCTCCGTCCCGCCGCCCAATGGCGCATGGTCTGGTCGATTACACCGAAATCCCGCGCTGCCTGAGCTACGGTCATTTCGTTTTTTTCTATGTATTTGGAGAGTTGCATAACTAACTTCTAAACCAGAAGCTAGTCTAATGTCAACCTATATGGTGTATTATTTCTATTCTGGTTGGTATGACGCCATCACGACAGCGATTATTTGAGTATCATCTTCGCCGTCATCATTTTGAGTGAATCTTATAGATGAGTGTGCGGGATTGTTTGACTCAGGTTTCAGCCATCCCTTGCCGTCCTCGTCTATGATCAATTCCTTACAGGTCGCCTCGATCAACCCCAACTCGGATCGTCTTTGAACTATGACACGTTTGCCGACCGGGAGCCGGTCGTTTACTGGGTCATACCTAGAGCATATTAACAGCGATTTATCCGCATAACGAAGGTTCATGCTGTCGCCTCTGATCTCCAGGGCGAAGACTTCTATCTCTCTGAACCTCCCATCAGGCGGTACATTCACCGCATATTGCTCGTCTTCCGGGAGTTCTACCGCCTCGCGCCAATCGCCAGCCTGGACGAACCCGACGCACTTAACCGAGGTCAAGCTGCCCTTGGTTATTTCAACGTCCTCGAAAAGAAGCTCGACGGCCAAACAATTAAGGTGAGGAGCGAACCTCTCAGCCCACTCAACATTTAATTTTCGGACCCCCAATTCTAGTCGTCCAACTTGCTGTCCAGACGTGCCAGAGAGTTCAGCGAGTTTCACCTGAGACAACCCCGCTTTTTTTCGGAAATGAGCAATTTTATTCACAACATTCTAAGTTTAAACCAAATTGTTTTATTTGGCCACAGCATAGATATACGCCAATTTGGTTGACATTATCTTATTCAGTCTATACGTTACATCTGAATTGGTGAATAAGGAGAACTGAAATGCAAGATTTAACAATACCTATCAGACGAGACCCCGGCCTGACGGACGGCGCACGGGATGATCTCATTGAAGCGCAGGGCGAGTTGGAAAAAGCCCTTCCCATACTAAGCAGTCTTAAAAGTTCACTTCGCTATGCGGAATATCTGGGCGGTGGCGTTGAGTATCGAAATGAATGTCAGGAGATCCTTAGGTCAATCAATAGCGCGATTGAAGAAATCAACGAAATAGTGGGAGAAGAATAATGACTGCAAGAAAAGATATTGCGATAGCGCAACCAAAAAGCAACCCAACGCCTGTTGATTTAATTAACACCATTATAACAAAGGGCGGTGATTTAAGCCAACTCGCGCAACTGATGGAACTTCAGGAGAAGTGGGAGGCAAAACAAGCGAAAGCCAATTTCAATCACGCCCGACAAAAGTTTATGGATGAAGTTAAAACTGTGATTAAAAACAAGGAAGGGTTTGGATACTTTTTCGCCAGCCTTGATAATATAGCCAAAACAATCAAACCCGTTTTAGACAAGTGTAATCTTTACTATAGCTGGGACACGGATTTTGTCGACGGCATTGTTCACGTCACCTGTGTTATCAGCCATGTTGACGGCCATGAGCAAAGAACAAAATTAGCGGGTGGTCCTGACACTTCTGGCAAGAAAAATTCCATCCAGGCCATAGGATCAACTACGTCGTATCTTCAGCGTTACACTTTAGTTTCAGCACTAGGGTTGGTTATTTCGGATCAAGACAGTGATCTTAATGTGGATGATGACGGGGATGGAGGGCAAAAGGTTGTCCCCATTAAAAAAAATAAAAACGTCATAGATAAAGAGCAAGTAGAAGAAATTCTTGAATTAATTGCGAAGACAAAAGCCGACACAATAAAATTTTGTAACCATCACAAAATCTCCTCTGTCGCGGAAATGCCAGCAGAACAATTTGAGGATTGCAAAACGTCTCTAAAGACAATAGCGGCACAGAAGAAGGCCCGTAAAAATGGATAATATCGAACAACGATCAGACGAATGGTTCGCAGTTCGCTGCGGCAAGGTCACAGCTTCCCGCGTCTCCGACGTTATTGCCAAGACCAAATCAGGCTGGGGCGCGAGCCGCGCAAATTACATGGCGCAACTCATAGCCGAACGACTGACGGGCGAGGTCGCAGACAGTTATTCAAATTCTTCAATGCAATGGGGAACAGACCACGAAGACGAGGCCCGTGTGGCTTATGAATTTTATGAAAATGAAGGGGTTCAGGAAATAGGATTCGTCCAGCACAACGACTTGGAAAGCGGTGCAAGCCCTGACGGTCTGGTTGGAAAAGACGGGATGATCGAGATTAAATGTCCAAATACGGCCACGCACATCCAGACACTTCTGGACCAGAAAATACCACGGAAATATGAAACTCAAATGCTTTGGCAGATGGAATGCACGGGGAGAAAATGGTGCGACTTCGTTTCTTACGACCCACGTATGCCAGAGGGGCATTTAAAACTGTTCGTCAGAAGATTTGAGCGGGACGATAAGAGGCTTGATGAGATCAGGGGAATGGTTGCTGATTTTATTGGAGAACTTGAAGACAAATTAACCGCGTTAAAGAAACTGGAGAAATAAATGGGATCAATTAACAAGGTAATACTGGTGGGAAATCTTGGTCGAGACCCTGAGGCTCGCCATTCCCAGGATGGAAACAAAATTGTCAATATGTCTTTAGCTACTTCAGAATCTTGGACAGACAAAAGCTCTGGTGAGCGCCGGGAAAAAACAGAGTGGCATCGTGTCGTAATCTTTAATGACCGCCTCGGAGAGATAGCGGAGAAGTATTTAAAAAAGGGTTCTCAGGTGTATCTGGAGGGCAGTCTCCAAACGAGAAAATGGACGACTAACGACGGCGTTGAGAAATATACAACAGAGATCGTACTGAAAAAATTTAATGGCACACTCACGATGCTTGGAGGCGGGAATGAAGGATCACCCCAAGTTGTCCCGCCGCCGATTATTGAGAATGAAACAAACAAAATTATTGATGATGAGATCCCATTTTAATTTGGGCGCAGGAAACGGCCTGGGGAGTCGTTTAGTTTCAACAGGGCTGAGTGGTTGCCCGACGTTCTCCTTAGCCGCTCAGTCCAACCCCAAGGATTAGCAAATGAACATGATGATCCCCAAGACAGAGTTTAGTCGAATGCCGAAATATCTAAAATACATTCGGACTCTGCCTTGTGTCGTTTGCAAGACCACTTACGACATCCAGGCGGCTCATGTTCGTTACATCGCGCCTTGTGGGATCGGAATAAAACCGCCTGATTCAGCCACCGTTTCACTTTGCCAACCCTGCCATGCAGAGCAACACAGTCGAGGTGAGGAGGTTTGGTGGAAATCAAAGGGTCTCGACCCAAAGGAAATCACTGAAGGTCTGTGGGATATTTTTAACCGATTCGGTAACCCTGCGCGAGGGAATCTGGCCGAGGTCTATGTAAGGGGGATTCATGGTTGAAGTCTTGATGAGAAAAGATTTCGGCGGCCTAAAGCCCGACTCTGAAACCGCCTTTAAGGTTTTAGGCAAAATCGGAACAGGGACTGTTGTGACTGTTGACGTCAAAGACCCCCGGCGAAGGTCAGTCCAACAACACCGGCTGTTTTTTGCACTCCTTAACAGGGCATTCGATAATCAGGAATACTACCCCACGCTTGAAACGTTCCGCTACGCCCTGATCGTAAGATTGGGATATTACGAGGAGTTTAAATTTTTAGACGGGGAAGTGATTCTAATCCCAAAATCACTCGCTTTCGCAAACATGACCCGCGAGGAATTTTCCAGGCTCATGGACGACGCGGCGGCTGCGATTGAGGAAATGCTGGGAATGGGTAAAGACGAATTACTGGCGGAGGTCTATTCGACATGATTGAGAACTTATTATTATTAAGATTTCAACCACGGAGTAAAGTTGCCCACATCATACTCGACGGGGTCTGTGTCTTTTTGTTTTTTACAGTCACTTATTTCGCACTGGTGATTTTATGATCAAAGTCGTTTTCATTTCCGTTCTGATTCTGACAACCAAGGTGCCGCCCGAAGGCTGGCTGCAATGGACGCAGAGTTACAGTAGTGTCGAAATATGCCACGAGAGAATCCGTCAAGATTTTGACCAGATAGCCTCTGCGGTGAAAGGTTACTTGGGAAAGAAATTCGTATCGGTTCTGGAAATGCGCTGTCTGACCTACGACCAGGCGGTGAAACTCAATGCGGAGTTAGGACATTAGGGTGGGAAAGAAAAAGAAATCGCAGCGAAGGCGGAATGTCATAGCCACCGACCTTCGGACGCCAAAGTATCGTCAAAGAAGGATTGAATTAAAAACACTGCGCGAGAGGGCGCGGGTCGCACAAGAGGAAATTATTCAGGAGATAGAAAAATAATTTATCCGAATTTCAGAGACGTAGACGGCGAGCTATTTATTGTTTTAATCAAGCCTGACGGGGAAGAGGTTCTCCATGAGAAAATAAGCAGGGGAGAGGCTTGGAGGCTGGTCTGGCAATTATTAGAGTATCTAAAAAGATAGCGGAGAAAAAAAATGAATAATTTAGATTTGTCTCCTGGACGTGTTGTAGTTAATGAGCTGCAAAATTTAAAAAAGAAATTTAATATAACCAGCAAAGCCCTCGCAAAAATGTCGGGGGTGCATGAAAGAACACTCGCACATATTTTAGCGGGCAACCGAAGCCTGACTAGCGATACGTCTAATAGAATAACTGAAAACCTGGCCGCCATTTTTATTAGTTGGGGCGAGGTGCTATATCGCAAAAATGAAAGGTTGAATGACCTTGGTGTTTTGGTGATGGCGTTGAAAAAGTATACCGAAAATGAAGAATGGGGTTTTGTTCATAAAGATCGGCAAAATATTTGTTTGTGCCCGTCCGACAAGAAAAAGGTTTTGCAAACTGTTAAACTGGACAACCGTGTAAAAAGACGGAAGGTGCAGTGCTTGGAATGCAACGCCAAATACAACACTTTTGAAATCGAAGCTGAAGATTATTTCCGATCTTTAGTAGAACATGAAACGCTGCACAACATTCTCAATCAGTTCAAAAACGCTGACATCCCATACTCGTATTGTCTGAAAAACAAAGCTGATGAAATAAAATCCGCTCCGCCAACCAGGTCAATGCAGGGGAGGCCAGCCCAGGTTAATAAAAGACCATTCTCGATGAAGATGGGTAACCATTCGTATTAAATGGCTTTTACCATTCCACAGGTTTGTGAAAAACTGGGATATTCACGCCAGACGGTTTATCATTTAATATCGACTGGTCAGTTGAACGCTTGCAAACCCATAAATGGGCATTATAGAATCTGGCCTGAACACCTGGAAGAATTTAAAAAGAAAACCGAATGCCACAAGGGCCACGCCTTATTAAAGAACCCGGACGACGAAACTGGTACGTCAGAATCACGGAGCGCGGCACAACACGCAGGATTTCTACACATACTCCAGACAGAGAGGCGGCGGAAGAATTTTTAAGTAACTTCAAAGCCGCACTGGAATCACCCGCCGGGAAGACAATCGGCGAACTTCTCGACGCACGGGTTAGAGCCAGATCACCCTACGTTGCCCGCCCTGAAGCCCTCAGAGAGCACGCTATGGCCCTGAAGAGGTATTGGGGCAATAAGTACCCCGAACAAGTGGAAGACCATGTACGACTCTGTAAGAACAACAGGCGGCAATTAGAGGAATTGAGGGCCGCTTTAAAGCTGGCTGAGAAAAGGGGTTGGATAGAAAAAGCCCCTCACGTTGAACTGCCTCCCAAACCCTCGCCGAGAGATAAATTCCTCACTCAGGAACAGGGAATAAATTTATTAAGATCAGCGCACCGTCCGCATATAAAACTTTTTATCTTAATTGCCATGACAACCGGGGCAAGGAAGGGTGCCGTCCTCGACCTTACATGGGACCGTATTGATATGGATGGAGGAGTGATTGATTTTCACAACCCCAAAAAGTTTATAACCAACAAAAAACGATCCGTTGTTCCCATGACCAGAGCGTTAATCACGGCCTTGAGAGAGGCACACCTCATGGCGACAACCGACTATGTGATCGAGTGGAATGGGAAGCCATTGAAATCAATTAAAACGGCATTCAGGAAGACGGCACAACGAGCCGGTGTCCCGTGGTGCAGCCCTCATGTATTAAAACACACTGCGATAACATGGCTGGCACAGAAAGGCTGGGGAATAGAGGAAATTTCAGAGTTTACCGAAACGTCTTTTGAAACCGTCAAACGTGTCTACCGTCATGGCCGGCCAGAAAACCTGGTCAAACAAGCTGAAGATTTAGGATCTTTTTTGTACACACCGTGTACATTGGAGGAAGTAGGGGGATCTGAAAAAACCCTTTAATATCAATAAGTCGGGGAGTGGCGCAGTCTGGTAGCGCACATCGTTCGGGACGTATGGGTTCCCTGTCAGATATAGTAAAAAACGGCAGAATACCAAGGTTTCTTGTCAGATACAGTTAGAAACTGTGTACAAAAAATGTACACACTGTGTTCATTAACTAAAATATAACTCGGTCTCCCGCGCCCGCCTTCTGACCAGACCTTTTAAAATCTTTCCCGCCGCCCTCCTCCACTGCCAAATTTGATTCCCGGCGTCTTCAATGCAGCCTTGTTTTATAAGGGAACGGACTTGACTAGCGCGGAAATTACCCGAACCTATATTAAAAGTCAGAGAGGTTAGAGCGCCTCGTTGATTTTCAGTGAGGTCTTCAAAGTATGGTTGGGTCAATCTTTCTATTGCCCTAAATGATCCAGTAATATCCCGGCGCAATAGGTCTTGTGCTTGTTCTTCGGTAATTTCTGGATGATCCATAGTAACCCTTTGACCATGTAAATCATAAGTAGCGCCGTAACCAATAGTGGGTATCCCAATACAATCCCGATACACCGAAAGGCTAATTGACTCGAACTCTTTAATACATTCCAAACCCGCTTCATTTATCATCCCCTAATTTTCTCAAGTGACCTGTTCCCAAACCAAAAAGCTATGATCAGACTTAGGAGAGCTTTAAGCTCTTCCGATAGTGCCTTATCTATTGCGTCAATTATTCCTACGCCTTCATTCGTCAGTGCTATGGCCGCGCTGACTTCCAAACCTACCCAGGTCAGGATCACCAGATATGTCACCACTGGGCGAACGGTTGCTGAAAGAGTTACCGTCCAAGGAGCCGCACGTTTCATAATTGCGGAGTCGTGTCTATATAAAGCCCTTGTCTTATCAGCGTCAGCCTCGACCTTGGTCTCCTCCAAACGGGCCGCGCCTATCTGAGCCTGAACCTCGGCTTGAGCCTGGATCATTTTTAATTCGTGTTTCTGATCCGACTTTTTATTCCACATGGAAATAAGGGATGGAACCGTCGAGCCAGCCAGCCCGATTACTGATGAAATAATTGAAAGCATGATTTACCTATTTGTGAAATTGATCGGCAACGTCTAGCGTCTCGATTTTCTTCATGGTTAAATAACAATCCTTTAAAAGATTAGTCAGGTTCCTGTGAGTAATAGGCGCAATATAAACCTTTCCCTCATGTTCCAGAATAAACTGAGCCAACCCCGTGAGACTGCCCGCACGTTTTTCCGGGATTACAGTTATAGAGCTTATTTTTTTCTCAGCCATGTCAGATATTCTGCCCCTTCTTTTAGATCGGCGAATGCTTTGATACGTCGCGTGGGAACTTCCTCCGCAGGATTTACAACAAAGATGATGGAAGCGCCGTATTGGTGATTTGGGAATCCGTGTGTTTTTGCGAATGTATCGAGCCACTTATAACCTCTGCTTCGCGCTAAAATTACTACGCGCCCATCGCCCATCTCCTCTTGTTGGATCGCCCAGTTATGATGATGCCCCGCAACGTAAATATCCGCATTCTCCCCCCATAAACTTTCACGCTTTAATCCGTGGGTGGGGGAATAAATACTGGTGCCCTTAAAATTATGCGCCGCTGAAATTCTGACTTCTGAGCCGTTTTGGAACACCAGACGAAACTTCGCTTGCCAGTCCATCATCGGGATTTGATCGGCATTGATGGCTTTCAGATAGGTCGAGAAGTCTCCCATCGTATCGTGGTTGCCTATCAGCCAAACTCTCCACGGGATTCCAGCGTCCTGTAAAAACCACTTCGCTAGTCGTTGTTCCGTATTTCTTGAAACGTCCTCTTCGGCGTATAGTTTCGTCAAATATCCTCCCCAGCCGTCCACAGTGTCGCCCAGGTTAATACAGTGTATCCCTTCAGTCTCAGCCATAATCTTGACATCATCGCGGAGGAGCTTGACGTGGCAATTCGACCCCAGGTGAGGATCTCCAACGAAGACCCATCCCGTAGGCTTGGGGTCGTTGACTTTAACCTGGAACCACTTAATCGCATTTTCACGCTTTAGCTTCTGGTCGAAACGCTTCTCAAGGCTGTCGAGAATTTCTTCGGCTGGTATATCGTCATCAGGAAATGTGGGGAGTTCTATAAGGGAAGGGTCTTCATCCACAGATAATAATCTGTAGACTTTGCTGTCAGTCATCCCAAGCTGTTTGGCAACCTCGCGCTTGGAACCCGTCTTGTTATATATCGTCCATGCCGCTTTAACATCAGGGTGATCAGACGTGAAGATTTTAGCGGCTGGCACTAAGCGCCTTTTTCCATTGGACGGCGGCGGTTATCGACACACAGAACCTGGAATTGCACAATCGGTGGAAACTTGCCCGCCGTGACGTCCTTAATCATCTCTGCGCCACGGTGATAGCATATTTCCAGGTTAGGATATGGACCTCTCTTGTCGTCAATTTGAACCATTGGCATTCCCAGCGCGGTGAATATTACAATTGAAAACCACACTATTTCTGTCTCCACTCCCGATAGGCCATTGCCAGACGGAAACTAATCAACGCCACGCCGCCTAAGGCTATTAAAAGCTCAAGGCCAGAAGTGAGTTGAACCCACCAGGGGATAGAAATAGCCCCAGCGCCTACACTGAGATCGACGACGGTTTTGTTCATATTAATGTCCGTTAAATTTATCGCGAAGTTTGTTGGTGTAGTCCCACAATGCGCCGACCTGACTTGAGATTTGATCCACCTGAGCGCGTAGCTTTACGCACTCAACATAAGTGTCACGTTTTTCAAGTGAGGATTGGAGATGGTCTAAGTCTTTTTGAATTTCCTTAACTTGGGACGAAAGTTTTACGGCCACGACTATCAGGCCGATTATGAAAACGATCTGATGCCAGTGCGAAGTTATTAGCTCCATACATTATTCGTCCTCTTGGCGGCAGTTGCATTCATCACAGGAGCATTTGCTACACTTTGATTCAGAACAGTGGCACTCATCTCCACAATGGATACACTTCTCAGTCATGGCTTCGCTATATCGTTTTTAACTTTTGCAATGGCATCTTTCCAAGTTGTCGTGCCATCAACCAAGTCGTGGTACTGCATGTCCAATTGATCTCCAATATCTGGATACGCTGCACGTCGATCATCTTTGTACTTTTCCTTGGCAATGTAATTGGCAAGATTATTAGCGTTAACAACATCAGCAGCATCCGCTTCGGCTTCCATTTCAGGAGTGTAAGCATGTTGACCATATTTATCTGAATAGGTTCTACCCATCATGTTATCTTCCTCTTATAGAGTTGGAATGTCCCTGTTGCGTAGTTGTTAGAGCTTGTTATGCACTTCAGGCCTGTAATGACTTCCCTTGTTGTGCGATGTCCAAAAACCCAGCTTTGTGCATTATCACCAGGGTTTTCAATATGCCCAACTCCTCTTGAAGTAACATGATGTAAAATACTTGCAGCAGGATTAAGTATTTCAATGAAGCAACTCCACTCTTCGTCAGTTGCCCCACCGATTGAGTTCATTTGGAGCAGGGGAATGCCATTTGTTGCTGGGTTGTTTACAGAAGTTTTATAGGTAGTAAATACGCTGAATCCGTTTGATACATAGCCACTGGTTTGGTAAGTCGGGCCAGTGCTTGTCCCAAATTGTAACACAGACAACTGTCCTCCTGTATCCGCAGACATCTTACCTACTCGTACCCTGACTGCATAATCGTAGTCAGCATTAAGATTACCTTCTCCAAGAACTATTGAGGTATCACCAGATGCAACAACAGCTTCAACGAATGCCCAACCACCAGCAGCAGTAGCAGCGGCTTTTACCAGACCTGACGACCGACCGATATTATCTGAAAGTATTCCGCTCATCGGGTTAGATCCACATAAGAAACAACGATGTCTACGTTGGCAGAACTAGCTGTTGCAGCGCACAAGTGATCCTCGTCCACTATGACAATGCGGTCGTTGTGGACGTAGGTCTCATTGGCCCCAAGGGCTTGGTCGGACAGGATTTCGTAATCCGTTCCCCCGCCCCCGTCGTCGATATATAAATCCACAGTTTCAGCAGCCCCGGCGGTCTCACATATATGAATACTGAGTATCGTATAAGTGTGACCGTTGACGCCGTTGATCAGAACGCTCTCTGAATTTGTGACCCCCGCCGTATGCGAGACGCTTAAAAGTTCACTTGCCATAATTTACTCCTGTTAAAAACCAAATATCAAAGCCTTAAATGTCGAGGCAATGGATGGGTTCATCGAGCTAGAGACTGCGACCACGCCGGTGCCTTTAGCTGAAATGTTAATGTCCACGTTGCTGTCGGTGCCTGTGGCCGAAAGGGTCGGACCCGCTCCCGACGCGGCGTTGGCTATGGTAAACTCATTTACCGCCGAACCCGTCTCAGAGAATTTCAGTAATTCAAGAGTGCCGTCGCCAAGAGCGTTCCCGTTCACGTCAAGCTGACCACCCAACTGAGGACTGGAATCGGCTACCACGCTTGCTATCGAACCGCTTGAAACTGGTGACAGCAACTGGAAATTTCCCGCCGTTGCTTCGTATGCGATAAGATAAATACCCGCCGCCTCTAAATCTCCACTGGCCAATGCCTGGTCGTGGAATTTTTTAATATCCTTCGCGCCAATGGAATCCACATTGATCGTAACGGCTCCTGTATTCTGGGTGGTATTCTCAAAGGCGAACATCATATTTTGAGAATATGCCGCCAGTGCCAGGCCAGTGGTCAGCGTGAGTGTATTTGTTCCCGTAGCTATCTTGGCCCCGCCAAGTAAATCTCGCCATAGCGCGACTTCACGCATTTCCTCACGAGCCGAATTATTTATGGTGCTTGGGGCTTGATTTTCGCTCCAATTTATTGAGGAGCCTGTAATTGAGGCGTTGTTGGCCGCTGTAGTCGACCAGTCGTATAAACTTGATGTTCCCATTATCTATTCCTTCTTGGGGCTGTTCTTAAACGGTCTTGCTCTATCCCGCTTGGTCTACCAGCCTGAAATGCCGGTAATCTCATACCGTATCCAAGTCTGGCCGCTTGGCCTACTTGATGGGGGATTCTATTTATTAAACCACGAGCTTGTCCCGTTTTATAGGCAACTTCACCAGCTAGTCTTGGACTCATAAATGGTAACAATCCCCCCGTTACCCAAGGATTACTGGCTAATCCCCCAACACCCATAGCTGTTAACGGGCCGGTATATCTGGAAATACCTCTAGGGATTATGGGGTTTAGTGTTTGTCCTGCAAGTTGCTCTGCTATATTTACCCCAGCTTTTGTAGCAGTAAGTTTTTCAGCTAATTGGGTTCTAGCCCCGAAGTTCGTGTTAACATTTTGACGCATAATTGAATGAAGTTTCCTAAGAGCGTTGTCGTTTATTTTTCCCGCTCCCAGTGAAAATGTTCTCTCCAAATCGTCTATATGTCTGCTTGCATCTGCGTAATCACCCATCCATTTGGCATAATCTGGATCGGCTGCTTTAATAGAATCCGTTAAGCCGTCAACGACACCTTTGGCTATTGTTCTTTCAGGACTACCAATAGGATAACTGGCGTTTACTTCATCCCTTATTTTTATTTTTAGTTCGTCTAATCCAACAACAGAATGAGCTACCTTTCTATCTGGGCCTGATATGGTATCCCATTCATCAACAATAGCTCTTATATCGTTGACTACTTTTTGCTGTCTTGGTCTGGATATAACACTTGTTCCCTCCAGCTTCCCAGCCTCGCTAAATTTATCCAGGGTTCCACGGATACCGCCTAACCCTACTTGTTTCATTTCCGAAGCCAGCTTTCCCTTGGTTTGCAAATAACTGCTGTTTCTGTTTTGTCGCAATTCCTGTAGAGCGTTTTTAGCGTCAGATACCACCTGATTAAAATCTATATCCTTTGATCTTAAATTATCTAAAAATACTCTACTATTCTTCGACCCCGCATCAACCGCTGTTTCCAATGCTTTTGTACCAGTTCCACCAATAGTAGCCGCTGCCAATTTTGGTGCTTTAGCCAGAGCGCCGGTGGTTTTTAAAGCAATATTAACTGGGTCTATCATTTGACCCGCTTTTTGTATCCCTGCCGCAATCTGCCCCGCCATAGCTGGCGCACGAGCAGCGGCCATCCCTCCGCCCGTGAATATTGTTGAAACGTCGGCAAGGACTCCAACGGGGTCTTTTGCTATTGTTCTTTTAATATTTTCAACTATATCCCCTGATTCTCCACGACCGTATCTGTTAGATAAAAATTTAACAACAGCATCAACAGTCGCCTCGTTTTCTTGCTCTCCGGGTATTATTTTTTGAACCAAACCTGTAGCTAGTTTCCATAGGGCTTTTGCTGTTTCCCTTGGCTCCGTGACTACTTTGGCAATGTCTGCCCCAAACTGGGCACCACTTGACGGTATATTAGTGATTGCCTGACCAGCAACCTCGCTCCAAGGCATATCATCCCCGGGTTGGAAAGGCTTTCCCTGAGATACTGAAATTTTATTTTTCTTATATACTTCCCAAGGTTCCATGTTATTCCTCCACCTCTTCCCAACTACTTTGTAACGACGGGTCGTTTCCTATAAGTCTATACCGTTTCCCCTCCGCACCGGGTCTTATATCCCCTATCTTTGGTACGGCAATAACATCAAAAGGCGTCTCAACATCAGGAGCGGCAAATTCTGGGCCTACGCCTTTGCCTTCTGCCATCTTTACATAAATTGATCTGAAATTTCGGTAATTATCCCTTTGAGCATTATACAACCCTGTTGATCTCTGGATAAAATCCTGCCTCTGAGCCACCGATAACCGGCCTTCCCCCTTAAATACTTTATTCCATGTCGCCCTTAATCGTTCGGGTATATTTCCAGCGTTTTCTGCGGTGGCGTATTCAGTTTCCCTAACAGCGGAACCAGGATCAAGAACCTTCATAAAGCTAAAGACTAAAGCTATATCACCGGCTGGGGAGGGGTCTTTGGCAGCCGATAGTATTCGTGAATAGGAATTTCTTACTTTCACATACTCCTTTGATCCATCAATAAATTCTTTTCTGAACGTATTTTCTACTTTTACCTTACCAGACTCCGTTAGCTGTGGAATCCCGCCTGGGCCTTGCTTGTAATCTTTATTAGGGTTTAATTGATCCGAATGATATTGGCCCAGCCACTCTTGTTGCTTGTCTGTTTCCCATGCCATAAACCCCGGAGGAAATTGTATCCCAGCTTTGGTCACTGGTTCTTTTGTCTCACCAGATACACCTACGCCGCTATAAGTATCATCTATCTCGCCTCGCGGGTCTGGTGTTATTTGTGGGGTTGTAGCCGCGACTCCGCCAACCGTTGGTGGTTGTAATGTTTTTAAATATTTATTCCAATCTGCCCTTTTAGCTGCCTCCTGCTTCTTGAGTGTTAAATTAACATCGTGCATAGCTTGGGCGCGTTTATTTGTCTCCATCATTGACTTCAGCTTAATGGCGTTCATCATCTGGTTACGATAATCCTGATTGCCCGACATTAAGCCTTTACCCAGACCAGCCCATGCACCGGCACGGGTTCTGCCCGCATAACCCGGATCGAGTGACGGCGCTCCAGCCGCGCTCATTTGCGCCCCGAAATTAAGCAGATTGGAAAACAGGTTCTGTTGCTGCATTGCCTGTCGATAGCGCGGGTCTGCGAGTTGCGTAAAGTAGGCGTTCATGGGGTTTTGCTCTGTGGCTTTTCCTCCTTGTCCAATATTATACGTCGTGCCTGTGTCTGGATTTTTCCATTGATTACTCGGCATTGTCCATCTAGGATTACCACCACCAAACAAATTATTATACCAAGCCATGATCTATCCCCTATCCGAATGCGCCGAATGAACCGAACGGCCCCATGCCGCCGAACAGTGATCCGCCTATGCCCGCAAGCTGCGCGATATTCCCCAGAACATTACTCGACGTATCCCCATAGATCGGGGTTGAAGTCGTCTGCGCTCCGCCATACTGGCCTCCGGCGACGAGCGCCATATAGTCGGCGAGGGCTTTCTTCTCTGCGGTTTGCTCCAGGTTAAACCTGTTAATATCCTCCTGTAATTGTGACGCCGCCTGGCCTTCTCTTGCTGCCCCTACGGAGAGCAATTGTCCGGGGTCGACGTAATCCTGTGCCGCCATTCCGGGGGCCGCTGAAGCTGCCGCCATCTGTCTGGCTCTTTCGGCATCATACCCCTGTCTCTGCATACCGTAGTCACCAAAGGCCATCTGCGTGGATACGTCGCCCAACTGGTCGGCGAGGTTCTCCTGCGCTCTATCTATGGCCTCGGCCTGTAGTCCGCTTCCATATCTTCCACGGCTTGAGAACGCCGCATCAATTCCAGGCTCGACGACACTTTCATAATTTCTCGTAATTCCCCTTGATGCCGCGTCTATAGCACTTTGCAGATAGGGATTGTCCTGACTTAAAAACGGGTTCTGAGCCAATAAGTCACCGCTCGCCGCGCTTCTCACGGCTTCCTGTGCTGTCGACACAAGGGGAGAACCGGCCCTCGCCCTACTCTCGATTGAACCCAAAGCCTCCGTTGTAAGAGGGTCGAACGGCACCACGGTAGACCCCGGAAAGAATGTTTCAGGCTTTTCCAGAACATCAGTTTGCGCCCTTTGGAACCCCGTCTCAAGGAATGGCTGTTGTCCACTCCACGGATCATTCGTCTGTGTAACTACCTGAGTGCCTGTCTGTTGTGGTCTTGAGCTTTTCATTTTAACATCTTTCTCATTATCAATTCGTTTCCATCGTGTCCCGTTACCTTATATTTAAGGATTTTCTCCCAGCCCTTTCGCCC
>Ga0208315_1000770_pt1 | contig 19719 bp, 15 predicted proteins | sample MalvireepMed_215_FD_184239 | JGI IMG/M metagenome (GOLD analysis project Ga0208315, IMG submission 184239) | Marine viral communities from the Global Malaspina Expedition - Malaspina viral metaG DeepMed_215 (SPAdes) (version 2) | ecosystem: Environmental > Aquatic > Marine > Oceanic | place... | reverse complement strand
GACATACGTTAACGAATTCTCACGGCAATCACTGGCGAATCGAACAAAACTTTCGGCCAGATCAACGTCAACATAATTAGCCAAGATGGCGGACTCTGGGGCAAGTGGTTCGTTAATATCGTAAACTGCCGCAAACCTTGACGCCATGGCCGTATCCAGTTTCTTGGTTGTGTATCCCCCGCCCGATGGGTTGCCAGTGGCCAAGAACCAGAAGTCCCGATGCACTGGCACGGACTCACCCGATTTCTCAATAAGCACCCAAGATCTATTATCAGTGTCCAATAATCCGAATAGTTTTGACGCTAACGTTTCTGGCATGCGGGTGATTTCTTCCATTAGAAACACAGTGCCGTTCTTAATTGCTGTTGTTAGTGACCCATCAACCCACTCAATAGTAGTTCCAGAACTCCCAACGCATGGACAATCTTCCACATCGCATGTGGTTGCTACTGGTTTAGGATTCCACATGCCAATAACAGGGTCTATTTTCATGCCTTGATCAGCGTTAATAGCCGTCAATGGCGTGCTACTAACTTGGCTAGCAATGTATTTCGCTAGTACGGATTTCCCAAGCCCCGCACCACCACGTAAGAATATAGGATCGGGAAACATTGCTACCATTTCATCGGCGATTTGCTTGCCGTAATCAGTCAGCATGATTTCATGCCCGCCTAGTTGCGTGCTTGTTGGTGCTTGTTCTGGCGTTTCGGTGAGACTAACGCCACTAGCAGACGCCAGTTGTTTAATCATAGATTCAAGTTGATTTAATTTATCCACTTCTGTATTCCTTCTGTTTGTTGTTTGTACCATTTGTGATTAAGCCGTTTCCAGATACCATGCGGAATCTGGCCGATTTGGCACAATGTCACAATGGGTTTTAGGTACTTCGATTTCGACTATTTTTACTGGCCAATCTGGCTGATTGGCGTCATGCGGTTGAAAGTGGAAGTTCTTCCCGATCCACACAGTGGTAACCCCCCGTCTTGGTTGTGGTTTGCTGTGATTGTTTGAACAATCCCACTGGGTTAGTTGTGCGGTTCTTGGTGCTTGCACCCAAGTCATGGTCTTGCCGTTTACGCAAGGCCATTGTTTGCCGTTTACCGCAACCCTTACGTGCTTGTCCTTGCACTATCGCCATTGGGCGTGGCGGGTGGTTGTTTCGGTCAACCACAAGTATGTGACCCCACCATACGCGTATCTAGATAGGATTGCAATAGGTTATCAAGCACAGATATAGCTGTCTTGCTATCTGGCTGTGCTTAATTGGGACTGTGCTTGTTCGGTGATTGATAGTGCATAGCAAGCACGCCACGTGCAAAAGTGGGAGCGGAGCGTCAGCGGCGTGCATCGTGCTATACGCGTAATTAAGGAACGCGTTACCTATAGGGGCTGCCCTTGTACTTTGTACATATTACCCAAAGGTACCCGTGACAATTTAAAATATAGGGGCGACCCCCCTGTCGTGTATATCGTGTAATTACATGATTTACAGTGTAATTAGTGTAATTACATGGAAAACACTATTAAGCCGACGCATGTTAGTACATGTCTTTAAGAGTATTAAGAACATGCTTGAACAAGTTACGTGTAATTACACCGAGTCCAGTAAAGAGACGAGGGATCCAGTGTAATTACATGTAACGAAGTTCAAGACATGTATTTAAGAACTAAGACATGTATGCGTAATTACATCTTATCCGCCCCCTTTCTTGGGGGACGGGATGTAATTACACATCATGTATGTTTATAGGTTCATATTAAGTTTGACACATACCTCCCACTACGGTACGGTAGTGTTCACAAAATCCTTTTACTGGTACAGGAATGACAACAAAATACAGTCAACGGTACGGAGACGCTCCCAGCTCACGAAAAGATAAGGGGAACATGACTACAAAGTCTATTGATATCGCCCGTGCAGTTGTTATGAGTCCTGAGTCAAGTTACAGGAAGCTAGCTGTCAGGTTCGGGGTATCCCCACAGAGAGTAGGGCAGGTAGCCCGTAGATTAAATGTTGCGAGATTTAAAAAGGCAGGAATGCAAGAGGAATAAAATGGCTAAAGAACCCACGCCAAAGGTTACCAAGGCTCTTCAGGATGCTTTTCTATCTGCGTACACTATCGTGGGGTCTGTTAAGAAATCAATAGAGGCCGCTGGTATAGCCAGAGGAACTGTGTATAGCTGGACATCCAGAGACACGTATGGTTTTAGGGAAAGGTACGAGCTTGCAAAGGAAGACTTCCGCGACTCCTTGCAGGACATGGCCATAGACAGGATTAAAGGACAGAAGCCCGGAGATAACCCGGTGCTTTTAATCACATTACTTAACGCTCACTGGCCTGAGAAGTATCGAAGAACAGGATACATGCCCGACAGCGCAGCTAAAGAGATCATGGGTGAGTGGAAGAAGTGGGTCAAGGACAGTAAGAAGCAGGCCAAGACCAAGGATGAGGTTTCTGACCAAAGCAACGCGATAGAAGAAGCGGAGCGTATCCTTGCTAAAAAATCAAAACGGAAATCAGACTGATTTCTCTATATCGGAATACATATTCTCCCGACTTGAGTTTGTCCCTACACCTTTGCAGGCAGGTATACTTGGGTCACGTAGTAGGTTTTCCCTTGTAGCTGGTGGCGAGCAAGCCGGAAAGTCCATGGTAGCAGCGAAGTATCTGGTCTCTAGGTTTCTTGAGACAGAAGAGGAAGGACTGTACTGGCTGGTTGCTGCTGATTATGAGCGAACCCGTGCCGAGTTTGAGTATCTGGTAGAGGACTTTGGGGCGCTTGGTATACTGGCAGAGGTATCTAAGAGGGTAGATCCCGGCAGAATAATTCTGGCCGACGGAACAAAGATAGAGACCAAGTCAGCCAAAGACCCAAGAACTCTTGCAATGAGAGCGCCGGACGGGATACTGGGATGCGAGGCAAGCCAGCTAGACCTAGAGACATACCACAGGCTCCGTGCAAGAGTCGCGCCTAAGAGGGGATGGCTCTTCTTGGCTGGTACGTTTGAAGGTTCTCTTGGATGGTATCCACAGCTATTTACTTCATGGCAACTAGGGAATGACGACGAGAAGTCTTTCTCACTTCCGTCGTACTCAAACACACACCTGTATCCAAAAGGAGCAAAAGACCCGGAGATACTAAAGCTAAAGGACATGGCATCGGACGAGTTCTTCATGGAGCGTATACAGGGAGTACCGTGTCCTCCTGTCGGGCTTGTGTTTGGAGAGTTTAGAGCAGATATACACGTAGATGAAAATATAGAATACGTGAAGGGAGAGCCAGTATACTTGTGTATGGATCCCGGTTATGCGGGAGCGTATGCAGTAGAGGCAATACAGGAGATCAACGGACAGATATGCGTGTTTGATGAGGTGTATGAAAAAGGACTTACAACTGAAGAGATAATTACCATTACTACTAATAAGCCATGGTGGGAAGATGTAAATTCAGGAGCTATAGATATAGCAGGATACCAACATCAGGCAATGTCTGCCCCGGCAGAGATGTGGATGGACAAGACAGGATTGTATCTGGACGCACAGAAGGTCAGGATAAACGAAGGAACAGAGAGATTAAAGAGTTTTATGAAGATAGACGCAGTTACGTCCAGACCAAGAATAGCATTTGCCCCCAGATGCCACGGGATACTGTCAGAGTTCGGGACGGTGCCGAACCCCCATGACGGACAGACAAGGGCATACAGGTGGAAGACTGACCGCGACGGAAATATTTTTGGAGACCAGCCGGAAGATAAATACAATCACGCAGTCAAGGCAGTGATATATGGTCTGGTCAGCAAATTTGGATACGGTGTTTTAAACAGCAGGGAATTTATCAAGGTTAAAAGGCACTAACAGAAATGGCAAGACTAAGGCCGGAAGATATCATTGACAAGGTAGACTCTCACTACGACAGCACCCAGAGCCTGCGGGACAGGATGGATAAGGATCACAAGCTATATAAGCTAGACCCATACGATGCGGGAGATGGGTATAAGTCATATACATCGAATGGGCCACAGACATATGCGGACAAGGTAGTCTCATGGCTTACTGCCGCCGATCTGATAGTAAGGATACCGCCTAATGGCAATCCCAGAAATAGCCGCGATATTAACAACGATAAGGAAAGGTTCATCATAGGTTCACTTAGATCAGCAGACGAATCTCTGGTGAGAAGGTTGTCTCCTACGTTAAAGAGCCAGATAGCATGGTACATAACGCTCAGAGGATGGTATGCGGGCAGGGCTTTACTGGTAAAGAACGGAGAAGGCAAAACATCCATAGACATTACACCATGGGATCCTATGCATTCCCATTGGGGAGTAGGAAGTGATGGACTGTCATGGGCATGTTATCGAATAAAGAAAACCAGAGACGAGATAGAATCTCAGTACAACGTAAAACTTGGAGATGTAAATACAGACGATGACGGTGTATGTGTTTATGACTACTATGACAGGGAGTACAACACTGTAGTTATTCCCGGCAGGTTCATTAAGAAGAGGACACCTCACGGGGCAGAAGGTCATGTGCCTGTGTTTATTGGCCCGGTAGGGTCTACTCCTCTTGTTCAGACACTTGAGTGGTCTTCCATAGAAGACACGCTTGAAGACTATGGCGAGTCCGTGTTTAAAAGCACCCGTGAACTATACGAGAATCATAACTTTATGATGTCCGTGATGCTGGAACTTACCGCAAGATCAAGAAAGCAGGGGCTTAAAGTAAAAAGCAGAGACGGCACAAAGACACTGGATGAAGATCCGTATCAGGAAGGAACCGAGATATCTCTAGGACAGGGAGAAGACATTGAACCTCTTGGTCTTCTTGAACTATCCAGAGAGACCGGGGCATTCATGGGGCTTGTATCTGGAGAGATGCAGAGAGGGTCTATCCCGCATACAGTCTATGGAGAGATACCGTTCCAGTTATCTGGCTTCGCGATAAACACTCTGCGTCAGGGAGTTGAGTCTGTTCTTGTTCCAAGGGTTATGGCAATGGAAAGGGCATATGTACAGATAGCAAACTTGTTATGTGACCAGTACCAGTCTGGTGCTTTTGAGGCAATGGAACTTACAGGACAAGACAATAACAGGATGTACTTCTCAGAAAAGATAACGCCGTCAAGAATAAAAGAAGGCGGCGATCCTGAAGTAAAACTGGTAACCCGACTTCCAGAAGATGATATGTCGAGATACGGAATGGCACAGATTGCACGGGAAGGCCCAACACCTCTGTTGCCGGATCTATGGATAAGAGACAACATACTTGGCATACAGGACTCAGACCAAGTAGAGGACGCAGTCAAGGAACAGATAGCAGAGAGAACATTGCCGGAAGCGGGTATATGGTCTCTATATCAGGCAGCGGTAAAACAGGGCAGACAAGACTTGGCAGAGCTATATTTTGGGGAGCTTGTGTCTATGCTCTTTGCAAAAGCAAAGCAAATGGCGCAAACTATGGGGGGCGGCGTTGGCCCTCCAGCGGGAACTCCCTCTCCCGGCCCCGGGATGGTTCCTCCTCCGGGCATGGAAGGCCCGCCGCCCATGCCTCCTCCTAATGTTATGCCTCCAGCTATGGCAGGTATCCCTCCTACTCCTCCAGCACCGCAACAGGTTTCTTCAGTGGCACCGGGACAACCAAGACCGGGAGCGCAGGGGGATGAGGAAAGACTAAGAAGAATAGGGCTGGCAGGCCCAAGAGGATAATAAATGGCAATACAAAACCCAAATACAATTGATGAAGAGAGAGTAATATCTGCATTTGGAATGCTGCCCAATATAGCAATGAGCGGCCCGGATGTTCTCATGTCAGTGAATGATTTCCTTGCAGGGGATGAGCAGGCACAGGGGAGAGATCTTACCAGTATGGCAATGGCGGCAAGATCAGGAACGCTGCCTGAGATGCCGTTTAAGATAACAACTCAGGACAGTATATTTAACCGGGTTATGGACGAGACCCAGAATCCAATCTTAGCAGCAGATGCTGCCAGACAAGAGGTGAACTTTAATCTGGAAGCAGAAGAGCTAAGAAAAATGAAGACTGCTGCAACAAGTCCTGATAGCAGGGCGAATATGGCTTTCGACGCCATGACTTCTGAATACCCGGAATCTATATACCTTCAAGACCCTTCTCTTTCAGGTATGTTTGCAGAATCGTTTGGCATAGATAAAAGCAGTATTGAGTCAAAGCTGGCCCAGTCATCTTCGGATATAGATAGGGAAAAGGAAGCAGAAATGTTTCCGGGGATACAGTGGCGCTCTGGAAGTAAAGACAAAGACACGGGAGAAACTCCAGAAGGAATAGAGGAAAAATTAAATAAAATAATTCAAGATTATTTTAAAAGAGGAGATACAAGTCCTGAAGAAGAGATAAAGGTCAGGCAAGAAATAACTGATATATATATAGCCAGTGGCTTTTCTGCTGAACAGGCACAGGCTATGACGATAGAAAAGTGGGATGAATATGACAAGATAATGTCACAAGCGGAAGGGAAAGGCGCGGATTTTTTCGCTCCCGGCAGTGCTGAAGGCAGAAGCTCAATAAGTAAGGAATCTATAGAGGAGAATCCCGGTACTGGATGGAACTCATTTAGAACACTATTTGACAGGGATCCTGATCCTTCTAGTGTTATCCCGCATATTCAGTATGCCCTACAGACGTATGACCCAAGGATGCAACACAGAGTAGTTACGGCAAAAGCTCTGGGGACTGCAATGGACAGACCGGGAATCGCAGACAGGGTATCAGACATGTACAATCTTTCTCTTGGAAAGTTTGTCCTAGAGATAGTTCTGGACAAAAATAATATATGGGGGCCGGACTATGCCGGGAGTGTGAATAACAAGAGATATGACGAATGGCTATCAGATATGTATTCAAGTTCACCGTCTAGTATATTTAACTTGAAAGATATAGACCCTGACAATAATTATAAAAAACTTGTAGAAGTATCTGCGAATATAAACAGTAAAGAACCAGCATACGACGGATCATATGGAAGCCGTCTGAATATTCAGTATCATAAGGCAGTCAATACTCCGGGGTGGGAAGTCGCGGTAGCACAGGCAAAAGGGAATATTACCGGGGCAGGTATATATGGCAAGTTAAATAAAAAAGCATTTAACAGGCTGCATCAACAATGGATGCACGAGATGTCATATAGGAATCATGCAGAACAGGAAGGGCTTCTGTCGTGGCTTGCAACTAATGTTGGAGGCCCATGGGCAGTTGATGCAAAAGAGACTAAGGGAATAGAGCAGGCAGCAGTCGTTACCAAGAAAAGAAGCCCTATGCCTCCTGTGTCTTCAAGTGTCCCCACAGCGGCAAATATCAACGAGCCTTTAAGTCCTCCTTTATTTGGAAGTGACCAGATAGATACAGCAACTATATCTCCAGCTATGACTCCATTTGGAATTACAGATCCAAGCACAGCACAGCTACCACCACCTTCTCTTGCTCCTCCCCTAGCTCCTAATCTTCCAATGCCAAAAAGTATGTTCGGTGGCGATGAGTTTATGCCTCCAGCACCTATTACTCCACTTGGAATTACAGACCCGAATGCAATACCGATGATGACATCCCCTCTTCCTGTATGGAATAATCCAAATCTATCACTTCCCTTGATGCCTCCACGGATGCCATATCCTGAAATGCCCCCTCTTCCTATGGCTGACCCGTCCGAGGCTATTGCTAACACAATGTTTAGATATTAATATAGAGACTATAAGGAGATAAAAATGGCACTAGTATGGAATCCTATAACTTTTCAGTATGATTGGAGTCCAGATACCACTGTTGGAGGTCTAGGAACAGCAGACCCCAGAGCAGCTTTAGCCGGAACTATAGTTTCAGGACTTCCTTCTGCACAACAATATGGACTGGCAGCAAGGGCAACAATGCCCGGATACACTGACAGACCATATATGTCCAGCATGATAAATAGAATGTATGATCCTCTATACGGACAGTATCTTTCCGGGTATGGAGGTTTCTTAGGAGAGGATGTAGCCCCAGAGAAAACATTTGCACAATGGCTAAGAACGCCTACTGGCGGCATTGCTGCACAACAAGCTGGGGCGGGGCAATCAAGATGGGGCGGACTAACACCGGGAGGAATGATGACAGCAGGAGCGGGAGGCCTTCCAGATCCTGCTCTCGGGGAGAACTGGCAGAATATTATAGAAACAGCAAGATCTTTGGCTCCGGGTTCTGGATACGATCCAGCGAGTGGTGGAATAGCTGATTATGGTAGATGGGTAGATATGCTGCAAGACCCCAGTCAGGCTGCTGCCCTAACAAGCATGGCCACATATGATCCCAGAGCAGGAAGTATATTTGGAAAGCTGAGACAAAAGGGACTACAAAGGAAACAGCAAAGCTATCTGGATCGTAATCCGGGTGCGACTGCTGCTGATTGGCTTGGATATCTTGCTAATCCCGAATCTTCTCTGACAGGAACTCAATGGCAAGTTCCTCTTACTGATGAGTTCACTTCTATGATAAGAGGATAAAGGCATAATAAATGACCACTAACTATGGCAGTAGCTTCTGGAAAGACTATGTACTGCCGTATGCTCCTGAAGAAACATACTTTAGCTCTGCTCCATTTGGAGGTCAGATAACTGCCGCTAACCCATTTGGAGGTAGAGAGGCTTCTGATGTAAATCCATTTGGCAGGGGCTTTTCTCCAGCATCACAGAGCTACTGGGCAGGGCAATACGGCAACGTAATGAATCAGTACCTAGGAGAAGGTGGAAGAAAAATGAGGGCAGGAGAAGATCCTACCACCCTGTCTTTTATGGACTATCTTGAGCAATATCCATGGACTGAAAGATACACGGCAATGAGTCCGTCACTCAGGCCCGGTGGGAGAACGTCTAGGTTCTCACCGTCTACAAGATATGTTTTCTAATGACAACAGGAAATGAAGAACTCAGAAGAACATGGGCTTGGATACGAAAAAGATATCCATCTTTGGATGCTTATGGCGACTCCCCATGGAATGAAAATAACGAGCTAGACGAAGACGCCTATAACGCCTATAAAAAACTAGAGTCAGAATCCAGAGTAGAAAAAGTAAGAGATGTTATAGCCCGGTCTCCACAGGCTATAAAGCCATGGGGTCAAGAAGCTACTGGATGGATGCAATGGGACGAGAGAGGTGAAGTTGTCCCTCCGTTTGAACCTACCGATGACGAACCACCGGGTCAAGGCTGGTGGATTAGAGATACTCCTTATCCATATCCTCTGGCACAGCCTTCGCTAAGAGAACCACCGCTTTCAGCCCCGTGGATGGAGCATGAAGAAGAGGCTCCTCCAGCATACGATCCTGCCTTTGGCACCACTGATTTTGAAAAGTTCCTACTGAGAAAATCAGCCCCCGCGATTACAAAATTTGAGAACTTAGTCAACCTTGTAGCAGAGCCAGTTAGAACAAGTGTAATCTATCCTGCAATGAAACGAACAAGCAGGTTCTCGCCCTACGCTCCTCCAGACCCTATTAAAATGGCAGAAGCACAGAAGCAGAGAGGGGCAGGATTAGAAGGATTAAAAGATTATATTCAAAATATAAAAGAAGCAGATATTGCCCCAGTCGGACTGATCCCTCGTCTTGTAAGTCCAGAAACTGGCGAGCCTATAGATCCATATAAATCGTTTGAGCAATACATTGAAGGAGCCAAGGAAGCTCCATTCCATGAGATGTTTATGGCGGATCTATTATTAGGCGGGATAGGAGCGATACCTAAGATAGCCGGGAGAACGGCTGCCAGACAAGCAGCAAAGGGACTTGCCAGAGCGCTTCCTGAAGAAAGGTACGATTATCTATTTGGAAAAAGATTAGCTAAAGACGGGGCATGGACAGACGCCCCAAGGTTTAAACCACCTAAAGATATTGTAAGTAAGACTGATGATTTGAGGAAAGATGAGTTTGGCCGTGCAAGATCAAGGCCGGGCGGCCCTCTTGACCGTTATTTAACAGTAACAGAGCCTCCTACAGTAAGCCAGTTGGGAATAAGCTCTCGTGGAGCAGAGGCTGCCAGAAGAAGAGGCGGCATGGCTGAGTCAATGACGGTATCGCAATACGAAGATGCTATTGCACGAGGCGATCCTATAACTCTTCAAACCGCAAGAGATCCACGCATACCATATGAGGAAACAGGGATATCACAGATTATAAAAGAGGCCGAAGCCACAGAAGTTGTACCCACCACCGCACGGGTTGCTGATGAAGGGATACCGGGTCTTCGTGGCAAGTATGATATGACATGGGAAACTTTCGTTAAAGAAACTGGATTTGATTATCAAACAATTAGAAAAAGCGAAACCGATCCTGATGCATGGGGATCAATGATTTCCTTTGTGGGTGCCAGTCCAGAAGATACTGTTTTTATTAAATATGGAAATTCCGTTCAGGCTGGAATTAATGAAGAGATACTTAAACGAAAAATAATAAGACATCATATTGCTAGAGACTTTTATACTCCTCCTAGAATAGACACTCCAAGCTGGGTAAAAAACATAGACGATCCATTACCTAAAGTTCCTGAAGAGGAAATAGATTTTTATGATGTTCCGGGGTGGTATCAATCAAAGAAATATAACGATGCCCTACTAGACAAGAAACTAGCAGGATCTTCTCTTGCTAAAAAACTTGTTAGATATGCCGGAGAGACAACTGTTGATATTCGTACTTCTGGATCTTTTATGGGGACTATTGGACAGTCTCAAAAACTAACAGATATATGGGATACTGGAGTTAATGTTGCAGAAGTAATATCAAGGAAACTTATGGTTCCCATAGAAGATATTACCAATAAAAAAATAGAGTCAGTTCGTAAAGTATTTAAAAATGCAACAGAGGCATCTTTAATACATAGAGGATTACCAGAAAAATTCTATGTGTTTAGAGGAGGTGCTGCTAAAGGAGCCAAAGATACCCCTACATCTGTAACTTTAGATCCTGATATTGCTGCGAAATGGTTTGGTCAAGGTAGACAAGGAATTCCAGATGTTCGTATGTATGAGGTTAATCGAAGCGACATATTACTAGATGTTGATTCTGTTTTATGGGGAGATACTACCGTTGATAGATTTACAGGTGCTGCCTCAAGAGAGATATGGCAGCATAAGGAACAGGAACTTATTGTCAGAATTGGAAGCCTTAAAAATCCTAGGAAAGTAAATCTTCCCAGAACTAAAGATTTTATTGGGGAGAAAAGAGCCATTGAAGAATCCCTAAAGATAGATGAAGCTGCCCCCACCACTGCCACACGGGTTGCCGCAGAAGCTGTACCCACCACTGCCGCACCGACTACTTACGAGTATGGAACAGAAGCAGCAGGAAAAGCAGCCGCAGTAGAAGAGGCAGTAGAAGTAATTCCAGAGGGTGGTATGGGGATGGGAGACCCTGCAATTGAAGAGATTATAAGCAGAGTAAGAACTAAGGGGGTTGTTGCTTCAGATAAAGGAATTGAAGCCGCACAAGAAAAGATAAGTGGATTTATTAAAAGAGTGATGGATAGCGGCAAGAAAACAAAAGATGTTCTAAGCAAGCCTGAAAAAGGATATATAAAGAGGCGGACTGGATATAGCCCAAGCCAGATAGACGAGGCAATAGAAAGTGCTAAAAGGCCACCCGAGCCACCACAAACTAGACAAGTAGTCGCATCCAAGTCCGCAGAGATAGCTGCCGCCTCTGACATTCCATGGTACCAAAGGTTTATGGCTAGGCTATGGAGTAGTCACTGGGGGATATCTGGTCTTCAGACAGGATATGGAAAGCGTAAGCGGATACTTCCATATGGATGGAAGGGGATGAAAGGACAGGATGACAAGAGGATAACAATACCAGAAGAGTACCGTGAGGCTCTACCTGAAAATCTAACAAAAGCTATAGAAGAGACAGGCAGAATACCAGTAAAGCAGGGCGGGCTATATGATCTAAAGACAATGATAGCAAACTATGCGGGGGTTGCTGGAAGTGGTGTTCTAAGAAGTGTTATGGCTAGTCTCGGAGCAAAGGACATTGCAAAGACATCCGTTAGGGCAGGAACTTTTGGAGAAGATATTAATCGCTATTGGGCTGCAAAACATGCAATAGAAATATTTACAGAGAAGCCAGACCGAGAGTTTGTTGGGCATATGTATAAAAATATTAAGGAAGCCCAAAATGATATTAGGTTGATGCATTCTCGTCTTGGACAAGAAGGAATAACAGAAGTCCACAATGCGGTGCTTAAAATAATAGATGACGTATATAGGCTGGACTTGGACAGATATGTTAAAGGAGGCTTTATAAGCGAAGACTTGGCTATAAGTTTAAAAAATAAGTATCCTTTCTATAATCCAATAAGGTATCTGGATGACTGGGATAAGCATCTCTCTACATTTAGTGAAGGGTCTAGGGTGCCAAGACAGGGGACTTCTGTTGATAATCATCCTTTAAAACCCCTGAGTGAAGTAGGATCAGATGCAGAGATAATGAACCCCTTGGACTATCTAGCTGGAGGGGCAATAAAAGCAGAGCAGAGAATACGTCTTAATCAAATTAAGAGGGCTACTATACTACATGCTCTAAATACCAATGTGGCAGGAGTTAAGAAAGCCAAGACAAAAGTAAAGATGATCCAAGCATCCGGGGATGAAAAGGTATTTAGAAGCTATGTTGACGAAGAAGGCACGATAGGGTTCTATGATCCTTCTCAGCCGGGGGTCAGGCAGGTATACGATGCTCCTGAATGGCTTATCTTGGAGATGAGAGCGCTTGGCAAAATGTATTCACATGACTGGCTTGCCCATTCAAATAGCTGGTTTAGAGGTGTCACAACCACATATAACCCTACGTTTATAGTAAAGAACGTATTCAACGATATGTTTACGGCGGCTATGACGGAGGGAGTTATTCCAACTAGATCTCTTAAAGAGTTGCGAACTGTTCTTTTTAATCTTGAAACAGACGAGTTTGCACAGGCTTATATCCTTGGAGGAGGAAGGCAGCAAAGATTCTTTGGCGAATCACCAGAAGATATAGCTAAACGTACTGGCTTAGTTGACGAAATAAACAATAATGGCGGAGAGGTTGTAACTTTAAAAGAAGCACTATCAAAGAGTAAATCCCTTCTGGATACCATACCTAAAATAGGAGAGGCGGGAGAGCTTATGCCAAGATTTGCCGCCGCAAGAAGGACTCTTAATAGACTGGATCCATCATGGGAAAAGAAACTTGCTGACGGAAGACTTACGGTACAGCAGTTAGCTGAAACTCCCGCTATGCAGGCAGCAATAAGAGACGGAGTTGAAGCAACTGTAGCATTCTCACAGGGTGGGGCATGGATTAAATCTCTTAATAGATATTTATTGTTTCTGAATGCCACCATGGAAGGAGTAAAGAGACCGCATAGGGCATTTCAGAAAAACCCAAAGCAATTTACAACAATGATGGCTGGAGCAATGTTAATGCAAGCAGGTATTACTGCTTACAACATGACAAACCCAGCATACTTTGACATACCTTTAAGAGAAAGACTTACAAGTCTGGTAATAATGTTACCGGGAAGAAGGACAAGACCAGACGGAACTGAAGTCCCTAGAAGGATCAATGTAATTCCCGCACTTCGTGAATGGGCAGTAGGTCTTGGAATGACTACATATGCTGTGCATAGGATATTTGAAGAGAGACCTACAGATTTCTGGAAAACAATCAGAACTCTAATCCCAGAAGTCACACCACTAGGCGTGGCTGAAGAGGGGTTTATGCACGGCTTTATGCCCTTCGTTCCTCCAATGCCTGAAGTCGCAGAGATAGTTGTCGAACAATTAACTAACTATGACATGTTTAGAAATAAGCCAATAACACCTGAAGATCTTGCAATGAAAGAGCCTTCATTGCAAACCCATCCTTGGACATCTCCTTCAATAAAAGGGCTTACGTCTATAGCAGAAAGGTATAGTCTCCCAGATACATTTGCCTCCCCGGTAAAGGTTCAGCATATGTATAACAGGCTTACTGGAGGAACAGGCAGGATATTACTAGACACCTCGGATTGGTTAGTTGGTATTACTTCGGACTCTTCTCCAGAAGTACAAAGACTGGTAGACGAGTATAGAGAGCTTGGCCTTGGTGAAGAGTCATTTACCAGAAGAAGAGAGATGCTGACTGGATTAGACACCGAGACTGCAAAGCAAGTTAAGGAAGAAGCAACTCGTGATGTGAGCAGGCCTCCTATTATAGGTTCATTGGAAAGAGCCTTTGCTCCAAGATTTGCAGGAGAAGAGCAAAGAACTCAATCTAAATTAGCAGAGGAAGCAACAGGTATAAGTGCTGAACAGACACAAAAAGCATTTGGGGCGCTTGACCAGTTTACCAAGGATAGGCTTGAAGATCAGAAGCGGGCAGATAAAACAGTAAGGCTGGAACGAGACTCGATACAGGATAGAAGCGACAGGATCGCGTGGAGAGAAGCCCACAGAAGGCGTGGAGCGAAGTATGCCGGAGGGCTTGAGCTTCTAGAATCCATGTTTGGCAAGGCAGTCCAGTTCGCAACAAACGAAGATAGGAATTTATATTACGAAATAATTAATAGATGGGCAGAGGCGCAAGGCTACTTTGGACAAGAATATAGACATCGTGACAGGGCAAAGATTCTAGCAGTAGGATACTACTCAATACAGCCAGACCAAGAAGGACTCAATGAAGCTGACGTTCTTCTTGGAGAAGTTAGCGTAGATAAGATGTATAGAGAGAGAGAAAAATATAGAGATAACCTTAGTACAGAAGACAGGAAGTTGCTGGACGATTACCTTAACAGCACTAGAACTCCAGTCCAGAGAAGGTACTATGATGATCTGAGAGAGATTAAAGATACTGGATTCTGGGATATAATTCCTATTGCACTAGAGAGACATAATGCAGTAGTTCAGTTTGATGAGTATAACGACCTATATGGACAGGCAAAAAAAGAATATCTTAATAAGAATCCAAATCTAAAAAATGCCTTAAACGAGGCTAGGGTACAACGAGATACTATGAGGCAGCAGAACTTAGAGTTGGAGAATAAGTTGATGTACTGGGGATTCTACACCACTCCCATATTCCAAAAGTTCGGCTTGCAGGAACAAATGAGGGGCAAAGCAGGATACTTTACCCCTACTCAATTTATAAATCTTAGGACTGCTGGCAATGTTAGATAGCAATATGCTTTATATTGTGCTAAATAACTTGACAATAACAATATGTTGTATTTATCCTAGCCATTGGAGGGGAAAAATATTATGACTATGGAACAAGCTCCGCAAGCAGATAGTACAGCCGAAGTGCAGGATGCTTCTATTGAAGCACAACTGCCTATGGGGCTGCCTGAATCTGAACAAGCACAGCCTGAACAAGCACAGCCTGAACAAGCACAGCCTGAACAAGCACAGCCTGAACAAGCACAAAGCTCTGCTTCTCCCCCGGTAGCTCCTGCATCTACTCCAGCAGTTCCAGATATGACACCTGTGCCTGCCACTCCTCAATACACTCCTGAACAGATAAGCAAGATGCAGAAGGACGCTGCTCAGTATGAGCAAGTCCAGATGAGAACGCAGATACAGCAACAGGCAGACACATATAAGAAGCAGCTTGAATCACAGGGATTCTTGCCAGAACATGCTGATCATGCAGCAAATTACTATATTCAGAGTCAGCAACAACAAATGACTCTTATGCAACAGGCCGAGCAATACGGACAGTATGTACAGGGAATGCACTCTGCTGCTGAAAAATTCGCAGTGCAGTATAAACTTAGCATAGAAGATCTGGCGACATTAAGGCAAAGCCAAACGCCAGAAGCTATGGAACAGACCGCCAAGAAGATGGCGGCTGATAGAGAACGAGATGACGAGTTGGCACGATTCCGTCAGTCCAAGGTGCCAGCCCAGAACTTCGACAACAGTCAGGGCAATCCACAAGTGGCTGCCAATGAGGGAAGCTGGCTAGATAGGTATAACGATGGAGATAGGTCGCCCTCGGCAATATCAGCGGCTAAGAGAGCCGCAGGGTTAGGGTAATATATATTATAAGGAGTATTGGATATGGCCCAGACAGCAACGACTGGTAATTTAGAAAATGCACAGAAGATAATAATTGCGGCGAGTAGGTACACAGAAGAGCATAACGCTCCGGCTGTTGCTTTAATAGAGCAGTTCAGTCTTCCAAAGGGAGCGAAGCAGGTTACTGTACCGAAAGTTGGACAGATGTCCATGAGCGATCTAGTAGACGGGCAGGACATAGTAGACGAGGAAGATATTGGAATGACCACTGTTGACCTTACGTCAAGTGAGGTTGGCGCGAAGGTTATTCTGACCGACAAACTGGTACGTCAAGCTGCTGATAATGTATTCAGCATGATTGGAAGACAGCTTGGTGACGGCATGGCGAGGAAGAAGGACACGGACGTTATAGCCCTGTGGCCTAGCCTTAATGACGGCACAGTCCTTGGTGCGGACGGCAGGAGCATGACAGCAGCTAATACACATGCGGTCATATCCAATGCCAAGGCTAACAAGTTCGGCAACCAGTTATACCTGATACATCATCCCAATGCGGTTGCTCATCTTTCCGCGCAAGCAGCTACTGTTGCAGGTACGGCAGGTGGTGAATTGACCAACGGATGGAGTGTTGATCTGTTGAAGAATTTCTACAGCGGCCTTCGCCCCATCAATAACGTACCCATATTTGAGGACGGCAACATCGAAAAGGTTTCCTCCGTTGACTCCGGGTACGGCGTTATCGCTGACAAGACCGCTATGGCGGCACTTACCAGCGTTGATACCAGAACTGAGCGTGAGAGAGATGCTTCTCTCAGGGCCACGGAAATAGTTATGACTTCTGACTATGGTGTATTTGAATTAGATGATACTCGTGGGGCAGCGATTCAATTTGAGATTGGCGATATTGCCACCTCATAAGAGAGGGAAGTAATGGTAGGGATAACTGAACGCAATCAGCAGAAGAAAGAGTTAGTTGATGCAGGGTTTTCTCTGAAATACATAGACGAGTGGGTTCCTAAAATTACACTGTACCGCCATAGGGCTAGTTATAATGTAGAGGGCAAGATATCAGAAGAGGTTGGCACTGCCGTAAAGGGAGTACCGGGCAACCCTGACTATGTGTTGCGGAAGAAGAAGATAGGACTATTCCCTTGGATACCCAGCGAAAGTTGTGATTGCAAATGGTGTGCAGAAAGAAACAGGGCTGTAGATTTGGAACCAGTCCAAGTCGAGGAAGTAAAAGGGGCTGATGAGACACAATCATCAGAAGAGAATACAGCTACATGTCCTAATTGTGACATTGTTATTTCTGCAAAGAGCGGGGCTAGTGTGCTTTCCAGACTAAGAGCGCACATTAAAACACATGGTTGAAAATCCCAAGGGCGGGTGTAACGATAGGCCGAGTCCGCCCTTGGAAAAAGAAACATCGGTCTATCGCAGGGCTTAGACTCTGTAAAATTAAACCTTAAAGGAGGTTTTATTATGGCGTTTCCACAAACAATAATGGGTAAATACGGATGGGAGAAAGTAACTACATCTGCCCAAAAGCAAAAACTTGGTTCCCGGATGCAGATTGGTGACCGGGAGTTTGTGTATTCTCAGGCAGGCGAAGACATAACCGCAGGCGTACTAGTAAAAGGCATGACTGGAACTGACGCCCATCAGGTTGACTTGGCAGTATCTGCCGCATCAGCAGGAGCGACTACAGTAACTCTTTCAGGATCATTGACTATTACTAAGGATCAATACAAAGATGGATGGCTTATCTTCAACGATATTGGAGAAGAAGGTCATATGTACAGGATTAAAAGTAACACTGCTGTCAGTAGTGCTGCGGGATGTGTTATTACACTTGATGAAGAGGACGGACTTGTAGTTGCGATCACAGCGTCACAACAAGTAGGGATTTATGAAAACCCCTACAAAGAAGTCGATGTCCATGACTACAATGGAGTAGATGCTTCTCCGTTAGGATGGGCTTGTGTTGATATTGCAGATACTTACTATGGATGGCTTTGTGTTAAAGGGTTCACGACAGCTTTGTTTGATGGCACTCCAGCAGCAGGTGTTCCTTTAATAGCATCTAATGGTGTAGATGGGGCTGTAGAAGTCTATGATGAAGATGGTACAGTTAACCTTGCAATCGTAGGATACAACGGCCCTCTAGCTGGTGTAGCTGGAGAATACGGACTTATTAAAGCAAACATAGAGTAAATGACTACTGAACTCTGGACTCCACCGGGGGTGACATCTCATGTGTCATCCCCGGTAGGGGATAACGCTGAAACAGGCGGGACTATAGAGCAGCATGTATTTCAAGTCCATGATCCTGTAACAGATAAAAGCCATAAGTTCTGTATTCTTACAGACGAACAGACTTCACAGGCACATCTGGAGGATATGATATCCAGTGCAGTAGATAGGTGGCTTGAGGAAGTAAGGCAAAAAGATCATAAGCCCGCTCCTACATCTGAGCAACGTAAAGAGATAGGTAAGATATTAAAAGATATACGAAGCAATAAAACAAAGCGGGAAGATAGTTCAAACAATAAGATCTACTATAACGGTATAAAGTGAGGGAGCATGACTACCGAGATAAAGATAAACGAGGACGATTTAGCAGAGATAGTTACAACACAGATGAATCAAGTAACCAGCTTGCAGTTACAAGTTGCAGCATTAAAGAGAACACTTAGCGAAAGAGACGATATAATTTCCAAACTAGAGAACGGCAAAAATAACAATAATGGTTCTGGAGATTTAAATGCCTAAAGTAGGTAAGCGCCACTTTTCGTATGGTAAGGCCGGGCAGAAGAAAGCCAAGGCATATGCCAAGAAAACTGGCAAGAAGGTTACAAAAACTAAAAAGAAATACTAAGGGAGTATAGTCTATGCCTATAGTACAGGGCAGGACTCGCGCCCAGATACGTCAGTCAATAGGATACAACCTTGGTGCTGTATATGTGTCCGCATCGAGTTCTGGTTCTTCTGATAGCGCAACTATAATAGACAATACGCTTGTCGGGGCAGACGACAACTATAACGGCAAGTGGGTTGTGTTTAATGATGCTGACGGTACAACCGGGCAAGTTACCAGAGTGTCTGATTATACATCTAGTTCAACAACACTAGCATTGTCTCCCTCTCTGGCAGCAAACGCAGCCCAAAATGATACCTATGAACTATGGGACTCGGAATATAATCCGGCAGCTATCAATGAATTTATAAATCAGGCAATAATAGATTCCTCAGATAGGATATTCGATCCTGTAGAGAGCCTAGCATTGCATACGGATGGATACCAGTTACGGTACGATGTTCCTTCAGGGCTTGTTATGATCCAGAACATTTACTACCGAAGCAGTGTGGACTTTATCCAGCTACACCCTTGTGCTTCTACCTTTGATGAAGTATCTACTCCAACAGGTTTTACTCTAGAGCTTGATACTAAAGATAAAAAGCAGGGGTCTCAATCATTAAAAATTTCACTTGCTGACGGAGCAAGCCCCGGTGCATTTATTGCAGATTCTATTACTGCTAAGAATATTTCTGGCTACGACACTATTGAAATGTGGGTAAAAGTAACAGGCATAAGCAGTGCTATTCTTGCAGGTAATCTTAAACTACACCTAGATGAAGGTACCGTTGCGGCAGATGGAACTGACAAAGAAAGTCTAAATATCCC
>Ga0208315_1000762_pt1 | contig 19909 bp, 34 predicted proteins | sample MalvireepMed_215_FD_184239 | JGI IMG/M metagenome (GOLD analysis project Ga0208315, IMG submission 184239) | Marine viral communities from the Global Malaspina Expedition - Malaspina viral metaG DeepMed_215 (SPAdes) (version 2) | ecosystem: Environmental > Aquatic > Marine > Oceanic | place... | reverse complement strand
ATCCCGCCCCCCGGAGGCATCCCTGCTCCCGGAGGTGGCCCAACCTGCTGATGCCTGGCCTGCTCGGCTTTATCCCGCGCATCAGCAGCCATCTCTTGCTGACGCTCGGCGATGTAGGTCTCAATGGCATACTGCTGGAAAGCGTCTGAAGCGTAGAAGGCTTCCTCGGCTCGCTCGGCCATCTCCTGCTCTTCCTCGTCCTCGATGTCGGTGATGACTCCGTCGAGGAACTCCTTGCGCAGGGTACGTTTCGTAATTGCACGGTCGGCTCGGTAGAGAGCAAGTCCGGCCATATGGCGTCGGGTCTCTTCTACCGGATCTATTGCCTTGAACTCGATCTCGAAATGTGGCTCTACGAAGTCACCCTGGCGCATGTCTTCGTAGTCGAAGTTCATCGCCTGAACGATACTGGCGGCAATGTTCAGGCTGTTCGTGCTCAACCTGTTGAGGTTGGTTGCTATCTGCTGGATGCCCTTGGTTGCCTGTCCCAGCCTGAGAGCCTCGAGAACTCCGAAGTCTGACTCCTGCTCGGCCATCCCGCGCATGATCGGGTTCACACGCTTGGCGATTGCTCGTTCAACCGAGTCCATGAACTCGGCTACGGAGGTATTGATCGGTGGGCTATCGAGCCACTTGATCGAGTCGGGGCCCATCTCGGGCTCGTACTCGATAATGCCACGAGCTCGCAGGGAATCGGCAATGTCATCAGCCGTGCCACGTGGAACCATGATCCGGGGGAAGACATACAGCTTGGCAAGCTCGAACTTGATCGTCTTGCCGATGATCTCGGCTTCGATCTCCCCGCGAACCTTCGACAGGATAGAGGCGGCTTTCTCTGCGGTATTGCCCCGAACATCTGAGCGTCCGAGACCTGAGTAGACGTGAGCATAAGGTACGAAGCCATAGGGGTTCGGCTTCCGAATTACCTCGACGCCGCCTACCCAGATAATGTAGTGCGACTCGGTCCAGCACTCGAGCCATTCAACCTCTCGTACCGGATCGTTCAGCTCGTCAACATTCATGGCCCGCTCGTCGATACCGAACCTGTATACCTTGTTCTTCACTCCTTCTTTCCAGTCGGGATACTGCTCCCACATGTCGATCTGTCGACGAACCTGATGTTCGACGATATAGGGAAGCGGGCATCCGGCATCTGGTGGTGTATATACACCGAGGGGATCGAGTGCCTGCGTTGGGAGAAGCGGACTCATCGTGGAAGTTTCCGTTCGCCAGTCGGCAAGGGCATCGTCGTAAACCGATCTTGTAGGAAACTCATCCCGGGTTGGTTTCAGAGGAAAGTCGGCATTATGCAGGACCTTCAAGATAGCTTCGCCACGTAGTGCGAGATCTAGTCCGGCCTGGTTGTACGGGTCGATGTCGGCGTAAGCCTGATCGAACTTCAGGCGCTCGATGCCCCAGGCCGTCATCCGTGCGCGGTGACGTTCCTTGTCGGCATCTCGCCCGCGGGAACGTGGCTTGTAACGAATAACGGGGGCGTCTGTCCTGAGCGAGTCAGAGACCTGGTCTACGATCTCGGTTGCAAGTGCGCTCTGGTAAATCGGGATGTCATTCGGAAGGTACTGCCGAACGCGGCTAGGATCCTGGTTATAGAGATCTCCATCCCACTCCTGCTCACTTCGCTTGTCGCCGTGGGTCTTACTGAGATTCTCGCGAAGGACGGCAATATCCTGTGGTTCGTACTTACGCATCAGTATGTCCTCGGGAGCCTGCGGCGATAACGTTGTCCAAGATCGCTAAACCGTTTACCCGGCAAACGAACGCTGGAGCCATCGTTTCTCTCGATCGTGGTTCCGGGGAAAGCCTCGTAGTCGGGTTTATTGTCCGATGTAGTCGACTCGTCGGCAAATCCGCCAGTAGAATACTGCTTTACTCGCCTGCCGGTACGCTTCCTACCCGGTGCCGTAACGCCAAAATGCCCTATCGCACCGTAAGCTAGCGCCGACCATGCGTGATCGTTCTTACTCTTTGGGTCTCCCACCTCGCCTCGCTCGTTCACATGGCGCATCCAGACACCACCTCCCTGATCGGCTGTAGGTGACGTTCCAATTCCTGCTTCGGAAAGCAATCCGGGACAGAGGGCCGAGTTGATCTGGAGATACGGAGTAGCTGTCAGGTAATCCCTGTTCAGAAGTGACAGAACGCGCTCGACCTTATCGTCTACGAGAACTACGCCTTTCGAGGTTGAGAACTGGAGGCCGGTCGTCTCTTTCCAGACTCGTACCGGAGCCTTTGCGCCCATCTGGCGCTGTTTGCCGGCAAAATCCATCCAGTGGCCGTCATGTGTGCGAACAAATCGCCACAGCTCGTGCTGGAGAGCTCGCTCAATCACCTTCGACGAGTTGGCCTGTGGCTGGTAGACCTCTCCGAGAACTCGTATCTGTGGGCCAACGATCTGTACGAACAGGATGCAGTAGACGAGTGTGCCCGGGTCAACAAACAGGTGCACGGGTAGAGTTGGATCGGGCATAAGCCACGGATTGAGATGAATATCTGGCTCGAGGCCAACGACTACCTGTCCCTTCGGGGGTGCCGGTTCGCCGAGGACTCGTTCCTTGAACCGCCGCGTGGAGTACATGCTGGCAAGCTCGAGGATACGAGGATCGTCTTTGCCGCCCGGGTAGAGGTGCAGGTTTGCATAGGAAGGAACTCGCTGCGACCGAAGCCGCATCTCGTTTTCTACCTGTCCCTGCTGGAAGAGGGCATTGAAACCCTGGTCTGTATCCGTCTCGAAGGATCCACCGCCAAAGAGCCATGCGGTTGGCTTTCTTGCGATTCTTCCCATTGTGCGGTCGAAAGTCTCCCTGGCCCAGAGAGATGGCTCACATGCGATGATCCCGTCGATGGTCTCCCGGCCTACCTTTCTTGGCTTGTTGGCCGAGACTGTTGCAAACCGTGTTCCGTGGATGGTTACGAACTCGCAGCGTTCCTTGCCACCGTTACGAACCTTGGGTTCGCCGTCGATCCAGCCAAGATGCTCCATGAACCGGGCGGTATCGTCGAACTCCGGGTAAGCATCCTCGAAGTCGTTGCCGATGAACCAGTAGAGCTCAGGCCCGGGGTTGAGGGTGAGGCGATCGTATGCATAACGGCAGGTGACGAACAGGCCGGAGGAGTGTGTCTTGGCTGAGCCTTCGCCGCCTGCTGCAAGAAACTTGTTGCAAACGGTAAGGTCTGACATCTGGTCAAATGCATCAGCCCATTCGGGCGAAAGCATCTGGTGATCGCACTGCGGAATGAGAGTACAGCTACCCGGGATCAGCTGTTCGTCGAGGTACTGATCCTTTGTACAGTCAGGCGGAATCCGAGACAGGAGTGCGCGCCATGACGCGCCCCAGGGAGTCTCAGCCGCGGATGTATTCAGAGATTGCGCCGGGTCTCCCAGTACGAGAGATGTCAACTGTCAGGGGCTCTTCCTCTCCGTCGCTATCGTCTGGCTCGAAGCTGCCTACTTCGGCCATGACTGCAATTTTACCGCCCTGTTTCTGAATTGCCTCTGCAACTGCTGCAAGGGGATCGTCCGTCTTACGAGGCTCTGGTGGAATAAGTTTCGGGAACATATTAAGAAGAAACTGTCTTGAACGTCTGCGTTCTACCGGGTCGACGTCGTGCAGGGCAGAAGTAATCTCGGCATCCATGAGCTGTTCGTAGCTCGAGGCAAGTGAATCAACTGCGCGATCGTAAAACGGCTTTATATCGTCGAGTCGAACCTTGACCTCGGTAAGCATCTTCTCTACGTGCGCGCGTTCCTTGGTAAGAGATGGCTCCCGTACTTTAACCTTCGCCAGATCGTTCATCTCACGCATGTGAGCGGCGTGGTTAGCGCGGTTAGCCTTCCTGCGCTTGTACTTAGCCTTTCGGTCGAGACATTTCTGGCAACGCTTCCTGTCTGGAACAAGCTGACGCTGACCGCACTCGCCGCAGAGCCCACGGTTAACTCGTTTCTCCCATGAGCCGGGCGTTCCAGGCATCAGCTAGTTAATATCGAAACGCCAGATCCCGTGAAAGATCTCTTCCTGCGATTCGTAAGCCCCCCACAGCACATCCTTGTCCGGTAGAGAAGGTTTGAAGAAGTTCCGGTGAATACACGCAAGGCGTGTTCCAACAGGATGAACCTCTTCACTCTCCCAGTCGCAATCCGTACAGCAGAGAACAGAGCGCAAGGCCGGTATATGAGACTGGGCAAAGATACCCGCAATCTCCTCTCGCCGATCTCCCTCCATAAACCCTCCCGGAAGGCTAAGCCTTCTCGCTAATGAGCGTAACACCGATTAGATAGTCGGAACCGACCCCCGGGCGAGAGCCGGTTCCGACTTCGGAGGAGGCACGGGGGAGTCCAGGCGAGGACAGACCCCGAGAAATAAAACCCTACTCCCCCCCCACACACACACCCCTCGCGGGCGCGCGTACGTTCCTTCTTCTTATACCCGTTCTATACCGAAAAACCTGACTGCCTCACACAACGGGTACAGAGAACAACCCCAGAATAACGAATTTGCCCTTCCCCTGCTTCGCTTCAACGTCATTCTCTCATCCGCATGATCAGGACATCTCGGAATCCTGGCCATAATCTTCTCGCCCGGTCCTCCCTTAACCATAACTTCCTGAATTAACTCATCCGTGGCACCCACAACTGCATCCCCCAAGCTGACACCCCTCATGACCGCCAAATACACATATCAATGAACTTGGCATGACATCCCCCCCACTAAACAACACACATTCTACGACATATCCATAGGGGGATTAAGAAAAACCCCCACCCCACGGGGGGGTAGAAAGCTGCACACCTCCGACGCAAGGCTGGGAACGCTTCCCCCACAGCTAGGGCAATGGCTTCGCGCGCGTATGGGCGGCGCCCGTTGACGCATGTGTGACGACTGCGCCGTTGCGCGGCGGCAGGGCCTTGCGCGGCACGGTGTGTGAGGCTCTGGGCTTGGGTAGATACTCCGAGTATCTAGGGTGGGTTTTCAGCTTGGGTTTGGCTCCCTAGCTGGTCGGTAGCCGGGGCCACCTCTCTCGGAGAGAGGTGTTTTGGGAGCCTCGCGTGCGCGAGCTCCCCTTCCCCTCCGGTGGTTCCCCTCCCCCGTTGGCCACTGGGCTGGCCATCTTACCGGCTATGCCGGTAAACGACGGCGTCGCCAGACCCATCGCTCCGGGGGGTCAAGGTACTAGTACCTTGGTGGTGGTCCGTTTTTCTCGACCCCAAGCCATTTCACTCAGGCAGCTATCGGATAGCTGCCGGAGTGGAGATTATAGCACCCCCCACTCAGCAGCTAGCTGCTGAGTGACTCCAGAATTTTCCGATTTGCCTCGCGCACTGCGGTAGGCGTGGCATCGGCGCGCTGCCGCGCACAGAACTGCGTGGGCCGCGGTCGCCGATGCTGCAACCCGTGAACCCCGGAGGGTCTCCGAGACCCTCCGAAATTCTCGGCTTGGGGGTTGACAGTGTAGCTTTGTTTTTGGTCAGCCCGATCTGGGCAAGACCGACACAACCCGGCCCCAAGCCGGGACACACCTGGAGGTGTGCGAGATGGCCAACTGCTACAAGACGACAGCGCAGATTGAGGCTTACAGCCTCAACGGGAAGATGACTCACGCCAAGTGGTGCGAGGTGGCAAGCCACCTCACAGCATGCGAGGTAGCTTCTGAGAAGCCTGTGAAGGCTTCTAAGAAGTCCACAACGCCGAACGACCACCCCGGGAAGGGCTGCAAGGCAGCCCATCCCGAACAGGGCCACCGAGCTTGGAAGATCGCCAAGTCGACTGCTGAGAAGCAGTCGAGAGCGAAGAAGTCGAAGTCTCGGAAGACTTCGACCACACGAGTGAAGACTTCGACCACACGAGTGAAGACTTCGCCACCGAAGTCTCGACTCCAGCGGATTGTCGAAGACAACATTGACGGGCCAGCCGGAGTCTACCCGGTAGACTCCCCATCCCGCTCTCTTGAGAAGCTGCTGGAGCAGCTCCTCAAGGTTCTCGTCACCTCGCAAGCGCTCACGAGTGAGTCTCTCAGCCAGATTGCAAATTCTCAAGAGAATTTGGTCTCGATGCTGACGGCTCGCTCCTAGGCGGCACATGTGGGCGGGGAGTCTCCTCGGAGACTCCCCTCCTGCCCGAGCGGTGCAACTTGTTGCACCCCTCGTGCAGGAGCAAACGGCCCCTGCAAAGCTGACTCACACGGAGGTGTGTGACATGAGTAAGTGCATATTCTGCTTCAGCAGTCTCGCAACATGTGTATGCGAGGCAGTCGACAGCAACTGGACGGACGCACGTGAGCTAGATCACGTGCGGGAGGAGGTGGCATGAGACTAGCAATAGGACAGTTTGCCCTCACGTACGGGGAGCCTGATCTCACGGACGCGACACGTGAGCTGGTTCGCTACGCCAACAGGGTCACACGTGAGCTTATCGAGGCCGAAACCGTGATCGACGTAGTCGAACACGAACACGAGACAACCAAAGATCGCCTTGGCCAGCTCTCACGTATGCAGACATGTCTGCACGAGATTGGCGACAAAACTGCACAGGCTCTCACGGACACACACGAGCTGGTAATGCAAGCTCAACGTGCTGCACAAATCGTACGTGCATATGCACCGGTGCGAGACATCACAGCCTTCGCGTGTGGCGAGGAGGAGCCAGAATCGGAGCTGGCCGATGACCTCCAGGCACGTGCGGCACGTGTGGACGAGTACGTGAACGATGTCGACTGGCAGCTCGAAGAGGCGTGGGTGAGCGTACGAGGAGGCACCGGTTAGAACGACGCAACTAGGGTTACCTCTCCCGCCTTCTCGGGGAGTCTTACGACCCGAGAAGGCAGGGAGAGGGAACCCTGCTAAACCCACAGTGACAAGGAGTCACACACACATGAGACTAGCAATAGGACAGTTTGCCCTCACGTACGGCGAGGAAGACCTCGCAGACGTGGCAGGTCGCGAGGCAGGTGAGGCGGCTCAGATCCACTACAAGGGTGAGATAGACAAGCTCACAGAAACACTCGCAAGTGTGTTCGAGAGCAGGGGACTCGCATACGACGAACTCGCAGGTCTCGCACATGAGGACGATCAGGTCCGGGAGGGTGTGAGCGAGATAAGCAAGCGGCTCCCTGCCGCCACCTCACATGCACGTGAGCTGCTGAGGCTAGCTCGCAAGATCACGGATCGCCTCGCAGACTCACGTGAGCCAGTCGACGCTGAGCAAGCTCAGCTGGACTATTTCGGAATCCTCGCTCACGCGGTACGTGTGGACGAGTTCATGCGGGAGGTTGACTGGCACCTCGAAGAGGTGCGGGCGGCCAAGCTGCCCAGCTAGGACGACGCAACTGGGTTACCTCTCCCGCCTCTTCGGGGAGTCTTACGACCCGAAGAGGCAGGGAGAGGGAACCCTACCAAACCGGGACGAAGCAGCTAGTTCACACGTGGAGGTGTGTACAGATGACGATGCTAACAATTCGACCGACTCGAACCCCTCGCAACACGACCACATGGGAGCACGAGGACGAGGTACTCATGCCCGGAGGGTCGGCGTATATGGGCGAGGTAACCGACATCGAGCTGGCTCACGTACGACGTGAGCTACGAGCTGACAAGCGGCTCATGCGCAGGTGGGGACTCTGCCCGTCAGCACTGCGGAAGGCCTCGTGCGTGCGACGTGTCGCACTCTGGGGGGACCCCGACTTTCCCGAGTACAACCGGCAGCTCGTGCGGGCACGTGACGAGGAGTGCGAGCTGCTCGACCGCCAGCACACACTCGACCTAATCACGTTCGAGACTGGCATTGAACTCGCACCTGCGTACATAGCGTAGGTGTCGCGGACGGAGGATTTACGGGCACAGGAGGAGTGCAATGGGATTCTACGTTGTGACGGTCGACGGGCGCGTGGGGCGGGAGGACGGCGCACCTCGCGTGTTCCCCTCGCGTGAGAGTGCCGTGGGAGCTGTCGCTGCTCACGCGCACCTGACAGGTGAGCAGGCAAGTGTCCTCGCACGTGCAGGTCAGGTGTATGTACGTGAGCTGCAAATCAAGCTACGGCAATTCGAGGTCGAGGTGCAGGAGTCTCCTGCGGCGCGCGAGGCATAGCTACGACTGAGGTGTGCGAGCAAGTCCAGGCGCGGGCGTCGCATGTGAGAGCAGCACTGCCAGCTTGAGGTCGCGTGCTACGAGCGCGAGCTGCGCCGCCAGAGTCACTCATGTGAGCAGGATGTGTGCGTACACGTAAAAAATCAACAGCTGGCAACGACAGCTAGCTTGGGAGAATCGGTAGGACTCTCCCCCCTTTTCTGGGAGTCTTACGACCAGAAAAGGTGGGAGAGGCCTACCAAACTGGAGGAGGACAACGATGGGATTTGCATTCATCACCCGCTACCGCAGACGTCAACTCGCAGCACAGGCACTCGGGATCGAGCTGGGCAAGCAGCCCATGCACGATCTGATGCCTAAGCTCGAAGCGGACGAGAAAGCTCTCGCACGCTACACTGAGGCCGTCAAGGCAGCGCGAACCACGGGCACAGACACGACCCCGGCCAAGCCGAAAAAGGCGAAGGCCTCACGCACGAAGGAGGCACGTGCGACAAAGGCTGAGGCAACGGCAGCCATCTCAGCCGAGCATCTCGCGGCGGCCTACGCGAAGCTCATGACCCAGCAAGCTAAAGCAGCGTAGGTCCCTCGCACACCTCCACTGGCTCCTGGCCGCAGAGAACGCACCCTCTGCGGTCAGGAGCCTTTCGTTTACGAAAGGACACCATGCTCATGTCGAAGATCGTAATCTCACCCGTAGGCCATCATGTGAGAACGCTTGCGATTCAGGACTACAACAAGGATGTGCTGCTATTCGTAGTCACCATCACACGAGAGTCTCTGGAGGAGCTAGCACGTCAACGCCATAGCGGTCAGATAGAAATCCCGCTTCGGCTGGCCAAGTCTGACGTACACAAGATCGCCGCGTGGACGAAGGCTGGCTAGGAGGCACACTGTGAAAAATAGCTGGAAAGAAATGGCAGTCTCGCTCACGATCTACGTGACCGTACCTGAAGAATCACACGACACCGAATTGTCGACCGCGAGAAAGGCCGAACGGATGGCTCGCGGCATCCTGAACGCGGGGATTTCGGAAGTCGTCCCTCACCCGCTCTGGGATGTGTTCTACGAGATGGACGATGCTCGCTCTAACACACTCCTTTAGGAGCTAGTCGTATGACTGACAGATACAACGGCTGGGAGAATCGCGAGACATGGGCACTCATCCTGTGGCTCGGCAACGAGGAAACGCTACACACAGAAGCACTCGAGATTGTCGACCGTGATTTTGAACGCGACAGCATATACGCCGAGGATACCCTCAAGAATTGGGTCGAGAACGACCTGTTCGCCCTCGACACACTAGAGCAGGCTCGTGCGCAACGGAACATGCGTGATGATGTCGGCTCTCTCTGGCGTGTGAACTGGCGTGAAGTCGCGGATGCGTTCCGCGAGGAGGTGAAGTGATGGGTAGGAAAAACAGCGGCCTCACGCTTGCCTTCGAGGTTGAGCACTCAGGTGAGTGGCCTACTTGTGGCGAGGCACTAGCAGCCCTGCTAAAACGCGTCGCTGATTTGCTCGCGAACCCTGATGAAGTCCCAGAAGCCATTCTCAGCGACCGTTTCGACGTATACGAAGTATAGAGGTGAAGTGATGGGTAAATTGCTGACCGGATACATCGGAACAATACGCGCAGAAGAGGCCAAAGTCTACGACTCACACTCTGGCTTCCATCAGTTCCACACCGAGGAGACGCAGGAGCCATACGGGAGTCTGGAGGTGTTCTTCGAGTGGGGCGACGGTACGGCGGACAGGAGGGGTGGCTGGTACTGGTGGGCATGCTTCCCCGAATGTGAACCAGACGGCGAGGCAACTGGCCCCTTCGCGTACAGCAGACAGGCGTTGGAAGATGCGGACGAGTGGAACCCCGAGTTCGACCGGGAGGAATGATGACAAGGTGTCCAAGCGGTCATACCGGCCCGTTCACGCTGGCCTATGAAGAAACTCACTTTCATGCTCATGCCCATGTCTCGCGATATGGAGTGCTAGTAGTCTCCAGCAAGAGCGACATAGGCGATTCGACTGGCTACCGGCTAATGTGCGACACCGAAGGGTGTCCGACATCAGAACCATTTGAGATCAGCGGCGATAACGTCGACCACATAAAGTGGGACTATTCGTGGGGCTGGTGGTGAAGACGAGGGATTGGACGCCGCTGGCGGCAAGGCACTCGATTGAAATCTGCGTAGATTGCCTGTTCTATCTAACGTATGGCGAGGACACATTGGTGGGGCTGAGCGTGGAGGATGTGCTAAGGAGATGAAGTAATCCCTAATTCCCCTCTTCCCTTTTGGGGAGTCTTACGACCCAAAAGGGAAGAGGGGGATTAGATAAACCCCCGAAAATATTTTCGGCAAGAGGAGAGGACAAATGGAACTTCTTGAAAAGGTGCTAGGTAACAACAACACCGAGGCTATAGAAGCGCTTGGCAAGGCAGGAGGCAAACGATGAAAGGCGAGAAGGTAACGGCAAATTACAGGGTTGCCAAGTTCGACGACAAGCTATGGTTTGTGGACTACGTGGACGGTGGTGCGCAAACAAGCCAACCGTTCGAGACAAAGGCATCGGCTCTCGCCTATGCATTTCACAGGCAGGATCAGGATGACGCGTTCATGGCCAAGTCAAACATGCCGATACAGACTGACGAATATAACGGATGGGCGAACAAGAATTGGATAAGCCCCGAGCTATTCGAGCTTGTGCAATCAGGGAGATTCGACACTGTCGAGTACGACCAGATGCACGTTTCCGAGTGTTCGCATATCGCAGATCAGGCCACCATCTACGCGGAACCGTGTATCGAAAATGGCACTAGCAACTGCGACGTCTCGAACTGCTCGCCAGATCGGGCCTACTGCCAGCGTTGTGATTCCGCGAAAACACACTTCGGCTCGGTTTTTCTACACATGATCCCACTTGAGGGGGAAGGAGGGCGAGAATGCATAGCTGATTTTGCGACAGTTGAACAGGCAGAGATTTTTGCGAGAGCAATCGCAAAAATATACAGGCTAGAGCTTTAAGACTAGGTCTTATGAGTGATGGGAGCTATGACGAATAAGGCAATGCACTACGTCACTGTACTCGTGGAGTGCAAGAACAAAGCAGCCGCGGTAGCAGTGAAGGAGACATTCACGGGTACGTTTACGGAGGCGATACTGAAGCTACCGGCCATCACGAAGTTCGAGACTCGTATATGGGCTGACACCCTACCCATGATTATCGGCTCAAAGGGTGACACACAGGAGGAAGAGAAGTAGTGGGATACACGACTGACTTTTCAGGCGAGGTGACTATCACGCCGCAGCTACCCGATCACTACGTTGCGGCACTCAACGAACGTGCATCACGCCGGAACAACCTGTTCGGCGACGGAGATGAAGGTAGCTTCGACCACATCGAGCACGGTAAATGGGGTTACGACGGCAAGGGCAATCCCCCACCCGAGGGCACACGCAATCGGCTTGGCTCATGGGCAACCTCAAGCCTAGATAGAGGACATGACGGTAAGCGCGTGTCCGCTGTACCCAGCTGCTGGTGCCAGTGGATGTTCGCCCAGACCCTTCACTCGAACGTGACGTTGCGGCACTCAACTCTGCGCTGGGATGGGGGCGAGAAGTTTAACGGGTACGCCGAGTGGCTTCAGTATGTCGTAAACATCATCAAGCGAGATCACCCGAAGGTGGAATTTGCTGGAGTAATAGCCTGGATGGGCGAGGACGACGAGGACCGGGGCTTGCTGGAGATTACCGCAGACGGCAAAGTCTGGAAAAATACAACCGTTTTCACTTACGTGAAGGAGGCAGTGGAACTATGAGCGCCAACATCTTTGGCGAGAGATTTATGGGGCACAGGAAACCTGCATGGCACGGCCTGGGCACCGTGTTAGAGGAGCGCGTGAGTGCTTCTGAAGCAGTGGAAGTTGCCGGACTGGACTACTCAGTCCAGACCATCGACCTGCCAGTGCCGTTGGCGATCGACGGACCGCAGTTTGATAGCCCCGCAGGGCCATACATCAAGGAAAGCAAGATCCGGTTTCTCGATAGCGGTGTCGTGGCAATCGTACGGGACCCCACACCCGACGATGACGAGTACCGTGTTCTGGGTACGGCAGGTTCGGGCTACACGGTCGTCCAGAATACCGAGATAGCCGAGCTAATCGACCCGTTCACCAAAGAGTGGCCGGTCGAGACAGTCGGTGCTCTCGGCAAGGGCGAGCGGGTGTTCTTCACCCTCTCAGGTGAGCAGTTCGAGGTGCTGGGCGAAGAGTGCAAGCACTTCTTGCTCGTCACGGACGGGAAGGATGGCAAAAACGGCCTCAACGTACAGGACGTACCCATCTGTGTGGTCTGCCAGAACACGCTGATGGCTGCTGAGAGTGCAGCCACCATCTCGTTCAGCCTACGGCACACCCGTAAGGTCAAGGACGACATGGTATGGCACATGAACCTCATCAACGAGCTTCGGAAGGCTCAGGTGTCACTTGCACAGAACATGATCGCGATGGGGAACACCGTAGCGGACGACACCGCTGTCGGTAAGGTCATCAACGCATCATTCCCAATGCCGACCAAGCCCCGGAAGGTCATCATGGTCGAGCGTGCGAGAGCTCAAAGCAGCATCGAAGCTACCACAGCTGAGTGGGAGCTGACGAGAGACATCCGCGAAGCATTCGAGCGTGAGCGAGAACGGGCAAAAGAGCTACGTTCCGCAGGTGTACGTCTTTACGAGGCAATCTGCGATACTCGGCCCGCTATCGGCGGAACAGTCTGGGCGGCGTATCAGGTCATAACAGAACTGGCTAGCTGGCGAGACGGCCCAAATGCTGACCGGGCGGTCGTGTTTGGCTCCCGCAAGGAAGAGGCAAAGCGAGGGTACAAGCAAGCAATGGCGCTAGTCGAGGGTACAGACGAGACCGTCTACACCGTCGAGGCGTAGTTCCGACTCACCCGCGGGGAGTACCTGGCAGCGCGGAAGGGCCCCGCGGGTGAGCTTTACAACTAGCGGAGGTTTTCATGCGTGACGGAAAACAACGTACAACTAACAGGTCAGGAGATCGAGACAGTCATGGACTGGCTCGGACGCTCTCCAACCTACGACAATATAGCCCGAAAGGCGTACGCAAAACTGGAGCGAGCCCTCGCGGAAATAAAAAGGCAGGAGCGTCGTGATACAGGAGAGGCAACCCCTTTCTGACACACCTGTTTTTGAGCTAGAATATTTCGCTCGTTACCACGGCGAACTTGTCATGATGCTGGGCACATACCCGACCAAAGATGACCGCACATGGCGGTACTGGATTGAGCAACTCTCGGGCCATGTCATAGCTGTCGACGAGCGAGATCTGGAAAAGGTCAGTTGACCAGCCATACTTGCTCGCTTTGCGGCAAGCTGGGCTGGCAGTGCGTCCAAACGACAAACCTCGTAGCCCAGTGTGGTCCGGTGCCCGACTGGATGTATCTGGGCGCGAGAGATCCCGTTATTGCGTGGCAGCAGGCCGTCAAGCGAGTGTTTGCGGTGCTGCGTGCACTGATACGTGACCAGGGGATTCCAAAAATCCCTCAGAAAATAAACCGCTTTCCAATACGTCGTACACAAGGAAAACGATACGCAGAAATCAAGGCCGAAAACCGAGTCGAAGACATCGCAGCTCAATTAACAGAGCTGCGGGCAAGCAGCAACGGAATGAAGGGACGTTGTCCGTTCCATCTGGAGCGGACTGCATCCTTCTACGTGTGGTACGAATCGCAACAGTGGCGATGCTTTGGAGCATGTGCGGAAGGAGGAGATGTGATTGATCTCATGAGGAAGGCAAGAATACTGTGAGTGAGGAGTTGATTCCGACACCTGAAACACTAAACGAACGAACAAGTCCAAGGCCAGAAATAGATGTCGACAAGCGTGGGAGGTTCCACTTCACGTGGAACCGCCTGGGTGTGTCAGCTGTTGTTTCTGGCATCGACCGGCGTAGGCACGAGCTGGTCTGTGACATTGGCATCACGACGCAGGTGCCGTTAGCTCGCGTACATACTCGGGTGAACCTCATGAGCACCTCCGCGAGAACTGCACTACGGAGGGAGCTCGAACACACTACTTCCGGGAACGACCAGCTCGACTGGCAAAAGTTGTTGCAGGAGATGCAGGGCTGGATTCACCAGAAGCTCACCGAGGGGCGACGTTCCAACGCTGTCGGTTACTCACGCGATGCGAGGCAAACGGATCTTATGGTGGCTCCGCTGATCGCTCGCGGTGAGGAGACATTCATATCGGCAGACGGTGGCACGGGCAAAACTACTCTGATGATTGCTCTGGCTGCGCAGTACCAGACAGGTCACGAAATCATCCCCGGCTTTGCGGTAAAGAGTCCGGGCAACGCACTCTTCTGTAACTGGGAGGCGGGCGAAGAGATCTTCCAGTCAATTTACTCGCGCATCCTCGAGGGTGCGGGCCTGCATGAGAGCGGCATCAAGGTACAGCACATGGAGTGCGGTGGCCTGGGTGCCGTCGACGACCAAGTCGACACTCTCATACGGGAGATCGACGAGTACGAGATTGAACTGGCGTTCATAGACTCAGCTTCATGGGCTGCGCCCGGTGATCTCGAATCGCAGGACACAGTCGGGCGATACGAGGCTGCGATCAAGGCACTGGACGTTACGACCGTCCACATCGCGCACCTCCCGAAGGAGGGAGACCCATCTAAGCCCTTCGGGTCGGTCTTCTGGCACAACTATGCACGGTCGAGCTGGATTGCACGCAAGCAGAACGAACCGGGCGGCCAACAACTGGCGATTGGAATGTTCAATGCGAAGTCCAACTACCGGGCAACATCGGAACCTCTGGGTATACGCCTGGACTTTCGTGACGGACTGATTCGGTTCCACCGCGAGGACCTTGCGAACGTGCCCGGACTCGACAAGGGAGTTCCCTTGATCCGACGCATTGAGAAGGTACTTCTCGATGGCACCCAGCGCACGCCAGCTGAGGTTGCAGAGGAGCTAGATGAGCCCTCGAGTAGTGTCCGATCAGCAATCAGCAAGAACCGTGACCGATTTGTGCGAGATGATAATGGTTACTACGCAATGCTTGCCCATGATAGGCCGATGCGGGCAGCGGCTGGCAGCGATGCGGCAGCGCCTGAGACAGATGAAGATCCGTTATGGTGAGCCTCGCGAGCGCGCGCGGGAAGAAGTTACCGCTGCCAAGGGCCCCCTAAAGGGGCCCCTTGGCAACGCATGGGAGCTTTTAAGAATAGAGACCGTGCATCTCCTATAACTCTAGGCTGGAGAATGAATATAGATCTTAGTGCGGAGGCTAGCATGTAGATACATTCGCAAGCAACGAAACGAGAAGTGACAGCGGCGGGTACCAACTCGTCGCTGTTTGATATAAGATGCATGCGAAAGGAGGCGAATATGCCAGAACTGGACAACTTGGAATGGCTATCAGTGACGAGCGTTGCCGCACGTCTCGATGTGCACGCGACAACTGCGGCAAGGTGGATCAGAGACGGAAGGCTGACTGCGACGAAAACGCCGGGTGGCCAGTGGCGAGTCAGGTGGTCAGACGTAGTGGCGATGATGGAACCGATCAAAGGCGAGGAGAAAGAACTGTGGTAGTAGGCAAACGGGCAGAGGTTAGGTCACGAGGGTTTGGTTCAATCGGGGGCGACGAATTCTGGTTCACGTTCTCGATCGACATCCCGGGCAGGGCTCGTCCGCATCACCAGATGATGGGAAGTGTCAATAGTTGTGAATACACGCTACTGGCACCCGACGCAAAGTTGATGCGAGAGATAGAGAGCACGGCGAAGAAGATGGCATTGGAGCTGGAGGCACACGAGGCATGGCTGACGCAGAAAGAACAACCAGGCGAACAAGCACAGGAGCAGGCCGGTACTACACCGACACAGACGGAAACCGCTACTGGTCTGTCACAACCATCATCAGTGGAGGAATCCCTAAGCCCGCGTTGATGCCGTGGGCGCAAAAGATCGTCGGTGAGTACGCCGTCGAGCAACTCGCGCCAGCACTGAACGGGTCGTACATCACTATGCGCGATGCCCTTGAAGGCATAGGAGAAGGCAACCTCGGGGCGGTCGCCGACCTCCTTGAAGCGGCGATGGGGAAGATGGCCCCCGACCGCGAGGATGTTCTCGGCCACCTTGTTTCTGGCAAGAAGACACGCATGGAGAAGGCGCGCAAGTACATCTCGGCAGCTCCTTTACGCCTCAGAGATCAGGCAGCGTCTCTGGGCCAGCACGTTCACCGTGCAATAGAGGCGTACATCCTCGAGCAGCCGATGCCCGACTTTGATGAGGATGTAAAGCCGTTCATGCACCAGTTCGACCGCTTCCTCAAGGACTGGACGCCAGAGTTTGAGGTTGCAGAGGCAACGGTCTTCAACAAGACGAAGCAGTATGCGGGCACGCTCGACTTCACAGCCAAGTTCCCAGCACTTAAAGGTGGCGAGGGACTGTACGTCTGTGACATGAAGAGCGGTCGAGCTGTGTACCCGGAGGTTGGGCTCCAGCTGGCAGCGTACCGGGGAGCTGAGTTCCTCGAGACGAAAGCCGGGAGCTTCGCCATGCCAGAGACCGTAGGCGGAATGACATTGCACCTACGACCAAACGAGTACAGGGTATTGCACATTGAATGCGGAGCCGAACAGCTCCGTGTGTTCGAGTACGCACGAGAGATTTACCGATTCGTGCAGGAGACCAGCAAGCTGGTCATCGGAGAACCATTACAGGTGGAGGCACAGGCATGACGATTCTCGGGATAACACAGAGGTTCCGCGAGCTCGGGCGCATTCGATGCGGCGAGCGAGTGGACATAGGTGGAGGCAAGTCACGACCGGGGAAGCTGGAGAAGTTCCGGCTTACCTCGTCCAATGCCTCGATCATGAACTCCGTCGCTGAAATCTACGGAGGTGAAGTGAGTGACTGGGAGGCACCAACTGGTAATCAGTTTCAGGTCTACGTCGACAAGGATTCGCTCGACATCCTGATTCCGCCGATCCCGTCGGCCATCTCCCAGGCCTGGGAGATGTGGGGGCGCGGCAAAGGCATCCTGCGCCGCTGCGATGGTGAGTTTGAACAGACGAAGGACATAGCCTGTATCTGCCTGACTGAGATCGACGGCAAGGATGGCGTTCAGCGCAAATGCAAGCCCACCACTCGGCTGAACGTGATACTGCCGCAGATTGAAGGGCTCGGGATCTGGCGACTCGAAACCGGCAGCTTCAATGCTGCTGCTGAGTTACCGCCAGTCGTTGAGCTGTTGCGCAACGCGGCAGTACAGATGCAGCGGCCAGTCAAGGCAATGCTGCGCCTCGAGCAGCGCCAGAGAAAGTCAGGCGAGGGCACGCGTAACTTTGCCGTGCCAGTTGTGGACGTGGGCGAGACCCTCGAGTCCATCATGCTGACTCCGGGAGTGCTCGCAGGTCCCAGCATGGTCGAACTGGGTGCAGCACCAGTGCACCCGGACAGACCCGAGCTGCCCGCGCTACCTGAGCCGCTGGCCGTGCAGGAGGAACCAATCAAAATAGCTCCTCCTGCGGTTCAATCACCGCCACAGAAGGCCCTCGAACCCGCCGGGCATACCGATACACCAGAGAAGAAGCGGCAGGCTCCCTCCGAGGCTCCTGATGCCCCTGTTGAGCAGCCCGTAGCTGCTGATCAGCAAGGCAGTCTGGTACAGGCTGTTCAAGAACTCGATCTAAAGATGGATCAGGCCCAGTGGTTCGCCATGATGAGTCGACGTGCGGGGTACCACGACGATCTCAGGCACAGTTTGCTCGATACCGTGAGTGAGGGCCGCGTGCAGTCGGCAAAGGACGCAACGACCGAAGAGTTGCAGCTGGCAATCGACGAGATGGTCGTGGCAATGAAAGGCGATGTCGTCAACTCGCTCAAGACTAGGTTTGGTAAAGACAAGAGCTCAGCTGCGGCCATGAAGTGGCTGCGGGCACAGGCTGATTCAAAGCTCGACGCTACCACCGAGGCCTGGGGGTTCGATGAGTGGGCTACCGCACGAGAGGTCGCGGCTGGAGTTCCAGTATGAAGTTCCGTAATTCTCGGAACGCAGCTGGACAATAGCTGTTTATCCACAATAGGAATTGAGAATGACTGACATAGTAGCCATCGACCCGGGTCCGACGATGAGTGCGTGGGTAGTCCTTGGCAAGGACGATAAACCGTGGGGAAGATTTGAGAATAACGAGGTTCTTCTTCAGAGGTTAGCGCAGCCTAGCTACCTGAATACGCTGCCCGATTTCAGGACTAGCGGACTACGAGCTGATTTAGCTCAGCACGGAGAACGGGGCGTTATGGCCCCGGCCTGTCTCGCGGTAGAGGACATCACGAACATGGGCATGGCGGTTGGCTCCGACGTGTTCAAGACAATGTTCTGGAGTGGGAGATTCTGTCAGGTGTGGAGCATGAACAGAAACGTAGGGCTAAGGGTCTTTTCTCAGATCCCCCGCCCTGAAATCAAGCTGTTCTTATGTGGCTCTTCACGTGCGAAGGACCCTAACGTGCGTCAGGCACTGATCGACCGTTACGGCGGCGACGAAGTAGCGATTGGAGGCAAGAAGTGCCTGAAGTGCAAAGGCAAAGGCTGGTTCGGTTCCGGTAGACCAGAGTGCAAGGAATGTAAGGGGGGCGGGTGGCTTCAGCCGCCTGGCCCACTACACGGGTTCTCGGGTCATACCTGGAGTGCTTTAGCTGTTGCAGTTACCTCAAGGCACCTGCCTTTACCAATACGTTGAGCTTACAGGAGCGCCTGGAGGCATGGCATGAGGGAGAAGGACTCCTCCTGCTGGGTGAGTCACCCGAAGCGCAAGAGGAGTTCATCGACGCAGTCATCGGTGTGACGTGGCGAGAGGGTCTTCCCGTCGTCGTCTACGACAGGGAGAAGGTCATCCAGGTGTATATAGACAGGGACGGCATGAGCCGTGAAGACGCCGAAGAGTTCTACGAGTTCAACGTCGAGGGAGCATATGTCGGGCCACAGACACCCGTCTATGTAGATACAGAATGGTAAATCAAGAGTCCTGCTCGCCACACTTTTTCATCCTGCCGCCTCCGTCGAAGGATCAGGAACCTATTGGGACTTGTAAGTTCTGCGGCCAGCAGAAGCCGCATGTGAATTTTATCGAAGTGAGCTACTGGCGTAACTCGAAGGGTGAACGGCCCAAGACCGCCGGGAGACCTAAGAACGTCGGGAGGGAAAAGGCAAAGACGTGAGTGGTGCCGAACATCCCTATCTCTACGAAACAGAGGGCATAGAACCCTGCGGCACCGCTATCATTCTCGCCGACGGCACCCTCCGTACTATCACATGCCAGCGCTACATGGACCACGCTGGCAGGCACGTCGGCTATGTCGAGGGCGCGCGCGTAGCGTTTGATGTCATCATCTTCGAGGGTCGGGACGAGCCTAAGTCGTGGCTACGGGAAGGGATACTTCCCTAGCTACTCGTTCTCCAGTACCTTGCCCTCACTCAGGAAAGCCACTTGTGCAATCATCTTTATGGCCTTCCTGTACGCCCTGTCCAATCGCCTCTTGCCCTTGCTACGCATTTCGGTAGACAGGTGACCGTCAAAGACGAACACGCCGAACAGGGCGACCATGTAAAGCAGCCCGAGAAGCACCGCCACGGGCAGGGCTACGAGAACAGCGAGCCGCCGCAGAATCCCGACTATCACAGACCTTATCTTTGTCAATACCCTGCGACTCCCTTCCTCAGGCCGTGCTATCCACGCGAGGAATAACCCGACCTCGTACAGCATGATAATGGGCACGGCCACCATCG
>Ga0208315_1000761_pt1 | contig 19927 bp, 20 predicted proteins | sample MalvireepMed_215_FD_184239 | JGI IMG/M metagenome (GOLD analysis project Ga0208315, IMG submission 184239) | Marine viral communities from the Global Malaspina Expedition - Malaspina viral metaG DeepMed_215 (SPAdes) (version 2) | ecosystem: Environmental > Aquatic > Marine > Oceanic | place... | reverse complement strand
GGCCAGTGTCTGGCGTTTCTTGATCTTCAGTTTCGGTGCTGTCACCGGCTACCCTCCCGCCGCGGCACGGCGCATCATATTGGCCAGCCGCAAGGCCGAAGTCGCAGCCCCATAGCCGTTGTCGATATTCACCACCGTCACCCCCGGCGCGCAGCTGGCAAGTATCGAATCGAGCGCGACCCTCCCGCCGCGGGCCACACCATAGCCCACGGAGGTCGGCACACCAATCACCACCCCCGGCACCAGTCCGGCCACGACCGACGGCAGGGCCGCGTCCATCCCGGCGAAGACAATCACCACATCCATTTCGCGCAACAGGTCTTCCCGCGCGAGTAGACGCCACAGCCCGGCCACGCCCACATCCGACACTTCGGTCGCGTCCATGCCGCCATAGGCCAGCGTGCGCCGCGCTTCGGCCATGGGCGCGTAATCAGACGTTCCCGCACTGACGAGGGCGATGCGCGGGGCGCTGGCCAAAGGCCCGATCTCTCCTAAGATAGCGGTGCGCGAGGCGGTGCAGTAATCGACCGATCGGGCCAATTCCGCAGGCAAGCCGTCAAACTGTTCTGCCGTCAGCCGGGTCAGCAACAGCCTGCGGCCCTCCGCCGCCGCATCGCCGATGATTGCGGCGATCTGTGGCACCGACTTATGCTCGCAAAGCACGGCCTCTTCGATGCCGATGCGCCCGCCGCGGCCCCGGTCAAAGGTCACATCTGGATGCCCGTCGGGGCCTTTCTCATTGATGGACAAATGCACTTCCCCTTGAATAGGCCCGCAGATCCACCGCGCGCCCGTCATCCGTGGCCCGCCGGACCTGCGTCAAAATCGCCGCGCGCTTTTGGGCGGAAAGCCCTTCATAGAGAGGCGGATCAAGCTCCACCACCCAGCCCCCGCGCAAGCGCCGGCAGCGCAGGGTGATATTGCCCAACTCCGCGCGCAGCAGGGTTTCGACGCGATCGATCACCGCCAGATCCGCAGGCTCCACCCGCAGGCCGGTCTCAATCCGGCTGGCCAAACAGGGGGCCGCGGGCAATTCCGCCAGTTCCCCCAGCCCAAGCGCCCGCGCCAAGGCGCGCACATCGGCTTTTGACATCTGCGCATCGACGAACGGGTGCAGCACGCCATGCTCCGCCGCAGCCTGCAAACCGGGGCGGTAGTCTGACAGATCGTCGGTATTGGTGCCCGCCGCCACCAACGGCCCCATCCGCGCCAATGTGCCATAGAGGTTCGACTTGCAAAAATAGCAGCGGTTCACCGGGTTGGCGCGGTAGGACGGATCGGCGAATTCGCCCGCATCCACCAGTTTCAGCGGCAGGCCCCAAGCGGCTGCAAAGTCTTTTACCCGCGCCGTCGCCGCCGAGGGGACCGCGGCCGAAACCGCGTGGCAAAGCGTAACCCCCTTTGCCCCCCGCACCTTGGCCGCAGCGGCAGAGAGGGTGAGGCTATCGATCCCCCCGCTAAGCGCGATGGTCAACGATGCGGGCCGCGCGAGGGCGGCGTGGAGCGCGGCAGGAACCGTCACTCGCCCAATCCATCCTCTGTCTTGAGCTGCGCCAAGAGACGGCCGCTCGACATTTGCAGGTGGTCGCGCATCCGCTGGCGCGCCCGTTCGGCATCGCCCTGAGCAATAGAGGCCGCAATGTCATAGTGTTCCTGAATGGCGTCCCGGCTTTCGCCGCCGCGTTTCAATGCTTGCAAACGCCCGGCCAGCATCGTCTCGCGCAGGCTGGCGACAAGGTAGTTGAAAAGGCTGAGATAATAGCTGTTCCCGGTCGCCTCACAAACCGCGCGGTGAAAGGCGAGGTCGGCGCTGACCCCACTCGCAACCGCGGGGCCGCCGATTTTGTTGCTTTGGTCATAGGCGGCGGCGGCGCGCTGGATCTCCGCGCAGGCTTCGGGCGTTGCACGGGCGGCGGCGATGGCGGCGGCTTCGATCTCAAGCCCCATGCGCAACTCTAGGATCTGCTCAAGCTTACGCTGGCTTTCCATATCACGCTCAGGGATCGCGAAGCCCTGCCGGGGCCGATCACTGGCCACAAATGCCCCACGCCCCTGCCGGCTGGAAAGCATGCCTTCCGCCTTCAGCCGCGAGACAGCCTCCCGGATCACGGTGCGGCTGACATCGAAATCGCTGGCCAATGTGGTTTCCGACGGCAGCACATCCCCCACGCCCCAGATCCCGTTCACGACATTATGGCGCAGGACTTCCGTCACTTGATCGCTGAGCGTCGCGCCATCGACGAGGGGCGCAGTCGCCTGAAGATTTCCAGTCATGATAACAACATCCTTTCGCCGATTGGAGCACCTGTATGACAAGCTGTCAATAATCAGTAACTAGGGCCATTCGCTGCATTACAAGCAGAATACAACATTACAAGTAAGAGGGAATCCCCCTAAATTTGTATTTTTAATTGACAGGCTGACGATTCCCCCGCAGTCTGCGGACCTACGGCAAGAGGATGTCAGGGGGGAGCCCGGAACCCATCCAGTTACTGCCGATACACAGTTAAAACTCGGGAGGAGTTTCTATGTCACCAATGTTGAAATCACTGCGCCGCACCGCCGCGGCCACCATCCTTTTCACCGTCGCCGGCGTCGCCGCACATGCGCAGAGCTTTGTCATGGCCACCGGCCAGCAGGGCGGGTCGTGGTATCCCGTGGGCGGCGCAATCAAGGCGATTGTTGAGCGTGAGAACCCCGATATGGACATCACCGTCACGCCGGGCGCGGGCGTGTCCAACGTGGTCGGCGTGGACGCGGGCCGCTTTGGCATCGCATTCGCCAACTCGATCTCGACCGTGGACAGCCTGTCGGGCAAAGAGCCTTTCCGCAAGGCGACGACCAATGTCTGCAACCTTGGCATTCTCTATCCGCAGTATTTCCAGATCGTCGCGCTTGAAGATTCCGGCATCAAGACCATCGCCGACATGAAGGGCAAACGCCTGACCACGCAACAGCTTGGCAACACCGGCGAATTCCTGACGCGCGAGCTTTTGTCGACCGCTGACATGACGTTCGATGATCTCGATAGCGTCGCCAACACCTCCTATTCCGACTCTGCCTCGCAGATGAAAGACGGTCAGGCTGATTTCTTCACCCTTGGCTCATCGCTGCCGACAGGTTCGGTCATGGATCTGGCATCCTCGCGCAAAATCCGTCTGGTCGACGTGGACGAAGAGACCTTTGCCTATTTCAAAGACAAGAACGCCGCCTTCCAGCGCCGCGAAGTCAAGGCAGGCGCCTACCCCGGTTTCGATGAGACCGTGCATGCGATCAGCTACGACACCCATATGGTCGCGCCCTGCGACTATGACGGTGAGATCATCAAATCGGTGCTCGGCGCGATTGCCGACAACAACGACAGCTTTGCCGCGATCAGCAAATCCATGGCCAACCTGACGGTTGAGGAGATGGCCACCGACATCGGCGTGCCCTTCCACCCCGCCGCGAAAGAGTTCTACGCAGAGCGTGGCGTCTCGGGGATGTAATCCACCCCTGACGAGAAACGGGTCGGCCGGGGCCATGCTCCGTCCGACCTACACCCCTAAAGGCCCTGCCCCGCGCATCCCGCGCGATGCCGCATAAGGGCCGCCTTCCACTCTAGACGCGAGAACCCCCATGCAACTGTCGATCTTTCTGGACAAGATGCCCCTGATTACCCGTATAGCAAGGCTGATCCTGATCGGCATGGCTGCTTGGCATCTCTATGTCGCCTTCGTCGGCCCGCCCAACCCCTATATCATGCGCGGCGTTCACGTCGCTTTGGCGCTTTTGCTGATCTTCCTGACCGTCAACCGCAAGGGGCTGCGCAATGATGTGCCGCGCTGGTATGACGTGGTGCTCGGGCTGATCGCCTCGGGCGCGGCGCTCTATCCCTCATTCAACCTTAATTACATCACGCAGCGGTTTCTCTACGTCGATCCGCTGATGCCGATGGATATCGTGGTGGGGATCACGCTTGTGGTTCTGCTGCTTGAGGCAACCCGACGGATGCTGGGGCCGATGCTGCCGATTACCGCCCTGCTGTTTCTCGGCTACGGTCTGGCTTTCACCTCGACCCTGCCTTCGGTGATCCTTGAGCAATTGTTCATGACACCCGAAGGCATCTTCGGCATCCCGATCGCGGTCTCGGCGACCTATATGGTGCTCTTCATCCTCTTTGGCTCGTTGGTTGAGCGGATGGGCGTCGGCCAGCTTTTCATGGATTTTGCGGTGGCGCTTACGGGGCGTCAGGTCGGCGGCCCGGCCAAGGTGGCCTGTGTGACCTCCGGCCTCTTCGGCTCGGTCTCTGGCTCTGCCGTGGCCAATGTGATGACGACCGGCACCTTCTCTATTCCGCTGATGAAACGCATGGGGTTCAAACCCGCCTTCGCGGGCGCGGTTGAGGCCGTGGCGTCGACAGGCGGGCAGATCATGCCCCCCGTGATGGGGGCTGCGGCCTTTGTCATGGCGGAATATCTCGGCGTGGGATACCTGACGGTCGCGAAATATGCGCTGGCCCCCGCGGTTCTGTTCTATGTCGCGCTCTTCGCGGCGGTCCATTTTGAGGCCAAGCGCAAGGGCATCGGCTCGGTCCCGAAAGAGGATCAAGTGCCGCTGAAAATCGTGCTGCTTGAACGCGGCCACCTGTTCTTGCCGTTGGCGATTATCGTGGGCGTGCTGATGATGGGCTACTCGGCTCCCTATGCAGCACTTTGCGGTATCATCTCGGTCGTGCCGGTCGCGGCCCTGCGCAAGACGACACGGCATTACGTCACCATCGACAACATCCTCGAAGCGCTTGAAGGCGGCGCGCGCAACGTGCTGGCGATTGCCGCGGCCTGTGCCTGTGCGGGCATCGTCGTCGGCGTGATCGACATCACCGGACTTGGCCTGACCTTCTCGAACTTCGTGATCGAAGCGGCCCAAGACACGCTGGTCATCGCGCTGTTCCTGTCGATGATCGCGGGCATCATCCTTGGTATGGGGATGCCGACAACACCTGCCTATATCGTGCAGGTCGCCTTGCTGGTTCCGGCGCTGGTGAAACTGGGCGTTCAGGTCGAAGCGGCGCATCTCTTTGTGTTCTACTTCGCTATCCTGTCTGCCATCACACCCCCCGTCGCCATGGCGGTCTATGCGGCCAACACCCTGTCGCACGCCAAGATCGTCGAGGCGAGTTGGGCTGCGGTGAAACTCGGTGCCACCGGCTTTATCGTGCCCTTCATGTTCGTCTATGAACCGGCGATCCTGATGCAGGGTTCGGTCACCCAGATCACGTTGGTCCTGTTGCAGGCCACCATTGGCGTCATCCTGCTGGCCGCCGCCTTGCAGCGCTACTACTTCGGCAGACTGTCCAATGTGCTGTCGGTGGTGCTGTTCGGGGCGTCCTTGCTGCTGATCTACCCCGATCTGCGGCTCACCGCCTCGGGGTTGGTCATCGCGGGCGTTATCCTGGCCTTCCAAAAGGCCAGGAACCCCAACCCGAAAAGCCAAGCGGCCACACATACTTAAATCTTAGAACGAACGAAACGGAGCCTTCTCCATGCTGCAAAAAACTTCCCTCAAGGCGCGGACCGGCGGACAGGTCCTTGTGGATCAACTGCTGATCCACGGTGCCGACACCGCCTATTGCGTGCCCGGCGAAAGCTATCTTGAGGTGCTCGATGCGCTGCATGATGTGCAGGACCGTTTCACCCTCATCAACGCGCGGCACGAAGCCGGGGCCGCCAATATGGCCGAGACCTATGGCAAGCTGACCGGCACCCCCGGCATCTGCATGGTCACCCGCGGCCCCGGTGCCTGCCACGCGGCCATCGGCGTTCATATCGCGCAACAAGACAGCACGCCGATGATCCTGCTGGTGGGTCAAATCGCCCGCGACACGACCGACCGCGAGGCGTTTCAAGAAGTCGACTACCGCGCCATGTTTGGCCCCATCGCCAAATGGGCCACCCAGATCGACGACCCGGCGCGGGTGCCGGAATATATGGCCCGCGCCTTCCGCGTGGCGACCTCGGGCCGCCCCGGCCCGGTGGTGATCTCCCTGCCCGAAGACATGCTGACCGAGGTGGCTTCCGTGGCCGATGCGCGGCCCTATACGGCCACCCATGCCGGCCTGTCGCCCGATAGCCTCGATATGCTCAAGACCGAAATCGCGCAGGCCGAACGGCCCCTGCTGCTGCTCGGCGGCTCCGGCTGGTCGGATGAGAGTGCGGCGGCCATCACCCGCTTTGCCGAGGCCAACAAGATCCCCGTCACCACCTCTTTCCGACGGCAGGACATCGTGAACAACCTCTCGCCGGTCTATGCAGGCGATTTCGGCACCTCCACCGCGCCCAGCCTCTATACGCATCAACGCGATGCGGATCTGCTCGTGGTGATCGGCGCACGATTGGGAGAGATGACGACCAAGACCTACACCACCATGCAATCGCCCAACCCAGACACCCGTCTGGTGCATCTTTATCCCGACGCGGATGAGATCGGGCGCGTCTATTCGCCGGATCTGGGCATCGCTGCAGCACCCGTTTCTGTCGCTGCCGCATTGGATGGTGTCGATCTGGGCCGCGCTGAGACATGGGGCGGTTGGTGCGAGAAACTCCACGCCGATTACCTCACCGATACCGAAGCGCCCAATGGCGGCGACTGGGACCTCGACATGGGGGTCGCACTTGCGCAGCTGCGCGATGAGCTGCCCGATGATGTGGTGGTCACGCTCGACGCGGGCAACCACACCGGCTGGGCGCAACGCTTTTTGCGCTTTGGCCGTCCGGGGCGGATTGTCGGCTCGACCTGTGGTGCGATGGGCTATTCCGTGCCCGCCGCCGTGGCCGCGTCGATTGCAGACCCCGAGCGGCTGACGCTCTCCTTCGTCGGCGATGGCGGCTTTATGATGAGCGGCAATGAACTCGCCACCGCCGCGCAATATGGCGGGCGGCCCATCGTGCTGCTGTTCAACAACGGCATCTACGGCACCATCCGTATGCACCAAGAACGCGACCACCCCGAGCGCATCTCGGGCACCACTTTGCAGAACCAAGATTTCGTCAAGATGGCCGAGGGGCTGGGCGCTCATGCGGAACGGGTGACCAAGACAGAAGATTTCGCCGCCGCCTTCACCCGCGCCCGCGAAAGTGGCCGCCCGGCCCTGATCGAGCTTGTAACCGACCCCGAGCAGATCTCGACCCGCACCACCATCAGCAAGCTGCGCGCGGCGGCCCAGAAAAAAGTCGACGCCGACCAGCGCTAAAGGATGACCCAGATGACCACTCTGACCGCGCCGCGCCGCGCGCCCGAAACGGACGGGCAGAACCATAGCGCCCTGCTCGACGATCTGCGCCAAGCCATCGGTGCCGCCCATGTCGTGACAGACGCCAGGGATTTTGACGCGCGGCTGATCGAAGATCGCGGGCTTCGGCGCGGCACGGCGCTGGCCCTCATCCGCCCCGGCTCCACCGAGGAGGTCGCCGCCTGCATGCGTCTGTGCCACGCCGCACAGGTACCGGTGACCCCACAGGGCGGCAACACCGGTCTGGCTGGGGGCGGCGTGCCGGACGGCGGGATCATTCTCACGACAGATCGGCTGAACCGCATTCGCGGGGTCGATCCGACCAACGCCACCATGACGGTTGAGGCGGGCTGCATCCTCGCCAATATCCAAGCGGCGGCGGATGAGGTCGATGCGCTCTTCCCGCTGTCGCTCGCCTCCGAAGGGTCCTGCCAGATCGGTGGCAATCTTTCGACCAACGCGGGCGGCACGGCGGTGCTGCGCTATGGCAACACCCGCGATCTGGTGCTCGGGATCGAAGCGGTGTTGCCCGATGGCCGTGTGCTGAATGATCTGGGCGGGCTGCGCAAAAACAACACCGGCTTTGACCTTAAACACCTCTTTATCGGGGCTGAAGGAACGCTTGGCATCATCACGGCGGCGGTGATCAAGCTTTTCCCCAAGCCCACCGCCCGCGCCACCGCGCTGGTGGCCTGCACCGGCCCCGACCCGGCGCTGGCGCTTTATGCCCGGATGCGGGGCCAAACGGCGGACACGCTCTCGACTTTTGAGTATATCGACCGGCTTGGCCTGCAAATGGTGATCGATCACGCGCCCGGCTGTAGCGACCCGATGGCAGAGGCGCATCCGGCCTATTGCCTGATCGAACTCACCGGCAATGGCGCGCAGGCCGACCTCGATGCCCGGCTGGAGGCGGCGTTGGAAGCCGCCTTTGAGGCGGAAGAAATCCTCGACGCCGTGATCGGCGCATCGGAGGCGCAGAAAGACGCGCTTTGGGCGCTGCGGGAAAACCTGTCGGAGGCGCAAAAGCCCGAAGGTGCGTCGATCAAACATGACGTATCGGTCCCGGTGTCCCGCGTGGCGGATTTCATCCGCGAGGCGACCCAAGCCTGTATGTCCCACATGCCCGGCCTGCGCCCCTGCCCTTTCGGCCATTTCGGCGACGGCAACCTGCATTTCAACCTGTCGCGCCCCGTAGATATGGCCGATGCCGATTTCCTTGCAGAATACAGCACGTTCAACCGGATCGTGCATGATATCGTGCACCAGATGGGCGGATCATTCTCGGCGGAACATGGCATTGGCACGTTCAAACGGGCCGAATTGCGCCGCTATAAAGACCCGGTCGCGCTGGAGCTGATGGAGCAGATCAAAGCCGTGCTCGACCCGGGCCAATTGATGAACCCGGGCAAGGTGCTTTGACGGCTTAGCCGCGCCCCACAAAGGGCATTTTGGTGGCCATCACGGTGACGAACATGGCGTTGGAGTCGAGCGAGAGCTTCGCCATGTATGACAGCGTTTCGGCCACGTCGTTCACATCCATACGGGGCTCGGACATGCGGCTGCCGTTGGGTTGCAGGATGCCGTCTGCCATCCGCTCCGTCATCTCGCTGGCCGCATTGCCGATGTCGATCTGCCCGCAGGCGATGTCATGCGCGCGCCCATCGAGCGACAGCGCGCGGGTGAGCCCGGTGATCGCGTGTTTCGTCGCCGTATAGGGCACCGACAGGGGGCGCGGCACATGGGCGCTGATCGAGCCGTTGTTGATGATCCGCCCGCCTTTCGGGCTTTGGCGTTTCATCAAGGCGAAGGCCGCGCGGGCGCAGAGGAAAGAGCCAGTCAGATTGGTCGCGACGATGTCGTTCCACTCCGCGACGCTGAGCGCGTCCAGCTCGACCGCCGGGCCGTTGCGCCCGGCGTTGTTGAACAGCAGGTCCAGCCGGCCGAAGGTCGTCTCTACCCGCTCGAAAAGCGCGTCGACATCGACCTCAACCCCCACGTCCGCAGCCACGGCGATATGCCCCTGCCCGTCAAGCGTAGCACAGGCGGCGTCGATCTTATCCTGTTGCCGCCCGGTGAGAACGAGAGCGAAACCGTCTTTCGCCAACCGCTGTGCGCAGGCGAGGCCGACGCCGCTACCAGCCCCGGTGATCAGAGCAATCTTTTGGTCCATCCTACTATCCCATTCCTTTTTGTTGGCCTCAGGGCCGATGAGGAAAATCTAATATATAAGGTTGCGCAGGGATAGGATTTTTCGCCGCATTCCAGTCATCACGGGGGCCGCCCCTCACATTCGCGCGAGCGCACTAGACGACCGGTCTATTATTCCATAAATGCCCCTCATGACAGAGGCAAAGAAATCAGATCAGACGCGGCAACGCATCTTGGACAGCGGACGTAACCTCGTGCTGCGGCACGGGTTCTCTGGCGTTGGCCTGTCGCGGATCCTGAGTGAAAGCGGCGTGCCCAAAGGCTCGTTCTACTATTACTTCGCGTCGAAAGAGGCTTTCGGCACCGCCATGCTCGCCGATTACGTCGAGGGTTACCTGACCCGCATCGACGCGCTGATCGCGGCCCCGGGAACGGCGGGCGACAAGCTCGACAGTTTCTGGGACGCATGGCTCAGCCAGTCCAGCGCCCCGGGGATCGCCAATGCATGTTTGGTGGTGAAACTCGGCTCCGAAGTGGCTGACCTGTCGGATTCCATGCGCGAAACGCTGGATCAGGGTGTCGACGCATTGGTCGCCCGGATTGCCCAATTGCTGCGCCAAGGCGCACGAGACGGAACCGTCCGGGCGCTCGAAGACCCCGAATCCACCGCCCGCATGCTCTACGCCAAATGGCTTGGCGCGGCGGTGCTGGCCAAACTGGCGCGCAGCGATGCGGCCCTGCGCATGGCCCGCGCTGAAACCTCTGCCCAACTCTCCCCCACTGGGGGCCAATTCCCAACCTGAAAGGAAACAGCATGTTCGCTGCCATCCACGACACATTCGGCGAGCCCGCCGAGGTTCTGACCACCCGCGAAACCGACAAGCCCGCACCCGCCGCTGGCGAAGCGCTGGTCCGCATGGTGCTGTCGCCCATTCACAACCACGACCTTTGGACCGTGCGCGGCAACTATGGCTACAAGCCCGAACTGCCCGGTGCCATCGGCGGCTCCGAAGCTCTCGGCATCGTCGAGGCCGTGGGCGAAGGCGTTGACGAAGCGCTGATCGGCAAGCGCGTCACGGCGGCCGGGTTCCACGGCGCATGGGCTGAGTATTTCACCGCCCCCGCTGCCGGCCTGCTGCCCCTGCCCGAGGCGATCTCGGACGAGGCCGGTGCGCAGTTGATCGCCATGCCCTTCAGCGCCCTGTCTCTGTTGGAAACCCTCAAAGTCGGCGAAGGCGATTGGCTGATCCAAACCGCCGCCAATGGCGCGGTCGGCAAGATCATGGTCGGTCTGGCCAAAGCGCGCGGTGTCAAACTGCTGAACCTCGTCCGCCGCGAAGGCGCCGCCGAAGAGATGCGCGACACCGGCGCTGAACATGTCCTCTCCACCGAAGATGCGGATTGGCAGAGCAAAGCGCGTGAGTTGATCGGCAAAGAAGGCGCGGTCTCGGCCATCGATTCCGTCGGCGGTGAGTTGGGCGGCCAACTGGTCGAACTGCTGGGCAAGGACGGAGAGTTGATCGTCTTCGGCACGGCGACGGGCCAGCCGCTCTCCATGTCTTCGGGTGAATTGATTATGAAGCACATCACCGTCAAAGGCTTCTGGGGCTCGCGCGTCAGCGGCGAGATGGCGGCTGAGACGCGGGGCCGTCTGATTGGTGAGCTGGTGCAACTCGCCGCGAAGGGGCAGCTCCCCCTCGACACAGGCGGCATCTACCCGCTGGCCGATGTGACCGAGGCGATGAAGGCCGCACTGACCACCGGGCGTGGCGGCAAGGTCATGCTGCGCCCCTAATCGGGATTTAACGACAGCGGCGGCCCTCAACGCGGGGCCGCCGCGCCATTCTTGGACCGCCCAAGATTACGACACGTCCGCGAATTTCCGCCCTTTATTTGGGCAAATGCAGCGCGCTGGCGGCCCTGGGCCGCCTCGCCGATGACTCTCCCCCGTCTCTATGGTGATTAAAAAATCATCATACCTTTCCGGGCGGAGCCATTCTCATTCTCGTCGACACCAGCATAAATAGCCCCCAAGGGAGCCCTGTGCAGCCGCGCGCGATCGGTGCGGCGATGGTCTCGGCCAAGGCTGCGCGGGGCGGCTCAACTCTGAGGGATTTGCGGCAATCGGGCGCGATGAAGCTGCTCTTTCCGCGCCCCGACCCCGCAATGCTGCAAGCGATCGTTATCAATTCCGCAGGTGGCATCACGGGCGGCGATAGTTTTGCCCTCGCCGCCCGGGCAGAGGCAAAGGCCGCGCTCAGCCTCACCACGCAGGCCGCCGAACGCGCCTATCGCGCGCAACCGGGGCAAGTGGCTAACCTGCGCAACACCCTCGCCGTAGACTCCGGCGCGACGCTGCATTGGCTGCCGCAAGAGACGATCCTTTATGACGGATGCGCGCTGCGGCGGCAGCTGTCGGTCGATCTGGCGCAAGATGCCTCCCTCCTGCTGGTTGAGCCGCTGGTCTTTGGCCGCGCCGCCATGGGCGAAACCCTTCGACAGGCCCATTTCCGCGACCGGATCGAGGTCACCCGTGCGGGCCTCCCGCTGTTTCACGACGCGATGACGCTTAGCGGCGATGTCACCGCCCATTTGGCGGCCCCTCATATCGCGGCGGGCGCGGGCGCCCTCGCCACGATTATCTATGTCGCGCCCGATGCCGAAGCGCGGCTTGCCCGGCTCCGCGCCCAATTGCCCGCCAGCGCCGGGGCCAGTCTGATCGGCCCTGACCTGATGGTCGCGCGGATCCTCGCGGCAGACAGTTTCGACCTTCGCCAATCGCTCGTCCCGATCTTGGGCGAACTGAGCGGTGACACCCTTCCCCGATCATGGATGACCTGACGTGCAACTAACCCCGCGAGAAAAAGACAAATTGCTGATCTCCATGGCCGCCGAGGTCGCTCGCAAGCGCCTTGCGCGGGGGGTCAAGCTGAACCATCCCGAAGCCATCGCGCTGATCACCGACACCGTGGTCGAAGGCGCGCGGGACGGGCGCAGCGTGGCCGATATGATGCAGGCCGGTGCCCATGTCATCACCCGAGGCGACTGTATGGAGGGGGTGGCCGAGATGATCCCCGAGGTGCAGGTTGAAGCCACTTTCCCCGACGGGACCAAATTGGTCACCGTGCACAACCCCATCAGATAAGGACATTTCATGCCGCGTTTTGCCCCCCTTCTTGCCCTGCCGCTCATGTCGCTTGCCATGGCGGCCTTTGCCCATACAGCGCCTCTCCCCCATGGCCATGGCGCAGAGAGTGACGGATCGCTGGCGGTCTATATCGTCGCCGGGCTGGCCTTTGTGCTGTCGGGACTGATCCTTGCCATGCGCCACCTGAAAACAGCCAAAGCATGATCCCCGGAGAGATCTTTCCGGCGGCGGGCCTGCTGACCCTGAATGCCGACAGCGCGGCGAACACGCTCATGGTGGCCAATACCGGCGACCGCCCGGTGCAGGTGGGCAGCCATTACCATTTCGCCGAGAGCAACCCCGCGCTTGAGTTTGACCGCGCGGCGGCACGGGGGCACCGGCTTGATATCGCGGCGGGGACCGCTGTGCGGTTCGAGCCCGGCCAACGCCGTGAGGTATCGCTGATCCCGATCCGCGGGGCGCGGCGGATCTTTGGCTTTAACAGCGCGGTGATGGGAGACCTCTGATGCCTGCACAGATCAAACGCGGTGACTATGCCGCCATGTTCGGCCCCACGGTGGGCGACCGGGTGCGGCTGGCCGACACGGACCTCATCATCGAAGTTGAGCGCGACCTGACCACCGAACGCAGCGGCCAAAACGCCCCCGCCTATGGCGAAGAGGTAAAATTCGGCGGCGGCAAGGTGATCCGCGACGGCATGGGCCAATCGCAGGTGACCCGCGCAGGCGGGGCCGTGGACACGGTCATTACCAATGCGCTGATCGTCGACCATACCGGCATCTACAAAGCCGATGTGGGGCTGAAAGACGGGCGCATCGCCAAGATCGGTAAGGCGGGCAACCCCGACACGCAACCGGGGGTCGATGTCATCATCGGACCGGGCACCGAGGTGATCGCGGGCGAGGGGCGCATCCTGACCGCAGGCGGGTTTGACAGCCACATCCACTTTATCTGCCCGCAACAGATCGAAGACGCGCTACATTCGGGGCTGACCACCATGCTTGGCGGCGGCACTGGCCCCGCACATGGCACATTGGCCACCACCTGCACACCGGGCAGCTGGCATATCGGGCGCATGATGCAGGCCGCCGATGCTTTTCCGATGAACCTCGCCTTCGCGGGCAAGGGCAATGCCAGCCAGCCAGCCGCACTTGAAGAACAAATCAACGCGGGCGCTTGTGCGCTGAAACTGCATGAGGATTGGGGCACCACCCCCGCCGCGATTGACTGCTGCCTGAGCGTCGCCGACGCGATGGATGTGCAGGTGATGATCCACACCGACACGCTAAACGAAAGCGGCTTTGTCGAACATACCGTAAAGGCCATGAAAGGCCGCACGATCCACGCTTTCCACACCGAAGGCGCAGGGGGGGGCCATGCGCCGGATATCATCAAGATCTGCGGCGAAGAGCATGTGCTGCCCTCCTCGACCAACCCCACGCGGCCCTTCACGGTCAACACGCTGGAAGAGCATCTCGACATGCTCATGGTCTGTCACCACCTTGATAAATCCATCCCCGAGGACGTGGCCTTTGCCGAAAGCCGCATCCGCAGAGAGACCATCGCCGCCGAAGATATCCTGCACGACATGGGCGCGTTTTCCATCATCGCCAGCGACAGTCAGGCCATGGGCCGGGTCGGAGAAGTCTTGATCCGCACATGGCAGACCGCCGACAAGATGAAAAAGCAGCGCGGGCGGCTGGCCGAGGAGACGGGCGAGAACGACAACTTCCGCGTCCGCCGCTACATTGCGAAATACACCGTCAACCCCGCCATCGCGCATGGCATCTCGACCCATATCGGCAGCATCGAAGAGGGCAAGCGCGCCGATCTGGTGCTGTGGAACCCCGCCTTTTTCGGGGTAAAGCCTGAAATGGTTCTATTGGGCGGCAGTATTGTCTGTGCGCAGATGGGCGATCCGAACGCGTCCATCCCCACGCCACAGCCGGTATATTCGCGGCCCATGTTTGGCGCGTATGGCCGCGCTGTAGAGAATTCTGCCGTGGTTTTCGTCAGCGAAGCTGCAGAGGCTGCGGGCATCGGCAAACAGCTTGGCCTTGCGAAGCAAACCATCGCCGTGCGCAACACCCGCGAGATCGGCAAGCGCGACCTGAAACTGAACGATGCGCTGCCCGAGGTAGAAGTGAACCCCGAAACTTATGAAGTCCGCGCCGACGGTGAGTTGCTGACCTGTGAACCTGCCTCTGTGCTGCCCATGGCGCAGCGCTATTTCCTGTTTTGAAGAGACCGAGATGACCCCCATCCTTTGCCAAGACATGCGCCGCGCCGAAGCGTGGTCCGATGCCAGTGACCGGGTAGAACTGACCTATGACGGGCGTTTTCTGCGCCGCAAGGTGCTGACCACGGCGGGCGGGCTGCCGTTTCTGGTCGATCTGGCGCAGACCACCTCGCTTGACCACGGCGACGCTTTTGTTCTGGCCGACGGGCGCGTGGTTGAGGTGGTGGCCGCCGACGAAGACCTGCTGGAAGTGACCGGCCCCGACCTGCCGCGCATCGCGTGGCACATCGGCAACCGACATACCCCCTGCCAGATCGACGCCGACCGGCTTGTGATCCAGCGCGACCATGTGATCGCCAAGATGCTTGGCCAGATTGGTGCCGCCACGCGAGAGATCACCGCCCCCTTCCGCCCCGAAGGCGGCGCCTATGGCCATGGGCGCACCCATGGGCATGACCACGGCCATGTCCATCACGCCGTTCATGATCACGACCATGCGCATGAGCACGACCCCGTCCAGCACCATGACCACGCGCATGGCTGAAACCCTGCAGGCCGACGCGCTTCTGACGCTGGTGCAGATGCTCTCCCCCTCCTATCCGGTGGGGGCATTTGCCTATAGCCACGGGCTGGAATGGGCGGTGCAGGACGGGGCGGTGACGGATCAAGATGCATTGGCCGACTGGCTATCCAGCGTGCTGCGGCACGGCGCGGGACAGGCCGATGCGCTGTTTCTTGCGGCAGCCTATCGCGCGGATGACCCGGCAGAGATCGACGCGCAGGCCCGCGCCTTTGCAGCCTCTGCCGAACGGTTGAAAGAGACCGTGCTGCAAGGCGAAGCCTTTGCCCGCGCAAGTGCCGCGATCTGGCAGGTCGACCTGCCGCCGCTTTGCTATCCGGTTGCCGTAGGACACGCGGCGCGTCTGCAAGGGCTGCCCCTGCGCCAAACGCTAGAGCTGTTCTTGCACGCCTTTGCCGCCAATCTTGCCACCGCAGGCATGCGCCTTATTCCCTTGGGGCAGACCGAGGGGCAGATCGTCATCCGCGCGCTCGCGCCGGTCTGTCTCGAAGTTGCCGGGGCAGCGGCTGCAGGCACGCTCGACGATCTCTCCTCCACCGCCTTTTTAAGTGACATCGCCGCCATGAAACACGAAACCCAGTATTCGAGGATTTTCCGCACATGAAACGCAACAACGGCCCTTTGCGCGTCGGCATCGGCGGCCCCGTGGGCGCGGGCAAAACCACCTTGACGGCAGCGCTTTGCCGCGCCCTGCGTGACCGGCTTTCAATCGGCGTGATCACCAATGACATCTACACCCAAGAGGATGCCGAAGCGCTGATGCGGATGCAGGTGTTGCCCCAAGACCGGATCATCGGGGTCGAGACCGGCGGCTGCCCGCATACGGCAATCCGCGAAGATGCCTCGATCAATCTAGCCGCCGTGGCAGAGATGGTCGCGCGCCACCCTGAGGTGGACGTGGTCTTGATCGAAAGCGGCGGCGACAATCTGTCGGCCACTTTCAGCCCTGAGCTGGCGGATGTGACGCTTTATGTGATCGACGTGGCAGCGGGTGAGGAAATCCCCCGCAAAGGCGGCCCGGCGATTACCAAGTCCGACATTCTGGTGATCAACAAGACCGATCTGGCGCCCCATGTCGGGGCCTCGCTTGAGGTCATGCAGCGTGACAGCGCGCGGATGCGGTCAGACTTGCCGACGGTCTTTTGCGCATTGAAGTCCGGCAAAGGGGTCGACGCTCTGCTGGAGCATCTTGCGCAGGTGGGCGGATTGGACCTCGCGCCCATGGCCCCGGCAACCGCGGATTAGGCGGTGGTGAAACCCGCCTTCTGGTCGCGGGAGGCGGACAACGGCTGCTACCCTCGCCCCGCTGCGGCCCGCCATTCCAAAGCGCGTTGAGGAGTGCCGCCCGTCCGTTAATCCGCGCCAAAAAGGTCGCGGGTAAAGACCTTGTCCGGGACATCCGCCAAATCGGGGTGATTCCGGTTTGCCACGATCACATCCGCGCGCGCCTTAAACGCCTCCAGATCGCGCGTGACCTCCGAGCCAAAGAACCGGTCCTCCTGCAACACAGGTTCGTAGACGATCACTTCGATGCCCTTGGCCTTGAGCCGTTTCATGATCCCTTGGACCGAGCTTTGGCGGAAGTTGTCCGACCCGGTCTTCATCACCAGTCGGTAGATGCCCACCCGCTGCGGGCCAAGTGCCATGATCTGCTCTGACACAAAATCCTTGCGGGTGCGGTTCGCCTCGACCACGGCGTTGATCAGATTTTGCGGTACATCCGAATAGTTCGCCAGCAACTGCTTCGAATCCTTGGGCAAACAGTAGCCGCCATAGCCGAAAGAGGGGTTGTTGTAATGCCCGCCCACGCGCGGGTCGAGGCAGACACCGTCGATGATCTGACGCGTGTCCAACCCATTGGTCAGCGCATAGCTGTCCAACTCGTTAAAATACGCCACCCGCATGGCGAGGAAAGTATTGGCAAAGAGTTTGACCGCCTCTGCTTCGGACGCGCCGGTAAAGAGCATGGGGATATCATCGTCGATTGCCCCCTCGGCCAGCAGTTGTGCAAAGCGCCGCGCACGGGGGCTGTCTTCGCCGACGACGATCCGCGAGGGGTGCAGGTTGTCATAAAGCGCGCGGCCTTCGCGCAGGAATTCCGGGCTGAAGATCACTTGATCGGTGTCCAACTCGGCAGACAGCCCTGCGGTATAGCCCACCGGCACCGTGGATTTAATAACGATGGTGGCCGTTTTCGTGACCGCCAGAACATCCCGCACCACGGCCTCGACACTGGAGGTGTCGAAAACATTGGTGCGCGGGTCGTAGTTCGTCGGCGTGGCGATCAGCACATAGTCGGCCTCCCGGTATGCCGCCTCCGGCTCGGTGCTGGCCTTGAGGGTGAGCGGCTTTCGGGCGAGGTATTGCTCGATCTCGGGGTCGACGATCGGCGCGTGGCGCGCATTCACCTGCGCCACCCTGTCCGCGTTCAGATCCACCGCCGTCACGTCATTGTGCTGCGCCAGAAGCACCGCGTTCGACAGCCCGACATAGCCGATGCCAACAACGGCGATCTTGGTCATAGACATAAGCGTGGGCCTTTCCTGCGTGCCGATGGCGAGATGTTAGACTGCGGCTTTCGGATTGAAAAGGTGCCGCCTGACAGGGAGTTAGGGCGGATTGGCAAATTGTGAAAGCGGCCCGGTTCAGCAGTCGGCGGCGCGGCAAGCCCCGCACGCCGTTGCGCGCCGCCCGAACGGTGAGTTGTCAGGCTGGAAACACTTCTTTCACACAGTCTCAGGCGACCCATAACCCGGAGAACCCCGATGCCCGACACCTCAGAGCGCCTGTCCCTTCCCTATCTGATGCCGGCACAGGCGCAGAAACATGTGACCCACAACGAAGCGCTGCAACGGCTGGACCTTCTGGTGCAGCTTGCGGTCGAAGGTTTCGACGCCAACACGCCGCCCGCCCTGCCGCAGGCGGGGGAGGTTCATGCCCTCGGCACCGCCCCCACGGCGGCTTGGGCGGGCCATGTCGGCGAACTGGCCGTCTGGATTGGAGAGACCTGGCAGTTCAGCGCGCCACAGGACGGCTGGCTTGCCTTGGATAAATCCACCGGGATCCTGCGCCGTTGGGTGGCGGGCGCATGGGCCGAGGTGTCGCTCCCCGATCTGGCGAACCTGTCTGGGGTGGGGATCAACACGGATCACGACAGCGGCAATCGTTTGTCGGTTTCTTCCCCGGCGAGTCTGTTCACCCACGAAGGCGCGGGGCATCAGGTGAAGCTCAACAAGGCCAGCGCCGCCGATACCGCGAGCCTGCTGTTCCAGACCGATTTCTCCGGACGGGCCGAGATGGGCACAGCGGGGCAGGATGATTTCGCGATCAAGGTCAGCGCCGATGGCAGCGGGTGGACCACCGCGCTGGCCTTTGACGCCGCCAGCGGCATGGCCTCGGGCGCGGCGCTGACGCAGAGCGTGGGTGACGCGACGGTGGGACGGCTGCTGCGCGTGGGGGATTTCGGCATCGGTGCGGATGCGGGGCCGCTTGCGGCGGACCTTGACGCGCATGAGCTTTCGGGGAGTTTCTCAGCCTATGGCGGTACCCATGCACAGGCACCCGCCGGGGCCAATCCCTTTCCGGCGCTGGATGGGGTTTTTGGCCTGCTTTGCGGCAACAGCACCTTAGGCGGGCCGAGCGCGAACTTGTGGCAGATCGCAGTGGGGATCGACACGCCGGGTCTGGCCTTTCGCGTGCGGGCAACCGGGGCGTGGGGCGCGTGGCAATCCCTGTGGACTGGGGCGAACACGACTGTGGATGCCAATGGTTTCATCAAAGAAGCGAGCCCGATTGTCCGGCTGTTCCACGACAGCAGCGAAGAGCCAGCGGTGCCCCTAGCGGCGCGGTTCGAACGGATTGGGCTTGGCCACTACAGATTGACGGATGTCCCGCCGCTTGCGTCCAAAGGGTGGCAGATCGAAGTGCCGCAGGATGCGAATGGCAACCGGTTGGTCTATGTCGATTGCAGCTATGACGCGGGGATGGCGGCGCTTGATGTCCGTACCCGCGAGGTGATCTGGCAGGATGGCTGGGCCGGGGGTGCGCCCTGTGACATCCCCGTGGGCCGTTGGGTTGATCTGCGGTTCGACATGCCCTGAGGCAAAGAGCCCCGGCCCGCTGACGCCACAGCGGGCCGGGCTGCAATCAGAGAATGCTGCGCAACTGCGCGACCTCATAGTTGCCCCCGCAAAGCAAAACGGCAGAGGTTTGGCCTGCGTATTTCTGCGGCTCCGCCAGATAGGCCGCCAGCGCCAAGGCGGCGGCCCCTTCGACCAACATATTCTCTTCCCATGCCAGCACCTTTAGCGCGGCGGCGATTTGTTCTTCGTTGCAATATACGATCTCGTCGATCACCGCGCTTGCCATCGGCAGGGTGAGCGACCCCTCATCGACCCCGCCCGCCACGCCATCGGCCAAAGTGTCGAGATGGTCCGTCTCGACGATCTTGCCCGCCTTGATCGACGCCGCCAGAGCGCAGCTGTTGGCGGCACTCACGCCGATCACACGGGTTTGCGGCGAGAACTCTTTGATCACCGC
>Ga0208315_1000759_pt1 | contig 19986 bp, 23 predicted proteins | sample MalvireepMed_215_FD_184239 | JGI IMG/M metagenome (GOLD analysis project Ga0208315, IMG submission 184239) | Marine viral communities from the Global Malaspina Expedition - Malaspina viral metaG DeepMed_215 (SPAdes) (version 2) | ecosystem: Environmental > Aquatic > Marine > Oceanic | place... | reverse complement strand
AGTCATAAAGGGGCGAATACATTAAAGTGACCAGGGGTAGCTCCCCAAATAGAGTCCGTATATAAGCCAGCATCTAATCTTTATTTAATAAGTACTCCGTTGACAAAAAACGGGGAGTCCATATAAGAACACAGAGGCGCTGCGCGCTACTCAGAGAAAACCAAATGATCACAAAGAGGATAAGAGGGCACTTCGCTTAGAGGAAAACAAAAAAGCATTATTATTACTTCCTCATTTTCTTCTCATTCACTTCTCTTTGTGCAAAAGAAATATTGAACCACAAACAACCCCGAACAGCCAAAGCTGACGGCTTTTAGAATTGAAAATAGGCGTTAAAGATAAAACTTAATAATGAAATTAAAATAGAAAATAAGAGAATTTAAAAAGGGGGAGAAGTGGGGCGACTGATGGGGCTTGAACCCACGACAACCGGAATCACAATCCGATACTTACTATTGTATCTTTCTACATCTAGTATGATTGTCGAGTAAAAAAATAAAAAAGAAAAGTATTTATCAGTAAATGGTTAGATTTAATGGTACTCCAACACTCACAGTTACTTCCATACCCTTCAGTAAGCGAAGCAAAGTGAGCGTCTATTTTTCACTAATATAAACAATGTTAATTTTATATCCATTCATGATCGTGCGGCTGAAGTTTCTCTCATCTTCACCGGGTTTTAACCTTACGAGGTGGTAACGACTGAGTATGTGGTCTCTTAATGTTGCAAAATAGATTTAAATATAATGATAGGTTCCTAATTTTCTTATTTAAAAAATGCCTGGGTATAACAATGAAGGTAAATTAGGCTTATTAAATCCATCACTATTTATTAATGATTCAAACGCTTTTTTTCGTTCTGATGCAGTGTCCTTGCCGTTAAAAAACTTTTCTAGACGTTTTCTAGACTCAGTGACCTTTTCACTGGAAAGCTGGGCATACTTATTGAAGTCAATAAATGAGAAATCTGGCTTGGTATAGCTTTTGGCTTCAGGGTTGTTTTCAATTCTAAGAGCTTTTATTGTTTCATTCCACCAAAAAGGGGTTATCAAACTTGAACGGGTGTCACATTTATTATTTAATTTTATTGTGATAATAGAGCCAGATGTTTGACATAGTAAATACCCAAGTGTTTGTCGGATTGCTTTAATATCATATTTGACCTCTCGCTTACCTTGTGTGTTTTGTGCCTTTTTAACTTTAAGTAATGAAAAGTTTTTGTATTTCCTCATATCAAACTTGTAGTTCGCAATAAGATGTGTTGCATCATTACTTGTGAAGTCGTTAAAGCTAACTTCTGTGTGTATGTTGAGATTATTAGAGTTTTCTCTATGTGATTCTGAGATGTTTATTAATTTATAATCTGTTGCATTAATTTTTTGTGGATCAAATAAGTCTGCTAGTACATTGCGCCTTCCTTGTTCAGGTAGATGTAAGCTGCGGAGTAAAACATCCCAAATTAATGGGAAAAGAGAATGGCCTAATTCACCTTGGTTGATTGTAATATGCTGCCAGGCCCCATTTCTGATGTTATCTTTCTTTGACCGTATTTTTTGAGAATGTGGGAGTATTATTGACACTACACATTCTTGGGGACATTTATCATTTTCTTCTCTTTTTGGGGGGAATACTTTATCTACAAATGTTACGAACTTCTGAAAATCGCTTATGTAGTCATAGTAAGTTGACTGTTTGTCGCAAGAATAGGTAGAGTTAAGTTTCCAAGTGTTTTCAATTTTTTGGGAGTTGATGCTAGGTTTAAGCCTATAATGGCTAATTAATTTTAGAAGTTCATCAAAGTTTAGATTATCTATAGAGGCATCAGCTAGCTTTTTTCCCTTGCTAACTTCTCTTAATAATCGTTGTAATTCAGTGTTGCCTGCATTAACAATTTTATTTTCTATCTCAATGCTCTGATCGCTATTGATTAAACTATTAATGTTGAGTAACTGCCCTATTAAGTTTTTATGACTTTTAGTTATTTTATCTGTTAGCAGTAAGTTTAAATGCACATCAAGTGGATTGGTTTCTGAGCTCATCTAGGAAATTCCTATTTTCGAATTATTGACGATAGTTTTGAGGTTGAATGCTTTTTTAATAGTTGAAAGAGCTAAACATGAAGCACAGAATTAATCTAACAAAATCATTAATCGAAAGTCTAGAATCAAATCCCAATAAAGAATATGTTGATTTAGTTGAGCCGAGCTTGAGGGTTATAAAATCGCAAGCTAAAACAACATTAATTGCACGTGTTTTTTGGAAGAGACAACGGTACTATGAACGGCTTGGAACATTTCCACATTTAAACATATCAACAGCTAGAAAAATTGCGGCCAAGTTTAAGCTAGATGTACAGTTAGGTACTTATGAATGTGTTCGTCAAAGCAAGCAGTTTTCATACTTTTATCAAAAGTGTTATGTACCACATATAGCAAAGAGTATTCGTAGCAGTTCAGATTACATTGATAAATTAAAAAATGTATTCCTACCTGTACTTGGAAGTAAACGGCTTGCTGAAATCACTCGCAATGATATCAATTCGGTACTAATGGCTAGACAAAAAAAAGTATCGCCAGCTACTGTTAATCGAGATTTATCTGCAATAGCTTCGCTATTTAAGTTCGCAATACAAGAGGGACAAATTCTCGAAAGCAAGAACCCAGTTAAGCAAATTAAAAAGCTTCCTGAGCATAACCAAAATACCAAAATCTTACCAAACAGGGCACAAATAAAGCGTATTATTGATTACTGCAAGTTATGCTCTGAAGAACATTTTTTAGCGAGTCGTTTTATATTACTTTTGATGTATACAGGTTGCCGCCGTGGGGAGTTACTTCAATTAAAAAAGGTTAATATTGATTTAAATGAGAAAAAAGTCACTATCTCAAAAACTAAATCAGGCCACCCTTATCAAATTCCTATTAACGATAAAGCAATGCAAGTTGTTAATGATTTAATGGCTTTTACCTGGAATGAGTATTTATTTCCATCATTAAACTCCATTACCAAACCAATGGCACCTCCAAGGCGTTTTTTAGTTAAATTAAAAACTGATCTAAGCCTTGATGAGTTCACCTTTCATCATTGCCGCGCAGTGTTTGCAACAATTGTTGCGTATGACAATGTCTTTTTGGCACAAAAGCTACTAAATCACAAGGACATAAAAACAACTAGCCGGTATCTATACGCCGATATGGAGTCGCTAGCTACTGCTTCACAAGAGGCGGTTAGTTCTTTCACAAGGTAAACAAGCCATACACACATGAATTAAAAATCTAGGAAATTTTTGTTTTGCAACATTCACTTTACTCACTCTTATATTCTTTGATTATCGAATTAAAAATGAAATAGGAAATTAAATGGCAAAAGAAAATAGTATTAAATTTTTAACGATAGAAGAGTTAGCACTTAGGTGGCGTGTATCTAAATCATGGGTTGATAAAGCTAAAGCTTTACATCCTGAGATGTTACCTAATTACATAAAAATTGGGCGGTTAATTCGATTTCCGCTAGATGAAGTGATTAAGTATGAACAACAGTCTTTAAATCAGGTTGAGGGCGAATGATGGATATTGATGATGATAAGTTAATTGAGTTTTATAAGAATGATTTAGTTCTGAAAATTTCTGCTGGAGCAATCATTCCTGAAGGTTTAATTACTACACCTGATGGCCTAATTGTAGGGATTCGATTAGCATTGAATGAAAAAGAATTTCCGTTAAACCTGGACCTTATCAATAAGCCTTTAAGAACAATGCAAACAGAATTGTTAAAGCAAGGTGTTGCTATAGAGAGTAAAGAGGCTAGGAAGTTAATAGATTATGCCGCTAAGTGGATTAATTCAGAGAGTTTGCTGGTGAAATATATAAAGCCAATACGAAATGGTTTTATTGATAATTCTCTTATATATGTCTTAGGTCGTCGTGTTTTTATAAATGATGAACAAGCAAAGGGGTGTAAAGCTTTGCCCTTCGAACTACCAGGAACATTAGATTCGGCATTTGAACCGAAAGGATGTAAAGAGGCTTATTACAATATCATCCTTAATAAGCTAGCACCATATTTTGTCGTTGTTACTGTATTAATCGCATTATCAGGCTGTCTTGTTGAGTTTGTAAACATTGATGGGGGAGGCTTTCATTTCTTTGGTCCATCTGGTGTTGGTAAAACGATACTACTAAAAATAGCTGCATCAGTTATAGGGTCATCTGCTGCACCTGATCAAGGCTCTCAAGATGGTTGTTATATGTTGAGTTGGGGAGCAACGAGGAACGGTATAGAGGCTAAGTTCAATCTTTACAATAATGGATTATTAATTTTAGACGAACTTGGTAAGTATGTATCTAATAACTTTGGGGAAGATGTTTATAGTCTTGCCGGTGGTGCTTTTAAGGAGAGAATGAATTCAGAGCTTGAATCGTCAGCCGTTTCAAAGCCTGTTAGCTTCATGCTTTTATCTAGTGGTGAGCTTTCTGCGCAAGAGTTAATCATGCGAAGAGGTGGGTCTTCTTTAGGCCAAGGTAAATCGGTTAGGATGCCTGGGATACCTATAAATAGCAGTGATCTTAATTATCCAGCATTATTTCCTGATTCAGAAATAGCTTCGAAAGCATTTGATGATGCTATTAATGAAAATAGTGGGATTTTATTCACAAGTTTTATAACAGCGCTTCTCAATCATAAATCAACATATAGTGAACTAAGAGAAGATGTTAGAGAACGATTTGAATCTACCTTAGCTGAAATGAAGGTTATGTTCCCGAATAATGGCTCGATTGGGTCGCGAGTTCTTAAACGATTTGCTTTATTAGTAGTTGCAGGTCAGTTAGCAAATGAGTTTGGTGTATTACTGTGGAGCAAGGAGAGAATTATGGATGCTATTTCATTTGTATATGAACGTTACTACAGCTATGAGCCAAATAGGCTGAGTGATGCAGAGATTGCCTTAAAGCTCATAAAACAAAAGTTACAATCTGAGCAAGGTAATTTTATTCGAGTCAAATCGACCTCAGTGCCTAATAAACATTATGGGTATATTAGTGATACTCATTATTACATTTATCCAGAGACCTTTAAGCGTTGGCTTAGCTCTGCCAATGAATCCGAAGTTATTCAACTTTTAGTAGATAAAAATCTTCTCAAAAATGAGCCTGGGAGAAACACCCTAAGAACAACAGAACATTTACCAAAGCAAGCTAATGTTAGAGGCGCCAATAGCCACAATTATAGGAGAGAGACCTTCTTTTGTATTGCCCGTGAAATTATATCGTTAGAGTTTGATTAATATCGAAGCTGACAATAACTAATGAAACAGGCGGAGTTTTTATGTATCGGCTTGCTCTATTCCAACTTGGTTTTACTCACATATGATGGAGAAGAGTAATTAACTATGAGAGATAAGATCAAGCTTAACTGTTAAATTTAATCATTTTGGGGCTAAAGTGAGCTGTAAAAGTTACTTAATTAATCAAATAAGAAAAGCTGTAAGAGATGGTGCATTACCCAGGGTGTTCACGACTAAGGATGTCAAAAATTGGGTTAGAGTGTATGGGATTACGAAGCATGATGGAGCTAATTTCGCTGAGAGTAGCATATCTTCGATATTATCAAATTCTTCAAGGAAAAATATTGGCTCTTCATGTAGGAATAAAAAAAATGCTGAGATCAAAAGCAATCAATGGAGTTATAAGATGTTATTGGTTTCCATAGTGTAAGATTTTTGGTAGGTTTGCTCTGTTGGTTGAATGATTAGTGCTAGATACTATATTCCTTGTGAGCAAACCATATTTTTAATACTCTCTCAGAGTTTCTTGTTTCAAACTATCTCCCGCATTTCCCGCAAAAAATTCTACATTTGAATTTTTAAACCTAATTATATTTATCAATTTGAAATTTTCGGGAATTTTATTTTTTCTTTAATTTTCTTTTGGTTATAGTTACATTGGAAGATGTAAGCTAAGCATTTAATCAATAGTTAAATAGCAGTTTTATTTTGTAATTTTGAGCTTTCCGTCAAATTAGTAGTGAGTAAATTACAAAATAAAACTGATATGGTGTAGTTTTAACTTGCTTTGGGTAACAATTATGTAGATTAAAATCTTAAGGAAATTGATGTTTAAAGACGCAAAAAAACTCATACAGAATAGTATCTATGATAAGGCGTTAAACTCACCTGATGTAACTACCAAAACAAAGAATGTAATTAAAAGCCATAAGACGTGGCTAGATAGCTTTAAAACAGTTGGCGACATTTATCGATTTTGCAGTAGGCAATAAATTCAAACTCTGGGAAAAGCTTAAGAGTTGAACTAGAGCACAATAATATAAATACTTATGATTCTATAATCAGTAAGTTTGAAAAGCAGTATAGATCTGAATTAACGTTGGTGACAAAGCTCGCAGACTTTAAGCAGAGAGAATCTTATATCTCTCGTGAGCTTTTGATGTCTATTGGTAAGTATGACACTCGTTTAGGGGGAATACAGCTACATGAGAGCTAAGGTACTATCAAAGAAATTGTTATTAAAGCTACCTGATAATTAATAAAAGCAAGTTCATGGACTTATGGAGCTTGCTTTTGTATTAAGAAACAAGAGCCTTGTTAATGTGAATTGGGTGTGTAAGGTTAATTAATTTAATTGGATGTATGGCGATAGTATGAATGTTGTGTACTTTATAGGTAATGGGTTTGATTTAAATCTTAATTTGAAAACTAGTTATCAAGACTTTTTAGAATTCTATAAAAAAGTTAAAAATGATTCACCTAAGATATTCGAGTTCAAGAGAGAAATAGATGAAAACTACTTAGATTGGGTCGATCTGGAAGTTAACCTAGGTAAGTATACGGAAAAGCTTGGCTCCTCAGCATGTTTTGAGGAAATACACAGAGATCTGATTGATGAACTTGCTAACTACTTAACATTAATTCAAGATGATTTTTCAAAAAAACATCTTCACAAAATAGATAAAAATAAATTTATTAAAGACCTCTATTCACCTGAAAAATATTTGGACACTGCAAATTACAGAGCGATAAATAGTTATTTTAAAGCACAAAAAAATATTAGAGATGTAACTATAATCACACTTAATTATACGGATATTATTGAGTCAATATTAGACTTGAGTAAAGGTAAAGCTAGGTATTCTAATATCCCTGTTGATATGTCTTCTTCAGCTCCAACTGAAAAGTTAAATATACAACAAATACTTCACTTACATGGAACTGTAGAAGAAAATATGGTTTTAGGAGTAGACAATATTAATCAGGTTCTGAATGAGAATTTAAAAACAGAGCTAGATGTGCAAGAGTCTATTGTTAAACCCTTGTGCAACCGTGTAAGTGGTCATGCGATTGACCAAGATTGTATACGCCGATTAAATAATGCTAATTTAATATGTATTTTTGGCTCTTCTATTGGTGAAACCGATGAAACTTGGTGGAAGTTGATAGCGGAACAAGTGAAAAAAAGGGACTGTAGGCTTATTGTGTTTATGCATGAGCCAAACCTAAGCAAAAGGAGAGGTCAAGAAAAACGCAGGCTTGCAAGAGCGTGCTGGAAACGTTTTTCTAATGATGAACTTCCTGAAAATAGAGTGTTCTTTGCATTTAATAAAGAAATGTTCAAGCTTTAAAAAGCTGATTTTGTGCGTATATAGTTGGGAATGCGAAAGAAATAAGCGAATAGAAGCTTCGCAAGGATTAGAAAATAGTTTTGTAATTAAAGCATGCCAGTAATTTTATAGCCTTTTGTCGTGATCGTTCAGATTCATTTTTAGGCAAAAATATTTGAGAGCCAAAAGACGGCTCTGTTTAATGTTTTCTCGAGTAGCCTGACAATATAAGGGACAATTATTTACTTTTCTTGATTTACTATATTTGTGAAATTCTACATTCCCAACATAAAGGTTCGAAGTTGAAAGCCTTTTCCATTTCTTCAGCGCTATAAATGGATAATTCTGGGGTATCTAAAGCATTAGAAACAATTGCTAAACGCCATAGCGGATCAACAGACTTAGCACGCTCATTTCTGGAAAGGAAAAAGCGCTGCTCATCAAGTGAAGTACCTTTAACTTCGATTTTTACAACCGTCTTATTCTTTTCTGCAAACAAGTCATAACCACAATTGTCACTTTGCCGATCTGAAATTGAGTATCCTTGATTTTCATAGTGGGCAATAACATATTCAATAGCCGCAAGCTCTACTTTTTTACGCTTCAGTGGATCAGGGAAACTGCTGGAACTTACCTCTACTTCATAACTGTCCTCTGCCGAGAGAAACAGTATCCCACTAACTGTTTCTGCTGTACGGTGTTTGCGGTGTTTTTCAATAACTTCTGGATCTTGTGAAAATATATCAGCTTTGTATTTGCCTAGGAACTTCCAAGAATTGGCAGCCTTTTTTAGATAAACAGGTACATATTCCTGCTGCTCCACAAATAACATGGCCTTTTTCTTAATATTTACACCATTGCCCACAACAATAATTTCAGGTGCTTCGGGATTCAGCTTTGTTGTAATGGCTAAACCTTTAACGATATTGTTCTTGGTTCGAATATAATAATCTCCGCCTGCCAGCTTTTTTGAAAGTTGAGTAGTAGTCAAAATGGTCATTGTATTTCCATACTTATGAGTAAATCGGCCAATTTTATATTGCTCTGATGCTAAATTTTATTATTAACAAAATTGTTAACTAATTACTACATATATAGAAAGTTGGTCATTTCTCTTTTTCTTGAGAAAAAAGAGTAATTGGGTCGTACTTCTAGTTATATGATAGATTCTGAAAATTTGATAAAAAATTATTAGAGTGATGAGCGTTGTTATCAATAATATTTATGTTTTCATCTTAAGCATAAATGATTTTCTTTATTAAAATTAATAAGTTGTATTAATTCATAGTTCAATGTTGTTTTTTCAGGATGTAAGGCGAACTTTATCTATTCTTATATTTTATCAATAACTTGAGAGTAGTTATTATTATTTGAAATCAAGTAAAAATCACTGCTCGCACCTTCAGTAAATGAGCAAGCTAGAACTAAGAGCCCCTTCTCACTAATAAGACCCTCAACGTCTTCTGCCCAAAGGGCAAAATTTTCAATCGAGCTTTGTGGGTTTTGTATATTATAGGCTCGGTATGCCAGCATATAATTTATGGTGCCTGGGTTTTGAGCTTTGTAGTCATTAAGCGCCTCTTGGCTTTCTAGTATTTTATACCCTGATTGACACCCCTCAAGACACTGCATAAGTTCTCCAAAGTCAATCTCAACGAATGTGGCACTTTCAACGATGTCTATAAGTTTATATAGCAGCTCATCAGGATAAGCATCACCAACTCGGCTTTTTAGTAGCTGATAAAGCTCGTCAATTTCTTCTTTTAAAAATGGAACCCATTCTCTTCCCATCTACTGCTCCTTATTAGGTTACTGTTCCTTGGTGTTTAAAGTAATCACTCATTTGATTTCAAAGCTAATTTAATCAAATGAGTGTGGCATGTTGTTAACTATATTACCAACAAAGCTAACAACAGATTTCTATATTTTAAAAGTTGTAGCTCTTATTCCTTCCCATTTAAAAAGTGACTAGGTCGTTTTTTGAGTATGCTAATACTTAGATCAAGGAGATTGTCTATCTTAGATTAGAATGTATTTGGAAAGTTAGTGTAAGCTTACAGATATAATAAATCTTTGTTGCTAGAATCCCCAGGGCAGCCAATTATCAAATTTAAGCTTTTCCTCCATAGTCATCTCAAGTATCCATAAAAAGTTATTCGCATTCCCGTTAAAGTCACCAATCAAACATCCTGCCACAAATTGATGGCAGTTATCGAATAACAAGTTATATTTTCGTGATGTATTAAGCTTCTTTTTGGCTCTATTAGACGCTATATTTGACCCTACGGGCTTTTCACCACAACATGATACATTTATCGTTGAAGCCGTAGTGCCTGCTGTGAACCTTTCAGGACTTACCATTTCTACTTGACCCTTACCGTTTAGGTGAACAATCTGGTTGCTACCTATGTATATGCCTGAGTGACTTGCTAAGTTTGAGAATAGGTCACAGTAGACAACACTACCTATAACTGGTTTGACACATTTTCTCTCAAACTTATCTAACTGATGAATAATACCTATCATTTTAATATCCATAAATTGAAGTTTATAGCGCCAACCGGATTAGTAACTCGATTACCATTGATTTGAGGTTTTTAGAGCTACTGACATTGATTGACGCCGTCGTTGGCTTGGTGAGTTAGGGGCGCTTACTAGAAGAAAGTAAGCGCCCTAGTTACTGTCTATACTTGGGCTAGTTGGCGTAGACAGTTGTTGTGTAAACATCCATTTTAAAATAAGTGATAAAGTTACTAATGCTTAAGTCACATAACGACTGTGCAGTGTCACCTTTAAGTAATCCGCAACCTGCTAAATAAACTTCACCTTCATTAAAGTTTAGGTTTATTTCTGGTCGCAATTCACTTGCATGGTTTATTGCGTGGCAGTCCGTGAAAGTTACGAGTTGCCAATTCTCCTCTGCCTTTTCTAGGTTAATAAACACGGGGTGAAACCCACCTTTTTCATAAGAATAATTAGTATCTTGAAAAGAAAGGTTTATACACTTATCCGTGGGCTTTATGCTATTGATGGCTACTTTTCTAATAATCACCAACAAGTCATCGCTTACAGTGAAGTAAGTTGGCTTGGTTATGTTCATAGTGTGCTTCTAATTGAAAAAAGTTGAGGGGTAGGTGTTAAGCAAGCTGGTATGCGTTAACTACAGAGGTGTTGTGTTACTTAGCTTGCCACCGTTGGTTGTGGCAGCGGCTTTAACTTGTTTAAAGCATCTTGCTGATTAGTGATGAGGGGATTTACTTGATGTGAATAAATTCCTTTTTCAGCAGGTACCAACAATGCGATATCTTTGTCTCTTAAAATAGCCGCCAGGAAAGATGAGTTGTTACTAGAAGCTCCGTTTATTACTGACTTAAATATACTGGATTTAAAAGGTTGGTCTTTGTGCTTATCTAGCAACGTGTAAATAGCTTCCATGCTTATCCACTCTTTAGAGAATAGTCCTGCATCACTATTGCTGGTGGCACGAATGTAAAGTTCTTTATCTTGCTTATTTCTAGCAAGCTCAAATCCAATCGTTCCATTTGATTTAGTTGATAACTTACCCGTGAGCCCGACTAATACTGTGTGGTAATCGAGATCAGCTGCATCTGATTTTTCAATGCTAACTTCACTTTGTTCAATAACGTCAGAGTTAGTTTTAGCATCTTTTTTATCTTGTGTAGACATAATGTTTCCTTAATAAAGTAATTAACATAGTTAGGGTTGTTTGTGCGAGATAGCGGGTTATATAGGGTTTGTCACCATCACAGATGACATGTATAAGCCCGTTAATAAGAGGCAAGAAAATGAGCTTTGATGGGTTCTGATATAACCACATAAATACCTCCTCCATTGTCTTGAGTAATAAGTAAGTAAACACTTAAGTCATAATTAAGCTTTTCAACAAACTCAGGGTTATCCAGCGCTTCTTTTAAAACGCTTATGAACTGTTTACTCAGGGTGTGTTTAATGAGTTCTATATCGTCGTGGTGGGTAAATACGACTAAAATTGTTGAGCACGTTTGCCAAAACTCATTTGCTTCATGCTCAGTTGAAAAGGGGAGGTAGAGTTGTTTTACAAGCTCCTCACTGATTTCGTCTTTAAGTGATAACTCATTTCCATTTGGTATTCGATTGAATAATTGCATTGGTTTTCTCCAATAAAAAGCCCATTCCAATAGAAGGAATGGGCTAAATTGATAATTGATTGTGCATTGACTTTTTCAGAGTCGATAATCCAAATAGTGAGGGTTTTACTATTCAAATAGGTCAGATAAGTGTTCACTTGTGCGCTTAAGTGATTCAGATGTTAGTTTGGCATAGCGTTGCGTGCTCACAATTGATGCATGGGCCAATTGCTCTTGTACTAATCTCAAGCTGACACCTGAGCTAACTAGGTTTGATGCAACAGAATGACGTAGGGTATGAATACACACATCTGTATCATCGATGTTTGCGTGCTTTAGTAACTTTTTAAATGTCTTTCTTACACAGCGCAATGGCTTACCAGCGACCTTACTTGCAAACAAGTAAGGGTTGTTTCTTTTGAGCGGAACTACAGCAATAAAAGATAATAAGAGGTCAGTAATATGTACAGTGCGCGGCTTACCTGTCTTGGTGGTAGGGATATAAATAATCCTATTTTTGATATCAATATCTTTTACTTTAATATTCGACACTTCAGAGCGTCTAAGTCCTGTTAATGCAAGGGTCGCAATAAATCCAGAGATGGTTTTATTTGAGTATTTTTTACATTCAGCTAATAGGCGCTTTATTTCGTGTTTAGTTAGGAAGCGGGTTCTTGCGTTGTTTAATTTGTATAGCTTTACTGGCTTACATACATCTTTCTCTACTACGCCAAGCTCTTTTGCATAGCGAGTCATAGACTTCAAAAGCAATAGAACTTGATTACAGGTCGCTGGAGCATAGGTTTTACCATATTTATTGAGGGTTTCAGTTAACTCAATGTGTAATTTCTGGACCTCTATAGTCGTTAGGTCTCTGTATTCCAAGAGTGCAAAACGCTTGTGTAATATCGAGTCCCAACGGTAAAGATCATCGACCCATGTTTTCTTTCGTTTCTTAATCATGGGTAGGTAATGTTCTTTAAAAAACTCTCCCATAGTCATGTGCAATAGTTTGTCATTGCTAGACTTTGGATTTTTGCCTTCTAATAAAGTTAATCGGTGCTTTTGTGCGACTTTTCTAGCTGTAGCAACGTTGATATCACCAAATTTACCGAGCGCCATGCTTTGCTTTTTACCCTGATAGGTATAGCGAAATAAAAAGCGTTTGTTACCTGATTTGCCGACTAAGCACTTCAAGCCTGTAATCTGCGTATCACTGTATTCAGACTCGGTTGACTTTGAGTTTCTGGGATTAGATGGAAGTGATGCAATTTGTTTATCGTTGAACTTAAATTGTTTATTCATATTAACCTCCTGAATATATTCAAATGGTTAATATATGTTTGAAAATAATGGTTAATTCGGTTTTATCTGTGAATCAAAAGATCGAAAAGAGGCTGTTTTATTCATTTTATGTTAGGAATATAGCTCTACAAATCAGACGAACGGCTCATAGTGCTTTTTGGTCGGATTAGCTTGTGTCGCTAGGAAAGTTTTGGGATAGTTTGATGGAGCCATAATGGATACCTCACACAAGAATTTAATAAAGCTCATAGAGGTTTGTTGTTTTTTAAATATTTAAAATCCCTAATACTACCAACCTTTTTTGATGGAAGTTAGGGTGTAAGGGCTGGTTTATCTGAATCGAATGCCAGGGCAGAGAACGCTTGCATAATTGATATTCGAGAGCAAAAGCACTCGATGCAATGAATAGAACTATTTTTGTGAAAAATTTAAGGAAAGTAATGTCAAATACTGCGACAGAGAAGCCAAAGGATAATTATACTAGACGATTTTTGATTTTTGGACTACCTAAATTTTCATCCTTAAATTTATTTACTCGAAAGGCTATTAAATAAAAAACACCGGCCAAAGAATTGACCTTAAATTAAATACCTGTCAAAATTTGTGGAGGATTTAAGATACCAATGGGATGGTGCCTCACAAAAAAATTGTTAAGCCCTTCTGTGGCATCTACCAAGATAAATTCAAATGAAAAAAATACACTCATCCCAAGTTAAACTAGGAATGAAAGTTGTTAAGATCGATAAAAGTTGGTTAAGCACTCCTTTCATTAGACATCGTTTTGTGATAAGCACTGATAAACAGCTAAGTGAGCTTAAAAGAGCCTCCTTGAACCTTTATATTGCTGATGAAAAAAAAGATGTAAACATACTAGGCTTGAAAAAACACTCACCTGAACAAAGTGGTACTAAGTTAATTGAGCGTTCTTTTAAACTGTTGAGTATTGTGCTTAATGAAAATCGGGCTAGCTCCTATCTCAACTCGTATAAAATTAAATTAGTCGTGAACTCACTTGTTATTCAAGTCTTAAAAGATGATAAAACACATGTCTACCTAGACAATATACATTTTAATTCCTCAGGAATTGCTAAAAAGTCTTTACGAGTTTTGATTATTTATTTGACATTTTGTAAGTACCTCGGAATAAATAAAGATAAATTAAAAATTATAGGCTATGCAGCTTTATTACATGATATTGGGATGTTGTATCTACCAATTGATATCAATAATCAGAAAAGACTGAATACTAGTGAGAAGGAAGCAATAAAATCTCATACAGTTCTTGCAGTACAGCACATAAAAAGTAACACAAAATTTTCTGACTTTGTATGCAAGATAATAGGGTCTCATCATGAAAACTACAATGGTAGTGGTTACCCTAACGGTCTCAAAGGGCGACAGATAAATCTTTATTCCAGAATGCTTTCGTTAACTTGTGCTTACGAAGCAATGACGCGTGTAAGAGGGTATAGACCTCAATTAAAACCTATTGATGCTCTAAGTGAGATTCTGAAATCATCAGGAATTATGTTTGATCCTCGCCTTGTTGCTCGATTTATTGAGATGATGGGTATATACCCAGTCGGCACTAAACTTCAGATTATCAATGGTGAAAAAGTTGAAGTTTTAAAGCGAACTCACGAAAATCATTATTTTGTTAGACCTTGCAAAAGTAATACTGAGGACGCTTACATTTTAAAAAGTAATTCATCGATAAAGGTTATAAATGAATAGTTTAAATTTTGTCATCAATGCTACCTCTTCAAACGACTCTTTATTAGATAATAACGAAGAGTTATGCAGTAAAAGATGCAATAAATGCGATTTATTCCCCTACGACAAACTTAGTAGTAAAGGAATAATTAAAACGACCGGACTTCGCACACTTCAAATCTTTGGCCAGCAATATAAAGTTAGCTCACATGGGTATCGACTAACTTGCGCACTAGTGCGTCATCACAATAGTATTTTGTCTAAAGAATATTTAATAAAATATGCTTGGCCAGATTCCAAAGTGGTAAGCAATAATTTAAATGTTGCAATCTCTGATCTACGCATTTTATTCAAAGATACCAGCATTAATATTACTAATTACAGAAAAAAAGGTTACGCCCTATCGTTATAATATTATAATTTATCTTTTTACTTTAATTGGAGCTATTGCTTTAAATAGCTCTAATTAAAATAGAAACTAGGCAGACCCTATTTATATTTAATATCGTGCTTGTATTAGTTAAAAATATTTCTTGTTATTAGACTTCATATTCAATTTTATTGTGGAGCCTTAATTGAACACTAGTTTTTTATAATCATAACCTTCATATGATAAGTTACTCGCGAATTCAAGTCCGAAGTGCACCACTCGCTAAATTAGGCTGCTTTGCGTAATTCATCGAATATTACCGCTGGTTGCCTAAACCCTAGACATTTTCTCGGCCTCGCATTGAGCGCCTTTTCTATGTGCGCAATTTGCTTATCTGTCACCGTTCGTAAATCAGTGCCTTTGCGAATATATTGACGCAACAAGCCATTAAAGTTCTCATTTAACCCTCTTTCCCATGATGAGTAGGGGTTAGCAAAGTAGATGTCGGTTTTTAGCTTGTCTGAAACATGCTCATGTTCACAAAACTCACTCCCGTTGTCTGCGGTTATCGTATGAACATGGCGTCGATAGCGCCACAGCATACCTATCATTGCTCTGCTCACTTGCGCTGCACTTTTTGCTGGCACTTTGCGTATCAGGTAAAACTTACTTGTACGCTCGACTAAACTAACGATTGCTCCCGTACCATGCTTGCCAAGTACTGTATCCGCTTCCCAATCACCAAATCGTGTCTTAGTGTCAACAATCGCAGGCCTATGTTCAATGCCAACACGATTTGGGATGATGACACGTTTGCTTCGGCTGCCTTTACGATAACGTCTGTGCCCTTGTCGCAGATGTTTGTATAGCTTGCCACCACTCAATTTATCTTTTTGAATATAGCCATAAATCCATTCATGACTCACAGGATGCCCGATAATTTTGCTTACACCCGCAACCTGCTCAGGGCTCCATTTTTGCTCCAATCCAAACTCAACGAACGCAATTGTAAGTGCTGGCATGGAATACTTGGCAGCTAGATGTTTTCGTTTACATGCCTTTGAATGTGCAACCTCAGGCAAGTAATGACTTCGAGTACTATTGCGCCTAACTTCACGACTTATAGTGCTGTGGCTCACTTTTAGCCTTTTCCCTATCTCTCGATAGCTAAAACCCTCGCGTAAGTAGGCCTCAATCTGGTATCTCTACCCTTCGATCAACTGCTTGTAACTCATGGTATCTACTCTTGTTTTTTGGCGATTACAGAGTACCACCAACAGGCAGTTGATCTCTTCTCACCGTTTAACCATGAGTGGTGCACTTATTATCTGAATTCGGGCTTTAAGATTAATTATAAATTTTATAATTCTTATTGTTGTGAATATTTGTAATAAAATGTAAAAAAGGTTTGAATCTTATATTCAACAAAGTTTAAAGCTAAGGGAAAAAGCAATGAATTGTATACTTAACACAAGTTGTAGTATTGAAAAAAAGTTCTTTCTGGATTTGGCATTTGATTTATCTGAACAATGCTTAAAACTTTTAGAAAATGATGATCGGATATTCTTTCCAATTTACTTAAATCTTTTAAGGGATATATGCAGTAATTTATCAATTGGATTTTACTTTCCCATTACCTCTAATTTAGATAAAGAAATGAAGTCTTTATTAATAGCACTAAATGGAAGGATATATAATGAAACCATTTATGAATACCATAGTTTACCTTCAAATTTTAAGAGCAATCAGCTAATTTCCAAGTTTGCCATTTGAGAGTCAGTAAATTTTTATAAATAGGTTATAGTTATCATGAACGCTTCTGTAGATTTAATCAAAATTTCAAGTGCACAAAGCTGCATCCATTTTTGTAAAAGGTGCCCGTTAAATAATGAGATTAACTATGAAAAGAAAATCCAATTAATCCCAAATAGCCAGAATATATTTATCGATGGTATTAAGGTTGTTTTATCAAATCGGGGGTTTAGGTTGCTTTGCGCATTAATAAATAATATTAACAAGCCTCTTAGTTTTTCATATTTAATTGAATACGGTTGGCCAGATTGTAGCGTCGTTAAGAACAACCTTACAGTAACCATATCAGAAATGAGAACAGCCTTGCGCTTTTCTAGTTTTGAGTTAGTAAATATTAGAGGTGTGGGCTATATGCTTACTGACCATCAAACAGTTTCTTAATATTTGGATAATATTATGCATTACCTAAAAAGTTTTAGTTTTCATTCAGATATTTGGGGGAGTGTAGACCTTCAACCTCGTCTCGAAAAAATATCAGCTTCTTATAGCAGTTATGACAGTGCTGAAATAGTTTGCTCTGTAACTTCACAAAAGGGAAAAATTAATGCTGAAATCTTTTTTTCTAGTATAAGCAATTGCGAACAAGTTGAAATTTTTAGGTTGCTATTAAACATTATATTAGCTGACATAAGAAATCTTAAGTACACAATCAGCTTAAATACACCTGATTCGGTAGTTAAGAATCTTAGTCAATTTTTTAAAGTTTTTGAATGCAACCCACAGCAAAAGATAGCACTTGAGCTAAATGAAAGAAACATTGACCACCTGACAGAGACTGACTTTAACACATTAAATTCAATTAACAATTTTTCCAATATTTTTTTATGGCTTGATGATTTTGGTACTGGTCAATCAAATTTCGAGATTGTGATTTCTAACAAAATATCTTTCAGCGCTATTAAAGTATCAAAAGAGTTGTTTTGGGAGTTATTTAGTAGTGATAAGAAGTTTTTGCAAAGTTTATTAATTTATTTAGGGAAGAGGCATAAAGTAGTTGTTGAGGGGGTTTGTTCTACTAAACACTTTGACTTCTTGTCTCAAATTAATAATGTCTTTATGCAAGGATTCATATTCATGCATAAAGATGAGTTTGTGCTTAATGATTAGAATTTATTGACTCTATCAGGTTTATTATGAATAAAAATATCAGAAAAAAAATTATTGCAGAGATTCAGCATCTCATATATGAGATAAATGAACAAGATACTCGTATTAATTTGGAGCAACTGAAAAATTTATTTAATAAAGAAAATGATATCGATTTATGCTATTTAACTGTATGTTTGAATTTATTGAAAGTATTAGTAAATGAGTTAGGTAAAAAAAAGGAACATACTAATTGTAGTGAGATCCTTACTGATGAGGAGAAGTCTTTCTTAAATACGATTTTGCATTGAGCAATACAAAAACTTGTAGCAAATATATTGCAGTAACTTAAAATTAATTAGAAGTATAGCAAAGTTAAAAAAGTTTTTAGTGTTATAGTTTTGGTCTTTATTGTTATTTTTAAAATTTTTATACCCTTGTTACAAAGTTGGTATATTCAACCATCTTAATTTTCTATACAGTTTTAAACAATCATAATTTACGGGTGCTAGCTCTGTAATTTAAAAAACATATATGATACCTGATTAATATTCAATCCCACACTATGCTTACTTTTTTGTTTTTTCTTTAAATTCGCATAAATCTTCGATGATACATGAACCACACTTAGGTTTGCGTGCAGTACAGACGTATCTACCATGAAGGATAAACCAGTGATGCAAGTTAAACATGAACTCTGTCTTATTCGGCGTTTTTTTATGATGTCTTGTTCTGTTTGATCCACTGTCTTACCTTTAGCATAACCAGTACGATTAGCAAGGCGTTGGATGTGGGTGTCAACTGCTAAGAAGTATCTACCTTCATTATCTTTTAGCCAAGCAAAAGCTTGGTTTGATGCTAATCCAGAATACAAGAAAGTATGTATGATATTGGATGTTCATCTATCTCAATTTTACACAGGTTCAACTAATTGGCGTAAAGATGCCACTGTGAAGTTAATATTTGGTAAGAACCAATCTAAAGGAAGGGTTTCTGTCACACCAAATAAGGATAATGTTCGCATAAGGTTTGCACCATTAAATAGCTCTAAAATTATAAATGAAGAATTTATCAATTTTGATTTAGGTAAACTGCCTAGTGGTTGCGCGATAAAAGTTAGAGAGGTTGATAATATTTTTGATTATTACATACCTAAAAATGCTAACGACTTTCAATCATGTTTAGCCATTATTGATAAAGTCCTTGATAGGTTTGAGTTTGATAATTTTAGAACTCCCTCTGCTGAATGCTCGACAGATATGTGGAGTAATGATGCGGATACTAAAATAGTTAGACGAAAACTATCTGAATTTACCTCCGTTGTTCTTCGTGAACAAGAAATGGAGAAGCGATTTGTTAGATGGCTTAAATCTTCAAAAGGTATAGATGCTCGCTCTCAAGATACGGATGGTTTATTTCGAAGAGATGTTGTTTATACCGAGGATAATAAGTATGTAGTTGCAGAGCTTAAGTACACTAACTCCGTAGTTCAAAATATAGAGATGGCCGTTGGGCAGCTTTTACGATACACACTTCATCCTAATATACAAAAACAAGGCGAAAAGTTGATTGTAGTATCAGGCGGGTTTGAACCAACTGATACTGACTTTGAGTTTTTCAAAAATATGAATAAGTTTATAGATTTAGATTTTGGGTTTATTTACGAATCACCAGAATATTCAGGTAATTTCATTGAATTTACTTATGATAAATCGCTTGAATAGGGGGGTATTTGTAAGGGCTGTTAACGTCCACGAAAGTCAGAAAATGGGGAAGAATCCTTCCTATTTAAAGCGTTTCAGTTTGTTGGCGAGTTTAAATGCAAACTCGCTTTTGTCGGATAGACGACACCTGTTACCAAGTGTCGCCCTCCTAAGAACCGTACGTGCAACTTTCACTGCATACGGCTCAAGCCTTCACGAAGGCACCTAATTGGTACCCAGCAACTTATAAAGCAGC
>Ga0208315_1000752_pt1 | contig 20110 bp, 20 predicted proteins | sample MalvireepMed_215_FD_184239 | JGI IMG/M metagenome (GOLD analysis project Ga0208315, IMG submission 184239) | Marine viral communities from the Global Malaspina Expedition - Malaspina viral metaG DeepMed_215 (SPAdes) (version 2) | ecosystem: Environmental > Aquatic > Marine > Oceanic | place... | reverse complement strand
CAACCCACGAATACCAGAGAGATCCACCGTCGCTGATAGCCCCTCGCTTCCTGAGCCGTAGGCATTGAGGACAATCACATGTAGTAAAGCCAACCGACCCCTTGACGGGTCAATCCATACCAGGAGCGGGTCAGCCAGCGCAGAAAGAGGTATCCCGCCAACAGCGTTACCAGGCAGAAATAGAAGAAACTGTAAGGATCATCCAAATCGACTAGCAGGGTATCGCCCACGGCCAAGCTGGGGCGGAACATAATGAAGACACCATCGGTGCCCCCCGCGAACTGGGACGTGCTAATGAAGTAGTAAAGCATCTGACCGAACGCCAGCGTCGTCATGATGAAGAAGATACCTTTGGTGCGAATGACCAAGAGGCTGACGATGAGCCCAACGCAGGCCGACACGCCGATCACCAAAGGCAGCATCCACCACATGGAGGCCGGGCTAAAGTCAGGGCTGGCGAGGGCAAGCGTATAGGCGCCCAATCCGAAAAAGAGCGCGTGCCCCAGGCTGACCAGACCCACGATGCCCACGAGCAAATCGAGGCTCATGGCAAACAGCGCGAGAATCAACATCAAGGTCAGCTTCTCCAGCATGAAATTGGCCTGATTGCCGAAGACCGCCTCGCCCCACAGCGGAAAGGTTGCCACTAGCGCCGTCAGTCCCAACATGAGGTAGGCAACGCGCTTGGGATATCTATGTAACATTGCTTGTTCTCCTCACGCGAAAAGACCGCGCGGTTTCACCAAAAGAACCGCTGCCATGATCAGATAGATCACCATGCTGGCGAGACTGGGAATGAGCACAGCGCCGAAGGTCGTGGCCATGCCGATGATGATGGCTCCCCAAAAGGCACCCTTGATGGAGCCAATCCCCCCGATGACCACGACCACGAAGCAGGTGATCAAAATGCTGTCACCCATGCCGGGGGCAATCGACGTGAGCGGCGCGGCAATCATGCCGGCAAAGGCGGTGAGCGCCACACCCACGCTAAAAATCAGTGTGAAGAGCGTACGGACATTGATACCGAGCCCCTCCACCATATCGCGATTCACGGCACCGGCCCGGATGATGATGCCCAGACGGGTATGGCGAATGACGCCATAGATGACGCCGGCCAACGCCAGACAAACGCCCATGACGAAGAGCCGATAGACCGAATACTGCAGGTTGTCGGTGAGTTGGATACTGGCGTCGAACGGCGCAGGTACCGGCACGCGATGCACGTCGCCGCCCCAGATGATTCGCTGGGCTTCGTTGAGCACTAAAATCAACCCAAAGGTCAGCAGCACCTGATAGAGATGGTCGCGCTTGTAGAGCGTATCGAGAAACAGCCGCTCGATGACCAGGCCGAGTGCGATAGCGATGGGGATCGCAACCAAGATGGCCAACCAGAAGTTGCCGAAACGCATGGTCAGGTCATACACCAAATAGGCACCGATCATGTACATGGCACCATGGGCCAAATTGATGATGCCCATGATCCCAAAAATCAGCGTTAACCCACTGGCTATCAAAAACAGCAGCAACCCATACTGGAGCCCATTGAGCAGCTGGACACCAAAAAATGCGAGATCCATAAGACCCCTCCGAGCATAAAAGGGGAAGCGGGATTGCCCCGCTCCCAAGCTGTACGAAGTGTCGTTACATCTGACAGGCGTCGTCGGGCACTTCTAGATTCTCGGCAGCAATGCTGACGACCTCGTGCTTGCCGTCACGAATCTCGCGGAGGTAGACATTCTGGATGGGATGGTGAGAGTCCGAAAAGCTCAACGGACCTCGTGGACTGGCTAACTGAACATTTGCCAAGACATCGATTAGTCGCTCGCGGTCTGACGTGTCTCCACCGAGCACATTGAGCGCCTGGGCTAGCATCATGCCGGTATCGTAGCCTTGCACCGCGTACGTATCCGGCGCTTCACCGTAGGCGTCTTCATAGGCGGCGACGAACGAGCGGTTCGCGTCGTTTTCTAGCGTTTCTGCGTAATGAAGCGTGGTCATGACGCCTTCACCCGCATCGCCCAGGGCGGCTAGATTACCTTCGGTAAGGAACCCGGAGCCCAGCAGAGGGATGCTCTCGTTGAGCCCCGCCGCCGCGTAATCCCTTACGAAGCTGACACCACCGCCCCCCGCGAAGAAGGTGTACACGGCATCCGGCTGAAGGCTGGCAATCTGCGTCAGGTAACTCTGGAATTCGGTGCTCGGAAACGGCACGAGAATCTGCTGAACGATGTCACCGCCTTCCGAGGTGAAGGCCTCTTCAAAGCCCGCTAGATCCTCTTTCCCACCCGCGTAGTCCCAGGTAATGGTCACGATGTTTCTATGCCCTTGCTCGTAGGCCACTTTTCCCATGGGATAGCTGTCTTGCCACATACTAAAGGAGGTGCGAAACACGTTCGGCATGCACAGTTCGTTGGTCGCCGCCCCAAGCCCTGCATTGGGGATGATCGTAATGGCGCCGGTTTGTTTGGCCACGCGCAGCATGCCCATCGCCACGCCTGAGTGTACCGGACCTATCACGAAGTCCACGTTGTCACCGTTGACCAAACGACTCATGTTTTGCGGAGCCTTGGAGGGATCGGCTTCGGAATCCAACTCGACGTACTCGACGTCGCGACCGCCCAACTGTCCCCCCTCCTGCTCGATGGCCAGCTTCAAGCCGTTAGTGATGGCTTCGCCCAGCGCTGTATAGGTGCCTGAATAAGGCAGCATCAGCCCCAGTTTCACGGGATCTTCATTCGCCGAAAGGCCCATGGCCGACAGCGTCAGAGTGGTACCCAGAGCAGCAACGAGAGTGGTCTTTTTGACATTTTTCATTATGGATTCACCAGGATTGTGTTGTTTTAGATTGTTATGTCCATCGCGCTTCGCGTTGATGGAAGACACGATCAGCGACGTCCCTGTCTCATCGATGCGGCTTATACGTGATACACGTCGATGACTTGATGGATGTAGTCGTTGTTCAGCTGCACGACTTTTCTTGTGATGAGCGGACGCTCGCCCGAGACGTCCAGGGTGTAGAAGCTCGTGCCGAAGAAGCTGTCCGTCTTCTTGTAGCGGTGGCTCAGCGTGTGCCAGTTGAACCGCAGCTCGGCCGTCTGGTCGTCTTGCGACAGGATTTCGAGGTTGGTCACCTGGTGCGTGGTCCGCGGCTCCGGCGTGCTCGCCCCGCTGCGCTCGGTCTTGATCCGGTAGACCCGATCTTCCAGCCCTTCGCGGTTGGGGTAGTAGATCAACGAGATCTCGCTGTGCGGATCGCGGGTGAGCTGATCATCGTCGTCCCAGGCGGGCATCCAGAACTCGGCGTCCTTACGGTACAGCGTGAGCCACTCGTCCCACTCCCGGTCATCGAGTAGCCGTGCTTCGCGGTACAAAAAAGCTTGGATGTCGTGATAGCTAATGCTCATGGCACTTCTCTCCTCTCTTCTGGCGCTGGGCGCTTAGGCGGTCGCGGTGGCGATAAATTGGCTGCGCTCTTTGTCGATGGCGCGCAGCATTTCGCTGACCCAGTGCTTGTGGTGCAGCACGTAGAGCCCTTCGTCTTCTGGGGAAGCACCGCTGAGCAGGGGCTTCATGTCGATCGCTTGGGCCGTTTCATCGGCGCCTTCGATCCACTGTTGGGCCCCGCGGGAGAGGTCGTTCCATTCGGCCAGCGCGCCGTTGTAGCCTTCTTGGCAGGCGCGGAACTCTTCGAGGTCGTCGGGGGTGCCCATGCCGGAGACGTTGAAGAAGTCTTCGTACTGGCGGATGCGTACTTCTCGGTTTTCAGCCGATTCGCCTTTGGGTGCGAAGCAGTAGATGGTGACTTCGGTTTTGTCCACGGCGATGGGACGGATCACGCGGATTTGCGTGGAGAACTGGTCCATCAGGTAGACGTTGGGATAGAGGCAGAGGTTGCGCGTCTGGTTGACGATGGAGTCAGCACGGGCGTCGCCTAACTGCTCCTGGATCCAGTCCTTATGCTGATAGACCGGGCGCACTTCCGGGTTAAGCAGTCGGGTCCACAGCATCATGTGGCCGTTTTCGTAGGAGTAGAAGCCGCCTTTACTCTTCGACCAGCCGTCGGCGTCCACCGCCTTGGTACCACCGGCGTCGTAATTGCGGCGCTCCATGGTGGAGGCGTAGTTCCAGTGCACGGAGCTGACGTGATAGCCGTCGGCGCCGTTTTCGGCCTGCAGTTTCCAGTTGCCGGTGTAGGTGTAGGAGGAGGTGCCACGCAGCACTTCCAGACCCTCGGGGGCTTGGTCGACGATGTTATCGATGACCTTGGTCGTTTCGCCCAGGTGCTGCTCGAGGGGTAGCACGTCGTCGCTGAGGCTGCCGAACAAAAAGCCTTTGTAGTTCGCGAAGCGCGGTAGGCGCTTGAGGTTGTGGGAGCCGTCTTGCTTGAACTGGTCGGGGTAGGCGCCAGTCTTTTCGTTTTTGGCTTTGAGCAGCTGGCCGTCGTTTTTGAAGGTCCAGCCGTGGAACGGGCAGGTGAAGGTGCCTTTGTTGCCGCGCTTGCGGCGGCAGAGGGTGGCGCCGCGGTGGGCGCAGGCGTTGATCAGGCCGTGCAGCTCGCCCTGCTTGTCGCGGGTGATGACGATCGGCTGACGACCAACGGTGGTGGTGAAGTAGTCGCCCGGCTCGGCCACTTGGCTCTCGTGGGCCAGAAAGACCCAGTTGCCTTCGAAGATGTGCTTCATCTCCAGCTCGAAAAAGGCGGGGTCGGTGAACATGCTGCGGTGGCAGCGGAAAATGCCGTGATCCGGGTCGTCTTGTACCGCTCCGCGCACGCGGGCTTCGAGTTGATCAAGCTGTGTGGTCATGATCGCTCTCCTCGTTAGGATGTCGCGCTGTTAGGGCGTCAAGGCGGGCCAAGGGGAAGGCCCGCCTCTTAAACAGGGGGTTATACCTTGGCCGTACCGGCCAGTTGGCTGGCCAGATCCTGCTCGTCTTCCTTGGCGCGGGGGCGGGCGTGGCGTACCTGCAGCTCGGCGGCGTCGGTGGGCGCTAACTCGACATCGAACACCACATGGGCGAAGGGGCCGTCCAGATCGCGCTTGGCGATCTCGGCGGGGTCGTCGATGCGCTCGGCGGGCACCACCAGCTCTTCGCGCGTGGCAAAGGCGAAGTCGTCGAAGGTGTAGGGGTCACCGGCGAGGTTGATCTGAGTCGTCAGGTGTTGATGGCCGGGGGCCGAGACGAAGTAGTGAATGTGCGCCGGACGCTGGCCGTGGCGGCCCAGCGATTTGAGCACGACGTCCGTGGGGGCGCCTTCGGGCACGCCGTAGCCCGACGGGACGATGCTGCGGGCGGTGTAGCGGCCGTCGCGGTCGGCATAGATCGTGCGGCGCATGTTGTACTCGTCCTGGGAAGGATCGAAGAACGAGTAGCCGCCTTTGGAGTTGCAGTGCCAGATCTCGACCTTGGCGCCGGGGATCGGCTGGCCGTTCACGTCGCGCACTTGGCCGGTCAGCCACATGGTCTCGCCGTCGGGATCGCTGCCGTCGTCCATCCGGGCGAAGCCGTCAGCTTCCGGGGCGCCGGCCACGTAGAGCGGGCCTTCAATGGTGCGCGGGGTGCCGCCGGTGCGCTTGGCTTCGGCGTCGATGGCGTCGTGGCGCATGTCGAGGAAGTGGTCGAACCCCAGCCCCGGCGAGAGCAGGCCGAACTGGGTCTGGCTACCCAGCGCGTTGAGCAGGTTCACGGCGGCCCAGTACTCTTCTTCGGTGACATCGAAGTCGTCGATCAGTTTGAACAGGTCGCCTACCAACCGGTGCACGATCTGCTTGGCGCGATCATTGCCGCCTGCCTGATCCAGGCCGGCCACGGCGTTGAGAAAGTCTTGAACCTCGGGCGTGTCGAAGATTTTTACGGTCATGAGATAGCTCACTACATTATTATAGATGTTATGGGTCAGTACCTTGGCGTGCTCCGCCGAGCATTAGCTGTCGTCGTCACGCACGGACGAGGGGTGGCGGCAAAGCGGCTTGACGCTGATCTCCATGTAGGGGAACAGTGGCAGGTTGCTGACCAGCTCTTGAAGCTCGGCATTGTCCTCTACGTCAAAGATACTGACGTTCGAGTAGCTACCGGCCACCCGCCACAGGTGGCGCCATTTGCCTTGGCGCTGCAGGTCCTGGGAGTACGCTTTTTCGGTTGCCTTGATACTAGCGGCCTGCTCGGCGGGCATATCGGTCGGCAATTTGACGGTCATCTCGACTTGAAACAGCATATCGATGGCTCTCCTTTTCGTTTGCGGTCTTAGCGTGCGGCGCGTTGGCTAGCGCGCGTAGTGCGCCAACTTATCTTCATCCAAGGTGATCCCCAGGCCTGGCCCGGGCGGTAAGGCCACCCCAAATTCGCTGTAGTCGAGAGGCGACACCACGATATCGTCTTGCAGCAAGAGCGGGCCGAACATTTCCGTTCCCCAGGTCATGGTCGGTAGCGTTGCCCACGCATGCAGCGACGCGGCGGTACCGATCGTGCCTTCCAGCAAGGTACCGCCATACAGGCCGATGCCGGCCGCCTGGGCGACATGCGCGAGCTCCAGTGCGCCGTAAATCCCGCCCGACTTGGCGAGTTTCAGTGCAAAGGCTCCGCTGAAGCCGCCGCATACCAAATCAAGACCGTCGCGCGCATCCTGGACGGCCTCATCGGCGAGCATGGGCACATTGAAGCGGTTCGCCAAACGCACCAATCCCGCATGCTCACGCGCGCCGATGGGCTGCTCTATCAACTCGATACCCGCCTCTTGTAACGCCTGAATACCGAGAACGGCGGTGGATTCGTCCCACGCTTGATTGACATCGACGCGCACGCTCGCCCGGTCTCCCAAGGCCTCCTTGATGGCCGCTACGTGGCGGACGTCCTGGCCCACGGGATTGGCACCGATTTTCAATTTGAAGTCGCAGTGCCGACGCTGCTCTAAACGCAGCATGGCTTCATCGATATCTTTCGCGGTATCGCCACTCGCGAGCGTCCATAGAACGGGGATATGATCCTGACGCACGCCTCCCAGCAGCTCGGCCACGCTCAGCCCAAGGCGCTTGCCTTGGGCATCGAGCAGCGCCATTTCCAATGCGGATTTAGCGATCATGTTGCCGCGGGCGTGCCGATTGAGCAGCGCGCGGGCGTGGTGAACGTTATGGGAAGGCTGGCCAATCAGCAGAGGTGCCAAGTACGTATCGATGTTGCGCTTGATACTCTCGGGACTCTCCGGGCCATAAGCTAGGCCGCCGATGGTCGTGCCTTCGCCCAGCCCCTCGATACCGTCTGAGTGATGCATACGAATGATCACCATGGTCTGGCAGGCCATGGTGGTCATCGAGAGTTTGTGAGGACGGATGGTCGGTAAATCGACCAGCAGCGTCTCTATTCGTTGGATAACAGTTGACATGGCAGCTCCGGCATCAGGCAATCGTTTCGCTATCGAGCAGTTTGCGTGCCCGTGCAAGCCGGAACCAATATTGTTTAAGTGCGCGTCCATACCAAGGAGGTATCACAAGCGCATGACAGGCTCGGCTATTCAGCCACTTTTTCCCCATAACCCCGAGCGCGAGAGCCGCTGAACGACACGCGCCCTCGCCAGGGGCGCTTAACGCCGAATACAGCGCGTATCGATACGCAACCGCGTGTTAAAGAGCCACGCGATCACTTCGCCGTGATAGAGAGCGCCATAAGACAAAAGAATGATCCAAGCGTGTTGCTCGACGCGCACTCGCCTCAAGCGGAGTTTCTAGAGACGGTCTCGAGATACGGTTTCGAGATACTGCCGAGCCGTAATGACATCGTCGTGTGGATCGTGATTCCACAGCCAGTCGAAGCGATTTTCCAGATCGTGGATGAGCTTGCTCTCATCGCCCCCAATGCCTTTTCCCGAATATTCATAGACATCGCCGGCGTCGTGGGAAGTACGCTGCGCTCGACACGTGCGTGCATGGCGCACGTGCTCGAAAGCGGCCAACATGTCGCTCACACGGCGATGATCGCAGCGGACGTCTGTCAGTAGCGTCGCCAGCACGTAGGCATCTTCGAGCGCCTGTCCGGCCCCCGCCCCTTGGTGGGGCACGAGCGCATGGGCGGCATCGCCGACAACCATGACCCGCTCGCGCTGATAGAAGGGAAGCTCGGGCAACTCATGCAGCGCCCAGCGCGTTGGTTCGGCGATGGATGCGAGAATAGCCTGGCAAGCCGGACTCCAATCTTCGAAGACCTGTAACATTTCCTGCTGGCTGACGGCCTGAACCCACTCCTCCCCCTCGGGTAGCCGGGGGTGGGGAACCGAGCGGTCCGTGATGAAGGCAACGACGTTGACGAGCTGGGACTGCTTGACCGGAAACGTCAAAATATGGCGATCTTTACCGAGATACATTTGCGGCACCCATGCCAAACGTTTCTCGCTGCCGTTAGCCTCTAGCGCTGTCACTAACGTGTGGGTGGGAATCATGCCACGATACGCGTAAGTACCGCTCCAGAAGGGCGCAATATCGCCATACTGGTCGGGCGGTAACACATGGGAGCGGACCGCCGACTTGATGCCGTCAAAGCCAATGATGACATCCCCCGTAAAGTGCGTGCCATCATCGAAGTGGGCAGTGGCGCTAACGTCGTCTTGCGTCACTGCGACACAGCGTTTGCCGAAATGCGCAATGCCCTCCGGCAGATGGGCAACGATCGCATCGAGGAAGTCGGCACGGTGTACCGAGGATTGGCCAACGCCCGGCGCTAGGCTGGCCGTCAAGTAGGTATCATCACTGCCTCGGCGCCACTCGAACCACACATCTTCGAAGGGGGCTGGTGAGGCGTCAGCAATACGCTGATAAGCCTCTTCCACCCCCAACAGCTGAATGGCTCGTACCGCATTGGGGCCAAAGGAGACCCCAGCGCCGATTTCGGAGAACTGCGGAGCGGCTTCGAACAGCTGGACATCAAGGCCGCTATCTCGCGACAGCGCAACGGCAAAGGCGACGCCACCGATACCGCCTCCCACAATGCCAATGGAGAGACGTTTTTGCTGGGTATGTTTGATGTGCATGCTTCACTCCCTTTCACGGTGTATCGTTATCATGTCGAGCGTCACGCTCTACTGATAACGCTATTAGGAGGAGGCAACGGTCACCACACAGCCCTCTTCATGCAAACTATAAACGGCGCTAATAACGATATGAAACAAAGAGTTGAGCCACCACTCCGTGACAGAAGTAGACCATCGTCGCATGCACGTCAGAGGCCACTCTGATGATCAAGCTTGCCGATATCGATCTCAACTTGCTGGTGGTGTTCGATCTGCTCTACCAAGAGCAAAATACACAGCGTGTCGCGCTACGCCTGGGCATTACCCAGCCTGCGGTCAGCCATGCCTTGAAGCGTTTGCGTCTTCTATTGAACGACGAACTCTTTGAACGCACCTCGCAGGGATTACAGCCCACGCCCCGCGCGAGCCAGCTTCATCCCGGGCTTGCCGACGCGTTAGCGAGAGTGAATGACACACTGAACCTACACAACGATTTCAATCCCGCCCTTAGTGGCCGTACCTTTCACCTCAACATGACCGATATTGGGGAAATCGTTTTCCTACCCCGTTTACTGCAGCATTTATCACAAGTGGCTCCCGGCGTCTCGCTCCACACCGCTCGCAGCAGCCACCACGCGCTAAAGTATGAGATGGAAGAGGGGCAGATCGATCTAGCCGTTGGGCTGATACCACAGCTGGGCGCTGGCTTTTATCAACAGCGGCTATTCGAGCAGCGCTATGTTTGCCTGATGCGTGACAACCACCCACTCGCCAAGGGCGATTTTGGTCTCGAGGAGTTTCGCTCAGCCCATCATGCCGTCATCGTCGCGAGCGGTACCGGTCATGGCGTGGTAGAGGAGCAGCTCGCCAACGCGGGCATTCAGCGCCCGGTGAGATTGACGCTGCCGCATTTCGCTGCCATTCCCTACATCGTGGGCAGCAGCGATCTCGTCGTGACGGTTACGAATAAATTGGCCGAAGCGACTTGCGAACGATTTGGCCTCACCGTTCGCGAGCACCCGCTGGTCTTTCCAGACATTCCCATCAATCTTTTCTGGCATCGCCGTTTCCATCAAGACCCCGGCAACCGCTGGCTGCGGGGCTTGGTGTATTCGATGTTCTCCGAATAGCGCCCAGTGTCATCCGGCGCTAGGCGATGGGTTTGGCCCACGCCGCACGCGTACTATGAGCAGCCGTCTTGTTGGTAATTTTCCATTTACCATCGATTTTGATCAGCGCAATCACATCGACCCAAGAATCTTCCAGGTTGTCGCTATTATCGAAGCCTAGCAGCACGCTGGCGACCTCTCCGGCCTGGGTGATGGCAATGAAACGGCTCTTGACCTGCCGCTGGCTATTCGCCCATCGCTCAAAACGGTCGCTAATGAGATCGGTTGCCAAGGCACCCTCCGCGTCCAGCGCAAAAATCCACGCCTCCTGATGAAACGCCTCCTCCAGCTTTTGTCTATTGCCTCGAAAGCCATCGACATATAGCTGCACGACTCGTTTGATCTCGTCGATGTCAGGTGCATCACCGACCACCGTGGTATCCGCCACCTCGTCACTCCTGCTTATCAAGTGTTTGTTTTTTATAGTCATAATCCGAGCATCTCACGCGCTTGCTGCCAGGTGGCCACCGGGCGCTGATACTTTTCGCAAAGGGCTACGGTGCGCTCGACCAAGGCCGCGTTGGAGGGCGCCAAGGTGTCACTATCCAAGCGCACGTTATCTTCGAGCCCGGTACGCGTATGGCCGCCAGCCGCAATCGACCACTCGTTGAGTAGGTATTGGTTGGCTCCAATGCCCGCACCGCACCACTGCGCATCCGGCGCCAGCCGCTTGAGCGTCTCGATGTAGAAATCGAAGGTGGGCTTGTCCGCTGGCATCGCATTTTTCACGCCCATGACAAACTGCACATAGAGCGGCGTCTTTAGCTTGCCTTGCTGGGAAAGACTCACTGCCTGGTGGATATGCGACAGGTCGAACGCTTCGATTTCTGGCTTGACGCCGTACTTGAGCATCTCATCGGCCAGCCACTCCACCAGTTGGGGCGGATTCTCGTAGACACGGTTGGGAAAGTTATTGGAACCCACCGAGAGGCTGGCCATATCAGGCTTCAGCGGGAGCATCCCACCCCGGGCTTCTCCTGCCCCGGAACGCCCGCCGGTGGAGAGCTGAATAATCATTCCCGGGCAGTGCTTTTTGAGCCCTTCCATCAGGCGGCCAAACTTTTCTGGGTCAGATGAGGGGGTTTGGTCATCGTTGCGCACATGGCAGTGGGCAATGGTCGCCCCTGCTTCGAACGCTGCCTGGGTACTCTCAACCTGCTCCTCGACCGTAATCGGTACGGCTGGGTTGTTCTCTTTGCGTGGCAGGCTGCCGGTAATGGCGACACAGATAATACAGGGCTGGGACATGGGAGCCTCTTTGTTCTTACTGCGAACATTAATTTGCATAACGAACACCTTATGCCGTCTATCTGGAAACGTCAAATCGGCAGGGCGACCAACGACATTGAGCGTCACGGGTTAGAAAGAGACATCGAAGACCAACGGTACGATGGTGTAGAGCGCCACCATGATCACCAGCAGGCTGATGACATTGAGCCAGACACCTGCTCGAATCATGCTTTGGATAGGCAGATCTCCCGTGGCGAACGCCACGGCATTGGAAGGCGTTGCGACCGGCAGCATGAAGGCACAGCTCACGGCAAAGGTGACCACGATGGTCATCAGGAAGGGTTCGATACCCAGCCCCACGGCAATCGATCCCATGATCGGGAAGAAGGCCGCCGCCGTCGCCGTGTTACTGGTGAGTTCGGTCAATAGAATGATGACGATAGCCGTGATGGCGAGAATCAGGATCGGCGGTAACCCCGATAATCCCGAGACGCTTTCGCCCACCCAGGCACTCAAGCCAGTGGCGGTGAACTGGGCTGAGAGTGTTAGGCCACCGCCAAACAAAATCAGGACTCCCCAGGGCACGTCGCGGGTGGCCGACCAATCCAGCAATGCCCCTTTTCCCTTAGAAGCGGGAATCACGAACATTAGAATCGCCGCGAGGATCGCCACACTGGTGTCGTTGATATTGGAGAGCCAGGGTAAGACGTTCTGCACCGACGAGATTCGCGCTATCAAGGGTAAACATACCCAGCAGAACACGGCCCCGCCAAACACCATCAGTACGCGCGCCTCTTCAGGCGATAGGCGACCCATCCTTTCGAGCTCCGACGCGATCATCGCTCGACCACCCTGAATGTTCTCGACTTCCGAGCGGAACACCAGCTTGTTCAGAACGAACCAAGCCAGCACTAGCATGGTGAATGAGAATGGCACTCCCACCAGCATCCAGTGGCCAAACCCGATACTCAGCCCGTGGGTATCTGCCATGTAGGCGCGCATTAGCGCCATCGGCGGCTGGCCAATCAGAGTGGCCATGGAGCCGATGGTGATGGCGTAGGCAATCCCCAGTAAAACAGCGGCGGAGAACTTGGGCGTGTCATCACCGTTACCCAGTGACGCCACCAGCGCGATGATCGAGCCGCCGATGGGTACCATAATGACGGCGGTGGCGGTATTGCTCACCCACATGGTGATGAACCAGCTAGCGAACATCAAACCGAAGACGATTTGCGCAGGCTTGGTTCCCACGGTGAGCACCGTCAGTAGCGCAAAGCGGCGATGTAAATTCCAGCGCTGCGTTGCCAAGCCCAGCAGTACGCCACCCAAGACGAGAAAGACGATGCTGTGGGCATAGGGCGCAGCGGTCACACCGACCGACGCAATATCGAAAAAGGGGAACAGTACGAGCGGAAGCAGCGATGTCGCCGGAATGGGAATCGCCTCTGTCATCCACCAGGTGGCCATCAGCATTGCAATGCCAGCGACGAGACGCGCATTGAAGGCCAGCGTTTCGGGCAAAAGGAAGAAAACTCCCAAACTTACTAGAACGCCCAGAACAAGAGACATCGGCTTGAAAGCCGAGGCTTCAGTAGAGAGCGCTGGCTCAACGGCCCCAGTGGAGTGCGACATGGCAATGACCTGCATCGGAATAGACATAACGTGCAAATCAGTGTCACGACGGACGCGCAATGCCGCCAATACCTCTCAGGTTGATGTGCATACCCGGACAAACCGCACCGCCCAAGCACACACCCTCCCTACATAACAGAAACGATGAATTGAGCTTTCAGGGGCTATGCACTCCCCGTCTTTTTGGGAGAAGACTGCCAACGCCTCGTCTCCTTGCTCATCCGTGCGACGTATGGCTTACGACTAATGGATTTCACGATTAGTCTTTATTGCCGAGCAAGGGCCATTGACGTATCAACGCGCTCATTTTTGGTACAGGTTGAGGCAATAAAGGCCCAACTGAGTGGTAAAAAGTCCTAACGAGGCACCAGGAATTGAGTACAAAGAGCACACAACGTGCTACGCTCTACCTATGAAAACGATCACATGGAACCCAGAGAAGAACAAACTTCTCCGAGTGGAAAGAGATATCTCGTTTGAGGATGTGGTTTTTCACATCTCGATCGGAGGTATCCTAGATACGTTTGAGCATCCGAATCAGGAGCGGTATCCGGGTCAACAAATCCATGTGATTGAGATAGAGGAGTATGCATACCTCGTACCCTTCGTGGAGTCAGAGGATGAGGTTTTTCTGAAAACGATCATCCCGAGCCGGAAGGCGACCAAAACCTATTTGGGAGGTCCGAAATGAGCAGGTTGGATAAAGAAGAGCTGGAAATCCTGGATGCTTTTGAAGCAGATGAAATGCAGCGCGCACCAGATGTAAAGGATAGGAAAGCGCGGCATCAACAGTACGCCGACGCTATGTTCAAAAAAGATGCCCGTATCAACATCAGGCTTTCTTCCAAGGATCTCAGGGGGCTCCAGAAGAAGGCGCTGGCCGAAGGTATTCCCTATCAAACACTGGTTGCCAGTATCCTTCACAAGTATGTGGAAGGTCGCTTACATGAGGATCGGTAGCTAATACACTGTTGCGGCGCCTATTACGTAGCGCCTTAGGTTTCATTACATGGGGCACATGCTACAAGGGCTGCATGGGATTATCTAAATAATCGCTCATAAGCGAAGCCAGCCAAACAAAAATGGCCTGCGAGAAATCGCAGGCCATTTTTTCAATTTGGCGCGCCCGGCAGGAATTGAACCTGCGACCTTCGGCTTCGGAGGCCGGTTTCAGTCGCATACGCATCCTTCCTCCTCATCGCCAAAAAATCATAAATTTTTTTAAAAAACAATGGCTTAAAACAAAATCAATGCTTTCTAACTCTTCACTATCACACCAATTAACGCCATTCTTTGTCTTTTGTCGTCACAATGTTGGCACACACCGTGACTTTTTCGCGTCCTGCTTTTTACCAGATTTGACCTTTGGTCAACGCGCAATATGTGCTCGTTTGAATGATTTGGCTACGCATAAAACGCAAGTAGTACAACCGCCAAAAAACGCAGCATCATACGCACAAAATGCCCTTATCACCACCATGCTAAACTCATCATCCACACCAACACGCGAGCGGTTTCGTTATGAGAGGCCAGCATGCCATCTGCTCATCGTCGTAAGTTGCCCATTGGCATTCAAACCTTTTCGGATATTCGGGAAGGCAACTATTACTACGTTGATAAAGCGCCGTTTATTGAAAAGCTGGTGAACCAGAAAAAATACTATTTTCTCTCCCGCCCGCGCCGCTTTGCTAAAAGCCTGCTGCTGGATACCCTTAGGCTACCTGTTTGAGGGCCGCGCAGGGCTGTTTGACGGGTTATATATTCACGATAGGCAGCAGCGCCACCCGGTGGTGCGCTTAAGCTTTGGCAATGGGGTGGCGACTGACCGATAGGATCTAGAGACGCTAACATTCGATATCAGTTGCAGCAGCGGACGACTTTGCTAGTTTGATCGAGCATGCGTTCACGGCCAACGCGTGGTAGGGCTGATCGACGAGTACGATAAACCCATCCTGGACAATATCCTCAATGGCGATAGGGCACGCGAACTGTGTGAGGGTCTGAAAAACCTCTATAGCGTGCTGAAAGACGCCGATCCCCACCTACACTTTGTGCTACTGACCGGCATTTCCAAGTTCAGCAAAGTCAGTCTGTTTTCAGGGCTAAATAATCTCAACGACATTACGTTAGATGTCCCTTACGCCACCATTTGCGGCTACACCGACCACGATGTGGATACGGTATTTGCGCCAGAGCTGCCAGTGCTTGACTGTAACGAGATTCGCCGCTGGTACAACGGCTACCGCTGGGGCGGGCAAGACGCACCGGCTATAACTGTCCCTGTATGTAACTTCTGCTTAGAGTTCAGCACATGACCAAATAGTCATGCGCTGACGCTATTAAGCCTTAGAAATTACTAGGAAGGGAATGAGAACTGGGCGCCTTCGCGAACCCCCGCCGATGGCCAGCGCTGAGTAATCGTCTTGCGTCGAGTATAAAAGCGCACTGCATCCGGGCCATAAGCGGAAAGGTCGCCAAACAACGAGCGTTTCCACCCACCGAAACTATGATAAGAGACTGGCACCGGAAGCGGCACGTTAATACCTACCATTCCCACCTTAATACGGTCACTGAAATATCGTGCTGCTTCCCCATCACGAGTATATATACACGTGCCGTTACCGTATTCGTGATCATTGATCAGCTTCATAGCTTCATCCATGGAGCTAACGCGCATAACTAACAGTACCGGTCCGAAAATTTCCTCCTGGTAGCAAGTCATATCGGGGCTCACCTGATCAATCAGTGTTCCCCCCACATAGAAGCCGTTCTCATAGCTAGGCACTTGAACACCACGCCCATCAACGACGATCTTTGCACCTTGCTGCTCAGCACTGTCGATATAGCCACAGACTTTCTCTTGATGTGCTTTGGTGATAACTGGGCCAAAGTCATTGCTCTTATCAGAGAATGGACCTACCTTGAGCGACTGCATTTGCTCTTGCATCTTGGCGATCAGGTTATCAGCGGCCTCATCACCTACAGCCACTGCCACAGAGAGAGCCATGCAGCGCTCACCGGAAGAACCGAAGGCTGCACCGTTTAATGAGCTGACAACGTTGTCCATATCAGCATCGGGCATCACAATAGCGTGATTCTTTGCACCGCCTAGTGCCTGGCACCGCTTCCCATTCGCGCTTGCTCTAGAATAGATATACTCAGCGATCGGAGTGGAGCCCACAAAGCTAATTGCTTGCACGCGCGGGTCATCAAGCAGTGCATCGACAGCCTCTTTGTCACCATTAACCACATTGAGCACACCAGCTGGCAGCCCTGCTTCATGCGCTAGCTCGGCAATATAGAGAGCCGAAGTGGGGTCGCGCTCAGAAGGTTTGAGAACAAAGGTATTACCGCAGGCTATCGCCATGGGATACATCCACAGCGGCACCATGGCGGGAAAATTGAACGGCGTAATGCCAGCCACTACGCCTAGAGGCTGGAACTCGCTCCAGGAGTCGATGCTCGGCCCAGTATTTTTGCTGTGTTCGCCCTTAAGCAATTCTGGAGCGTAACAGGCATATTCCACATTCTCGATACCACGAGCGAGTTCACCTTGGGCATCATGTACAATCTTGCCATGTTCTTGTCCGATCAGACGACCAATCTCATCAGCATGATCTTCCAAAAGCTGTTTAAAGCGGAACATAATCCGGGCGCGCTTGGCGGGTGGAGTATCACGCCAAGCTGGGTAGGCGGCCTCAGCAGCGGCAACTGCTTCCTCAACAGTCGTTTTGCTTGCCAAACCAACCTGACCGGCGACTTCACCGACGGAAGGGTTGTAAATATCCTGAGTACGCTCTTCACGGTCAATACGTATGCCGTTAATCAGATGGCCAAGTTTTGTCATTAGTTGCCTCTCTTGAATCTCTCAATAGTCAGTTTTAACTCAGTTCACCGATAGCATCACCGATAACACTAACAACGCGCTCAATCTCATCACGTTCAACGATGAATGGAAGGCCAAGCTGAATAGTGTCGCCGCCGTAGCGCACATAGAAGCCTTTTTCCCAACACTTCATCGCGATCTCGTAGGGCCGACGTGCTGGCTCTCCGGGGTAGGACTCAATCGTCAAAGCTCCAGCAAGACCATAGTTCCGGATATCGCTGATATAACGTGTGCCTTTAAGCCCATGCAACGTGTCCTCAAACACGGGGCTCATCTCCCTCACCCGCTCGATGAGCTTTTCCTGCTCCAGTATATCCAGAGAGGCTAACGCAGCTGCACAGGCAACAGGGTGCCCAGAGTAGGTATACCCATGAGGCAGTTCGAGCATATAGTCAGGCCCACCGTGCTCCATGAAAGTCTGATAGATATCACTTTTCACCATCACGCCACCCATGGGCACAGCGCCATTGGTAAGCTGCTTGGCAAAGTTCATCATGTCAGGTGTCACACCAAACGCCTCAGCACCGGTCATAGCACCCATTCGCCCGAAGGCGGTGATCACCTCATCAAAAATCAGCAGGATTTCATGCTGGTCACAAATTTCACGCAGCCGCTTTAGATAGCCAACTGGTGGTGGAATAACTCCAGCTGAACCCGCCAGGGGTTCTACGATGACAGCAGCAATATTAGAGGCGTCATGTAAAGCGATAAGCTCCAACAACTCCTCGGCCTTCTCTGCTCCCCGCTCGGGCATGCCTCGACTAAAAGTATTTTCAGCCATCATCGTATGAGGTAAGTGATCAGCATCGATACCTTGGCCAAATAGCGCGCGGTTTGCGCCGATACCCCCCAAGCTGATACCACCAAAATTGACGCCGTGATAACCCTTAATACGTCCAATCAACTTCGTCTTAGTCGGCTTACCTTTTTTACGCCAGTAGGCACGGGCAATCTTAAGAGAGGTGTCCGCACTCTCGGAGCCAGAACCAGTAAAAAAGGCATGATTCAGCCCTTCTGGCGTCAACTCTCTAAGCCGATGCGCAAGCTCGAAAGCCTTGGGGTGACCAAACTGAAAAGCAGGCGAATAATCCAGCTCACGCAACTGTTTACTAACTGCATCAGCTATCTCAGGTCGAGAATGCCCAGCACCGCACGTCCACAACCCCGATAAACCGTCAAATATTTGTCGGCCTTGGGAGTCAGTAAGATAACTGCCCTTGGCTCCCACAATAATACGTGGGTCACGCTTAAACTGGCGGTTGCCAGTGTATGGCATCCAGTAGGCATCAAGTTGCTCTGTGCTAAGCCCAGCGGCATACGGAAATTCTTGAGCTGACATATCCATTACCCTCTATAGCGTCTTATCATTAATGGGGTTTAGAAAACCAGCCTAGAACGACTATTTGATAAGTTAAATAAACAATTAATTTATCTCAAATAACTATTCACTTAACTTTTAAGCACAATGCCGCTACGATGAGAGACCTATGAATCTCACGAAACATCTAAGAGGCAAGAAAGATATGGCACTTCGGAAAGTGGCGCCAATGGGGCAACCAAGCGACTCTGACCTGCGACTGCTCAGAATTTATCGAAAAGTCGTGGAATGCGGTGGTTTCTCAGCTGCTGAAGTCGAATTAAGCATCAGCCGTGCTGCTATTAGCATGGCAATGAACGATTTGGAAACACGTCTTGGCCTTCGCCTTTGCCAACGTGGTCGTAGTGGTTTTGCTCTAACTAATGAAGGCGCTGAAGTTTATCAATTGGCTCTGCAGCTTTTAGCTGCAATAGAGGATTTTCGCACCCAAGTCAATGGCTTGCATGCCCAGCTTAAAGGTGAGCTCAACATTGGCATTACCGACAACCTGGTAACCATGCCCGAAATGCACATAACTCATGCGCTGAATGCGCTCAAAGAAAAAGGACCCGATGTTTGTATCAATATCTGCATGATCCCGCCTAGCGATATTGAATTAGCGGTTCTGGACGGACGCCTGCATACCGGCGTTATACCTAATCTTAAAACCCTCCCAGGGCTCGACTACCTTACGCTATACGAAGAGACCTCAAGGCTTTACTGTTCGGCTGAACACCCATTATTCCAAGCAAAAAATATTACGAAGGAGGACTTATCACGTTACGATGCTGTTGTTCCTGCGTACGCCCAAACACCAGAAATAAAAGCAATGCATGAACCACTTAAAGCATCGGCTTCAGCTACCGACCGCGAAGGCGTTGCCTTTCTTATACTGTCTGGTAGCTATATCGGTTACCTACCTACCCACTATGCTGAAAGATGGGTTCGCGACGGTCAAATGAAAGCACTACCACCCAACAACTGGCGTTACTTGACAAGTTACAGTGCCATCACTCGTAAAGGGGGTATTTCCAACTTGGTTTTGGAAACATATTTTGATGAACTAAACAACCTCATCAACAAAGCTAACCTTTAAAAAAGTTGTCGCGCACAATTAAGACCAACAGCCTTATATATTATTCACAAAAACAAACTGCCGTGGCAATTATCTACATTGCCACCTCTTCAATACACGAAAACTCTAAATTTATATAGCAATCAAATAATCCAGAGCTTCAACGTTAGCTAGGTCTTTTAAACTATCCTTACATCAGGCATGAAGGCTTGTAGAACTTATTACATCCCGTTCAAGATCCCATCACTCAGCGCTGACAGCATAGTAATGACTGTTCAGCTATCTAGAAAAGCGGTCTGAAACCACGAGCCTTATACTTAAGTGTAATAAAAAATATCTACACACTGTTCATCTTTTTTTGTTAACCAAAAGATTACGTAAGATTAAGCAAATATTTATTTAACATGGAAATTCTTTGACCTAGCCTGAACCTGGGTTTACAAAAGAAACTTATTCATCAAACCTTTAGCCATAATACTTATGAAAAAGGCGCTTAAAACCAGCAACAGAATAGAAGCTCAATCCCATAAACAGGAGGGCGCATAGCCATCAAAAAATCTTCTTGAATCTTACCTGAATCCGTGAAGCCGGCGCCGACACTTTCCCTATCACCGCCAGCGAGCACTTTTTGATCCTTCGCCCGTGCAAGTTGGCTTTCGCAAGCCCGTTATTGCCAAAACCCACCGTGCTGATCGGTGCTGACGGCCCGTTTTGTCATGCCTTTCCACCCGCCAGGCACGACATATCTGGCGATCGCGTGTCGCTT
>Ga0208315_1000749_pt1 | contig 20173 bp, 20 predicted proteins | sample MalvireepMed_215_FD_184239 | JGI IMG/M metagenome (GOLD analysis project Ga0208315, IMG submission 184239) | Marine viral communities from the Global Malaspina Expedition - Malaspina viral metaG DeepMed_215 (SPAdes) (version 2) | ecosystem: Environmental > Aquatic > Marine > Oceanic | place... | reverse complement strand
GGCCGATGGTACTAACGGACCGCAAGAACCTCAGCCTGCCGGAGGATGTGATCATCGGCGTGCGCCCCGAGAACATTGCGGATGCAAAGGCGCAATCCGGCTCGGACTCGCAGGAAGCCGACTGCGTGATCGACATTGTGGAACCTGCTGGTGCTGACACCTATGCCGTCATGGAGTTGGGCGGCAAACATGTCACCGCGCGGTTGCACGCCGAAACCACCGCTTCACCCGGCGTGACACAGCGGTTGGCCTTCGATCTGGGCAAAGTCTCCTATTTTGCGCCCGACACTGGCCTGCGTCTGAACTGATCTCCCTGCGTCTTGTTGCGGATATCGGCGGCACCAACGCCCGTCTGGCGCTCTGCCAGACGGGCGTTGAAGGCTGGCTCCGTCAAAAGATATGCGAATACGGACTGGGCAAGCATCGACGCGGTGATTGAGGACTATCTGCAAGGACAGGTCACCGCCTCCCCTTCCAAAATGGTCATCGCGGTTGCGGGTCCGGTGCATGAGGGCAGCGCCAGATTGACCAACCGCGGCTGGTCGATCATAGCCGAGGACTTGGCCCGACAATTCGCTTGCCCTCATGTTCGCATGTTGAACGACCTGACCGCGCTTGGCTATGCGATGCCATACTTGCGAGCTGAGCAGCTTGGCGAAATCAGCGCCGGAGCCGCCAGACGTTCAGACCATAGACAGTCACTGGAGGTAGGCATCGGGACTGGCTTTAACGTCGCTAAAGCCTCACCCGAAGCGGCGGAGGGCGGCGGCTTGGCTCTTTTGAAAACCGGCGACCGGGTGCGATTTGATCTGAGGAAAGGTACCGCGGACATGCTGGTGCCGCTGGATGAGCTGGCCGAGCGGGCGCGACAACTTGTCAGTGAGGGGGGATATCAAATGCCTGCCAGCCAGACACCGTGGCAGCAGTACTTCCGCGATCTGACCACCGGTTTGGACAAAGGGATGACATTGCGCGATGCGTCCTCCTATCGCGATGTCGCCCGTAAGAACAGGCCGAGGGACAGTCACTGATGACCGACTTGTTCATCCTAAAAAATGGTCGGACGTCATTCAAGCGCGAATGGCGGACTCGTTAAACGCCCCCCCTACCGCCCCAACCAGCCGCCATCTACAGGCAGCGTAATCCCCGTGACATAACGCGCGGCGGGGGAGGCGAGGAACGTGACCGCGCCCGCGATATCTTCAGGCTCCGCCCAACGACCCAACGGGATACGGTCGAGGATCGCTTTATTCCGCTCGGGGTCAGCACGCAGGTCTGCGGTGTTGTTGCTCACAACATAGCCCGGGGCGACAGCGTTCACCGTGATCCCCTGTGCCGACCACTCGTTAGACAGGGTTTTCGTAAGCCCCGCCACGGCGCTTTTCGATGCTGTATAGGATGGCACGCGAATGCCGCCCTGAAACGAGAGCAGCGATGCAACGTTGATTACACTGCCGCCTTGTTCTGCCGTCACGCGCGCCTTGGCAAAGGCTTGGCTCAGGAAGAAGACGACCTTAAGGTTGATGTCCATCACGGCGTCCCAATCGGCCTCCGTGAACTCCAGACTATCCGCGCGGCGTATGATGCCTGCGTTGTTGACCAGTGTATCAATCGGCCCGAACTCGGCCACAGCCTGTTCGAACGCGGCGACCGCGCCTGCGACCGTTCCCAGATCGGCCTGCACCGCATCAGCCTTGCCATCTGCTTCGGTTATTGCCTTTAGTGTATCCGCCATGCTGGACCGACCCACCGCGATGACGTGGCAGCCTTGGGCCGCCATATCAATCGCGATTGCCTGACCAATGCCAGTGTTCGCACCAGTCACAAAGGCACGGCTTCCCTGTAGTGAAAAGCGGCTCATCTGAGGTCTTCCATCGCGACCATGTCCATATCGGTAAAGGCCATATTGTCGCCCGCCATCGCCCAAATGAACGAATAGGCAGCCGTGCCAGCGCCGCTGTGTATCGACCACGGGGGGGACAGAACCGCCTGTTCGTTGCGCACGATCATGTGGCGGGTCTCGTCAGGTTCACCCATCAGATGCACAACGTTCTGATCTTCGGGCAAATCGATGTAGATATAGGCTTCGGAGCGGCGTTCATGCACATGCGCAGGCATTGTGTTCCAGATCGAACCGGGGGCGAGCTTCGTCATCCCCATGACGATCTGGCAGCTTTCGATCCCTTCAGGATGGACAAACTGGTAGATGACACGCTCGTTGCAGGTATCGCGCGACCCGAGGGGAACCTGCCGTGCATCGTCGATGGTTACCAGTTGCGCAGGAATGGCGCGGTGGGCGGGGGCGGAGATGATGTAGAAATATGCGTCCTCTCCACTGAGCGTTACGGCGCCCGTTCCCATACCGAGGTACAGCATGTCGCAGCGGCCTAAGGAATATGTCTCTCCGCCCGCCTCGACAGTGCCTCCGGTGCCGAGATTGACCAACACAGCCTCGCGGCGATCCAGCCAAGACGGCGTGCCCGTCTGGTCGACAGCATCAATCGCAAGCGGCCCGCTTTTCGGCTTGGCGCCACCTACGATCATGCGGTCATATTGGGTGTATGTCAGATTGACCTCGTCGTCCTTGAACAGGTCTTCGATCATGAACTCCGCACGCAGTTCGGCGCTGCTCATCGTCTTGGCGTGGCGCGGATCAATTGCGCGGCGTAGGTTGGTCTTATGCATCGTTTCCTCCCGTGATGCCTGAATGATCGAAGGCTTTAATGGGCCTTTCTTTGTAGGGTTACTCCCGTGCCCCTACTGGTCCTCAAACGTCTCGAAATAGCTGGCGTTGGTGTCGGTAATGCGTTGGATTGTCTCATCAAGCCGTGACAAATGCAGCGCCCCCGCGGCGACAGCTTGGTCTGCATGATGCGCCTTGACCGCCTCTGCAATCGCTTTGTGATCTGCCAAAAGCTCAGGCATGCGCTGTTCCTTCGACAATCCAAGCCGACACAGGCGGTCTACTTTCGCCTTCTCCCGCATGATCACGTCGAAGGCGAATTCTGCATCTGCGATGCCGCAAAGGGTTTCATGGAACTCGTAGTCCAGCTTACCGAAGCCATCGACATCATGGTCCAGTATCGCCTGCTCTTGCAGCTTGAGGGCCACGTCGATCTTTGCCGCCCCATCGGCATCGCATTTTGCAGCCGCACGGCGCAGCACTTCGTATTCGACAGAAGCGCGCACAAAGCGGGATTTCTCGATCTCTCGCATGGAGAACCGCTTTACCTCTGTCGCGCGTTGCGGGCGGATCAACAGCAGGTCCAAATTCGCCAACCGGCTAAAGGCATCGCGCACGGGTTGGCGCGAAATGCCGAATTTCGTTGCGATCTCCGCCTCGGAAATCTTGTCGCCGGGAAGCAATGCCAATGTCGAAATTTCGCTATGCAGGTAATCGAACACCTCATCAACGCTGGTGCGCCGCTCGCTCAATTTGGTTACCTTCGCCATGTCGCTACCTTCTCTTAAAGGGGCCGTGAATTTCGCCGTCTCGTGGCATTGGGCATACTGGCCCCTGAGAAGCGGCTCACTAACTTTTGCTTCTTTGAAGCCGCCAGATCCAGAAGTCTAGGGATACCCTACCCAATAAATAACTAGTATGCTAGTACTCAGATCGAGTTGATTCGACCGAAGTTCGCGGCGAAACGTGTTGTAGATTGCAGGGCGGAGGGTCATTTCCCGCGCCGACCTGCATATGCCGATACGATAAATCGCATTGCTTTGGGCGCTTCGCAGAAACCGGTCAACATATTGTTGTGCCACGCCAGTCAGAAGAAAGTAGATTTATGAAACTCGCAGGAAAAACAGCCATCATCACTGGCGGTGGTCGGGATATCGGGGCGGCGGTCGCGCTGAAGTTTGCGGAAGACGGTGCGAATGTTGCGATCAACTATTTCGCCAGCTCCAAAGGCGCCGACGATGTGGTTGCCAAGATCGAAGCCGCTGGCGGTAATGCGATTGCGGTTCAGGGTGATCTGAACAAGCAGGCGGACGTCGATGATCTGGTGGCAAAAACGCTCGAAGCATTCGGCGGCATTGATATTCTGGTGAACAACGCAGGCGGGCTGATTGCACGCAAGACACTGGCGGAGATGGATCTGGATCACTGGAATGCGGTCATGTCGCTTAACCTGACCAGTACATTCATGATGACCAAAGCCTGCTTGGAGCATATCAAAACCGGTACGATCGTGAACCTCGCCAGTCAGGCCGCGCGTGATGGCGGCGGCCCCGGTTCCGTCGCCTATGCATCTTCCAAAGGTGCCATTGTGACCATGACCCGCGGCTTGGCCAAAGAGCTTGGGCCCGATGTACGCGTAAACGCGCTTTGTCCCGGCATGATCGATACGGATTTCCACAACATTCACACGCCCGATGCGGGCCGTCGCGGGTACGAGGCGAACGCCCCGCTGAAACGCCAAGGCACCGTGGATGATGTGGCCAGTGCAGCGCTCTTCCTTGCCTGCGATGACAGTGCCTTCCTCACGGGGACAAACATCGACATCAATGGCGGTATGCTGTTCAGCTAAGGATAGAAGATGGCCGATTTTCCTGTTGTGCCCACTGGCGAAAACGTCACCCGGCAAGTGCTCTCGGACCATCCTGAGATGATGGTCGTGGCGTTCCGCTTTGCGAAAACCGGTGCGGTTGGCGCGCTGCACGATCACCCGCATGTGCAGTCGACATATGTCGAGACGGGGCGTTTCCGCTTCACCCTCGGCGATGTTGAAAAGGAGGTGGGGCCCGGGGATAGCTTTGTCATTCCAACCCAACTGACCCATGGATGCGTCTGCCTTGAGCCGGGCACGTTGATCGACTGCTTCACGCCCCGGCGTGACGATTTCCTGTAGCTTTCGGCATGCGGATTTTGTCCATAGGCGAATGTATGGCCGAGCTTTCCCCGCAGAAGGATGCGGGGGCTTTCAAGCTTGGGTTTGCGGGGGATACGTTCAACACCGCATGGTATCTGGCGCGCATCGCCCCAGACAGCCAAGTGTCCTATTTCACGGGGCTGGGGGACGACACGATATCGGGCCAGTTGCGTGACACGATCACGGCTGCCGGCGTCGATGACAGCTATTGTGTCGAGGTGCCGAACCGGACCGTGGGCCTCTACCTCATCTCTTTGGAGAATGGCGAACGGAGCTTCTCCTATTGGCGCGGTCAATCGGCGGCCCGCAAACTGGCCGCTGACCTCCCCGCATTGGAACGCGCGATTGACGCGCATGATCTGATCTATTTCTCAGGGATCACCTTGGCGATCCTTGAGGCTGGCGACCGCGAGGCGTTCATTTCTGCTTTGAAAGCGGCCCGGGCCAGCGGCAAGACGATCGCATTCGACCCCAATCTTCGCCCCCGGCTATGGGATGATAGCGAAACGATGCTCTCGGTCATCATGGCGGGTGCTGCGGTATCCGACATTGTCCTACCCTCGTTCGAGGACGAGGCGGATTGGTTCAAGGATGCGTCCCCACAAGCCACCGCAGATCGCTACGGCGCAGCAGGGGCGAGCACCGTGATCGTCAAGAATGGCGCCGGTGACGTTTACTATGTCAGCCCGGAGGATCGCGCAACGGTTGCCGTCGCGCCGGTTACGAATGTGGTGGATTCCACGGCTGCCGGTGACAGTTTCAACGCGGCAATCCTTGCAGGTCATGCCGGTGAGCAGTCATTGTCGCACAGTATCTCGACGGCCTGTCGCCTGTCCGGCGCGGTCGTTCAGGGTCGTGGGGCTTTGGTTGACATCAATCTGGGCCCATCCAAAATTTGAAGAGGCGGAAAGATGCGGGAGACTTGGCGCTGGTTCGGTGAGTTCGACCCTATTCCGCTGGATCAGGTCGCACAGACAGGGGCGGAAGGCATCGTGAGCGCGCTGCATGCGATCCCCTACGGCGAAGTCTGGACCCGTGACGCCATTTCCAAACGCAGCGACGAGATTTTGGCGGCCGGATTCACATGGGATGTCGTCGAGAGCCTGCCCGTTCACGAAGACATCAAGCGCGGGACCGGAGATCTGCCGGGCCTGTTCGAAAACTACCGCCAATCCCTCGCGAACCTTGCCGCCGAAGGTATTACCACCGTCTGCTACAACTTCATGCCGATCCTCGATTGGACCCGCACCGACCTGATGGCGCCTGTCGCGCGCGGTGGCACATGCCTGCATTTTTCAGCTGCCAAGATGGCCGCATTCGAAATTCATATGCTGGGGCGTGAGGGCGCAGAGGAAACCTACCACCCCGATGCCGTTCGACAGGGACGTGCGTGGCATGACGCCGCTTCACAAGAGGACAAAGCGGCCCTGCTGCACGCGATCATGTCCGGCCTTCCCGGGGCGTATGACAGGTACGATATCAGCGGCTTGCGCGACGTTCTGACAACATACGACGGGCTGACACATGATGATCTCCGTGCAAATCTCGGGCGGTTTCTAGCGGAAGTCATTCCGGCAGCTTCCGAGCTTGGCATTCGCATGTGCATCCACCCCGATGATCCCCCGCGCGACATTCTGGGTCTGCCCCGCATCGTGTCGACGCAAAGCGATATCGACTGGATCATGAACGCCCATCCTGAGCCTGCGAATGGCCTGACGCTCTGTAGCGGCTCGCTCGGGTCTCATGCGGATAACGACGTGCCCCGCATCGCGCGCGCCTTTGCCGATCGCATCCACTTTGTCCATCTGCGCAACGTGGCCAAATCGCATGACGGGTCGTTTAGCGAGGCGGCCCATTTGACGGGTGATGTCGACATGGTCGCGGTCGTGGAGGAAATCCTGAAGGCCGAAAGGCTACGCAATGCCGAGATCCCCTTCCGCGCGGATCATGGTCATGCTCTCTTGTCGGATGCCGAGACCGAAACCCAGCCCGGCTATACCCTTATCGGGCGGATGCGCGGCTTGGCCGAACTGCGCGGAGTCGTCACTGCCCTCAACAGATGACTTTCTTCTAGTATACTAGTTTGTATGGACGTAAGGTAAGGCGGGAGATTACTTGTTCGTCTAGGAGTAGAAAATGGAAAACCCTGTCATCGGCTTTATCGGGCTCGGCCTCATGGGCGGCAATATGGTCGAATGCCTTCAAAAGAACGGCATTGAGCCCGTTATCATGGGCCGAAACCGAAAGGCGGTCGATGCGGCCGTCGGCCGCGGAGCCCGCGAGGTGGCTACCCCTCGGGAGATGGCGGAGGCCTGCGACATCATCATGCTCTGCGTCACCACCTCTGAAGTTGTGGAAAGCTTGGTCTACGGCGACGATGGCGTCTTGGCAGGTATCAAAAAGGGCGCCGTTCTGATTGATTTCGGCACATCCATTCCCGCATCCACGCGCAAGATCGGTGCCGACCTCGCCGCCAAAGGCGCGGGCATGATCGATGCCCCGCTGGGCCGCACACCCGCACACGCCAAGGATGGGTTGCTGAACATCATGGCTGCAGGGGATGAGGACATATTCGCCTCCGTGAAACCCACGCTGGATATCTTAGGTGAAAACGTATTCTACGTCGGGGCGCTTGGAGCGGGACATACGACGAAATTGATCAACAACTTTATGGGCATGACGACCGTCAGCGCCATGAGCCAAGCCTTCGCCGTTGCCGACCGTGCGGGCCTCGACCCGGCGCAGTTGTATGAGATCATGTCGGCAGGTCCGTCCAATTCACCCTTCATGCAGTTCTGTAAGAAATACGCGGTCGATGGTGTAAGCGACCTTGGGTTCTCATTGGCGAATGCCAACAAGGACATCGCCTATTTCCTTGAAATGGTCGGCGATCTTGGCACGCGGTCCGAGATTGCCGAAGGCACGTCGCACAACCTTCAGGCCGCCGTCGATGCAGGCATGAGCGATGGCAACGTACCCGAAATTTTCGACTACTTCCTGAAACTTAAAGGCTAGGCGCCCTCAGCGTCAAACGCGTGAACACCGGCCTGCGCGACCTCAAGGTCTTGGGCCGGTGTTCCCGAGCTTACGCCGATACCCCCGATCACTTCTCCGTTCTTGAATATCGGCAACCCGCCTGCGATCACGACAAAACGCCCGCCATGTGCGGATGTGAGCCCATAGACCGGGCCGCCCGGCATGCTGGGTTCGGCCAAGGCCTGCGTCGGCTTCTGGGTTCCCGTCGCGGTAAAGCACTTGTCGATGGCCATTGTGATGCTGGGGATTTTTCCACCATCCATGCGCAGAAATCCGATCAAGTTACAGCTTTCATCCATGACCGCGATGCACATTGGCACGCCGATTGCCTCTGCCTGTTTCTTTGCGGCCTCGATAATGCGCTGCGCGTCGTCGCAATCAAGACGGTGAATAGTCTGCATTCTATGTCCTTTCTTCTGCTTCTTGTGGGGCAATAACGGCCCGTTCAATCGCTCTGCGCACGCCGAACGCCCAAACCTCTTTCGCGGCGGCCGTCAAAGGTGCTTTCAGTTGACGCGCCAAGCCTTCGGGGAACACCGCGCTCATTCCCAGCAACGCGGTTACGGTTGCTTCCGGCCCTTCTGCTGCGGCGGTCAATGCATCGAGTTCGCCTGCCAAAGGGTCACGGACATCAATTGCACTGCCTGCTTCATCGACGCCGCGCACATAGAACATCCATGCCGCAACCGCCAAACACATGAGCGGTGTTTCGCGACCGGATTCATGCGCGTCGCCCATGGTTCCCAGCAGTCGTTGTGGCAATTTCTGGCTGCCATCCATCGCAATTTGCCATGTGCGGTGCCGGATATTCGGATTTGCGAAACGCGTGAACAATGACGTGGCATAATCGCTCAAATCAACGCCTGCCGGTGCTTTGACCGCCGGCATAATTTCATCCCAAAGGCCGTGAACAAACCGCTCGAACACAGGATCGGCCACGGTTTCGGAAATGGTTTGATACCCAGCCAGATAGCCTGTGTAGGCCAAAGCCGAGTGCGCGCCGTTCAGCATTCGCAGCTTCATCTCTTCGTGGAATGCGACATCGGACACCAGTTCGGCACCCGCGGCAGTCCAATCGGGCCGTGCATCCGCGACAAAGCTATCTTCGATCACCCATTGCGCAAAGGGCTCATGTACAACCGGCGCGGCATCATAGCAGCCCGTCAGCGCGGCGATCCGTGCGATGTCATCTTGAGTTGTCGCAGGCGTGATACGGTCCACCATCGTGCAGGGAAACCGGGCGTTCTCGGCGATCCAACGCTGCAACTCGGGATCGACGAGGGCCGCAAACTCAAGGACCAGCCCGCGCAAAAGCCGCCCGTTCTGGGGAAGGTTGTCGCAGCTCATCACCGTGAAAGCCGGTGCGCCCGCGCGCATACGTTTCGCCAAAGCGCGCACGATGTATCCGATGGCGGATTTAGGAAGCTGGCTTGCCAAGTCATGTGCGATATCGGGGTGACCACGGTCCAGTTTTCCCGTCGCCGGGATGTGGCAATAGCCCTTTTCAGTCACCGTTAGGGTCACGATGCGCACATCCGCATCGGCCATCGCTTTCAACACTGCGGCAGGATTCTGCGGTGCGACGAGCACGTCATTCAAGATCTCGATCACATGCGGAGTTTCCGCTTCCGCTCCTACGGAAACGGCGGTGTAGGCCCAGCCCTGATCCCGCAAGGCGTCACGCAGATCCGAACTGCGGAGAGAGACCCCGACAATCCCCCAATCGCCGCCACTTGCCGTCATGGCATCGCTGGTTATCGGTGCGCCGAATGCACGAAAGAATGCACCAAGGCCGAGGTGGACAATACCGGTTTTCGGACACGGATCGGTCGGGCGTTGCAGACGAGGTTGGGTCATAGCTTATAGGCCGTCTTGGCCAACCCGTAGGACAGGTCATGGGCCACTTCGTCGGCTTCATCACGGTCAAGCCGCCCTGTCTCCACCAGCGTCGCGAGAAAACTGCAATCGACGCGCCGCGCCACATCGTGCCGCGCGGGGATCGAGCAGAAGGCCCGCGTGTCATCGTTGAAGCCAACGGTATTATAAAACCCCGCCGTTTCCGTGACCGTTTCGCGAAACCGCCGCATGCCTTCGGCGCTGTCGTGAAACCACCAAGGCGGCCCCAGTTTCAGTGCGGGATAGACCCCAGCCAAGGGTGCAAGCTCCCGCGCGAACGCCGTCTCATCCAAAGTAAAAACGATGATGGTCATTTTCGGGTCTTGCCCCACGGCGTTCAGCAAAGGGCGCAGCGCGTGGACATAATCGGTGCGCGTTGGAATGTCATAGCCTTTGTCGCGGCCAAAGCGTTCCATGATCGGACCACTGTGATTGCGATAGGACCCGGGGTGAATTTGCAGGACCAATCCATCATCCAGCGACATCCGCGCCATTTCAGTCAGCATATGACCGCGAAACGCATCCGCCTCTTCCCGCGTGCATGCCCCACGCAGGGCTTTGTCGAACAGGGCGGCGGCAGCGTCTTGCGGGAGGTCCTCTGTTCGGGCAGTGGGATGGCCATGATCTGTCGAAGTGGCGCCGAATCCCTTGAAAAAGGCACGCCTGTTCCGATGGGCAGCAAGGTATCCGGCCCAAGTGGTCGTATCCTCCTCTGCTAGTTCGCCCAAGGTAGCGACATTGTCGGCGAATCCTTCGAACTCGGGGTCGATGACGGCATCGGGCCGGTAGGCCGTGACCACCCTTCCGGACCAGCCGCTTTCCCGTATCATGCGGTGCCAGCGCAGGTCATCGATCGCGCTGTCGGTGGTGGAGAGAGTTTCGATGTTGAAGCGTTCGAACAGCGCACGCGGGCGGTAGGTCTCTTGCGCGAGGCAATCGTCGATTTGGTCGAAAATCTCGTCAGCGGTGGTTGCAGACAAGCGGCGGGTGACGCCAAAGACCTCTTGCAGCGCATGGTCGATCCAAATGCGCGAAGGTGTGGCGCGGAATAGGTGATAGTTGTCTGCAAACAAACGCCAAATCTTGCGCGGGTCTTGCTCGACGGCACCGCCATCGACGCGCGGCACGCCCAAATCCTCCAACGCGATCCCTTGAGAATGGAGCATCCGGAACACATAATGATCGGGGGTGACGAACAGCTCGGACGGGTTGGCGAAGGCTTTGTTTTCGGCAAACCAGCGCGGGTCGGTATGGCCGTGGGGGCTGATGATGGGCAGATCGCGCACCTCATCATAAAGCGTGCGCGCCAGTTTTCGTAACTTGGGTTCAACCGGAAACAAGCGGTTGGGGTGAAGCTGGGTCATCACTAGGCCTTCACTAATGAATTATCTGGTATTCTAGTCATCATTGGTTGATCTGTCACGTGATATAAGGAACTAATGACCTCCCTCTGTTCGATGTCTTCCCCACAACTGGTTGAAGAAAATACGAGGTTATGCGTGACCCCTCGCACCCGCGAATTCGAATGATGGTGGGGTGCCCAATAAATAATCGACCCCCTGACAAGAGGCGCAGATCGATCACTCCACCCCTTAAAAACCTTAGTAAAAACCGCGGCCTCGTGCAAAAAACACCACTTTCGCAGATGGATAATTGACTCAAACAGAGGCAGGCCATACTAGTATACCTGTTACGATGAGCGCGTGATGTGAGAGGGCACATCAACGTTCCAAATAGTCAAACGTATCTGGGAGGATCACATGACAGTAGGTTTTACACTTCGCAGCGCACTGCTCGGCAGCTGTATCGCACTCGCGGCGACATCCGTTTCGGCGAAAGAGCTCAGAGGCTGGAACATTCACGTTGAGGACTATCCGGTGTCTATCGCCATGGACTTTTTCGCAGAGTCCATCTCTGAAGCCACGGACGGCGAATTGACGGCAAAGACTTTCCACAATGGCGTTCTGGGCAGCCAGCCTGACGCGATCGAACAGCTTCGCCTTGGCGTATTGGATTTCGGTGAATTCAGCCTTGGCCCGTTCGGGACTTCCGTGCCGGAAGCCAACGTTGTTTCGCTGCCATTCATCTTTTCTTCGATCCCGCAGATGTACAAACTGATGGACGGCGAAGTCGGCGAGGCGATTTCCGAAGGCATGCGCGCCCGCGGTGTTGAGCCGCTTGGCTGGTATGACGCTGGCGCCCGGTCCTTCTACAACTCCGCCCGCCCGATCAACACGCCGGCTGATGTCGAAGGTCTGAAAATCCGGGTGATGAGCAACGACCTCTTCGTGCAGATGGTCGAATCCATGGACGGCAACGCGACACCGATGGCATTCTCCGAAGTGTACCAGTCCATCCAGACAGGCGTCGTCGATGGCGCGGAGAACAACCCGCCGTCTTATGAATCGACAAGCCACTATGAGGTCGCAAAATACTACTCGCTGACCGAGCACCTAATCATTCCCGAGTGTCTTTGCATGTCGAAAAAGACTTTCGACTCTTTGACACCAGAGCAGCAAAAGATCGTGAAAGAGGCGGGGCAAGCCTCTACCGAGTTGCAGCGTGAACTGTGGCAGGCCCGTGAAGCGGCTTCCATGGAAACAGTCGAGGCTGGCGGTACGATCGTGAACATCGTGGCGGACAAAGCGCCTTTCCAAGCCAAGATGACACCGGTTTACGAAAGCTTCCTTGAAGCGAACCCTGATCTTGCGCCTTTGGTGGACATGATCCGCAACGCTGAGTGAAACTGCATTGAGTGAATGAATGAGACGGCCCGTGTCCTTTGCGGCGCGGGCTGTTTTGCATTCGGACAAGAAAATTGAACACAGCGAGACTGTTATGAGTGGCAAGAAGACCGTTCTGGAAAGATGTGAAACCGTACTGGCGGCCGTTCAATGGGCCAGCATTCTGACGGCGTGTATCGCTCTCGTCGTACTGATCGTTACATTCGGTTGGCTGGTCTTTGGCCGCTATGTTTTGAACGCCACGCCGACTTGGGTCGAGCAGCTTGCGTTGCTCCTGATCTGCTACATTGCATTTTTGGGCGCTGCCGCGGGGGTTCGGGACAACACCCATCTGGGCGTCACACTGTTTCGCGACATCATGCCCATTCCGTTGCAAAAAGTCATCATGATGGCAATCGACTTTATCCTCGCCGCGTTCGGCGGCGTCATGTTTTACGCAGGCACGCAATTGATGATATTTGGCTGGGATTCCAACCTGCCCATGTTGGAAATCCCCGAAAGCTTTCGCACCCTCGCCATCACCCTGTCCGGCGCCTTGATCGTGCTGCATGCGGGCACGCGCGGCATCATTCGCATTCTTACCTATTCCGATTGGCATCCCCAATTCGAAACGCAGGAGTCCTGATATGGGCCTGATGATCCTTTTGCTTGTGTTTGCCATCGGCGTCTTCATCGGCTTGCCCGTCGCCTTTGCCATGGGCATCGCTGCCGCCTCTGCCTTTTGGATCGAAGGCTTTCCGATGCTCATCACCTTTCAGCGTGCGACAGCGGGCGTATCGGTCTTCTCCCTTCTGGCGATCCCCTTCTTTGTCCTCGCGGGCGAGATTATGCTTCACGGCGGGATTGCTGCAAGATTGGTCAAGCTCGCCTCGGCCCTCGTAGGGCACCTCAAGGGCGGCCTTGCGATGGTGAATATTTTTTCGTCAATGCTGTTTGGCGGCATCTCCGGCTCTGCCGTGGCGGACATCTCGGCGCTTGGGTCGATCCTTGTGCCCGTTATGAAAGAGCGCGGATACCGGCCTGACTTTGCGGTGAATGTCACGGTGACGTCGTCCATCGCCGGGATCGTCATTCCTCCCAGCCACAACATGATCATCTTCGCCGTTGCCGCCGGTGGCGGGATCTCAGTCTCCAAACTGTTCCTTGCAGGGGTCGTCCCCGGCCTGTTGATGTGCATCAGCCTTGCGATCGCCGCCTATATCCTTTCCGTCAAACATAACTATCCAGCCGAGCCATTCCCCGGATGGCGTGAAGTCGGACGCAGTGCTGCCGACGCGATACCGGGCTTTCTGACCGCTGTGATTATCGTCGGCGGTACGCTGTCGGGGGTGTTTACGGTGACGGAATCCGGTGCCTTCGGTGCGATCTACGCAATCCTTTTGACCAAGTTCTACTATCGGAGCCTTACGTGGCACTCCTTCAAGATCGCTTTGGTCGGCACCGTGCGCACGACGTCGATGGTCATGATCCTTATCGCCTTTGCCAGCTCGTTTGCCTATCTGCTGGCCCTCTACCAAGTACCTGCCCGTCTTAGCGAAGCCTTGGTTTTGATCTCGGACAACCCGATCATTATTTTGCTGATGATCAACGTCATCCTGCTGGTGCTTGGAATGATCATGGACATGGCCGCGCTCATTCTGATCTGCACACCGATCTTCCTGCCGATCGCAAAGGGTCTTGGCATGGATCCGACGCAATTCGGCATCATGATGTTAATGAACCTCGGGCTCGGCCTCTGCACACCGCCCGTCGGAACCTGTTTGTTCGTGGGATGTGCGGTCGGTCGGATCAAGATCGAAACGGCGTTGAAATCGATCTGGCCCTTCTACATCGCGATCCTCGGCGCGTTGATCTTGGTGACATATATTCCGGCTGTATCGCTTTGGTTGCCGTCGCTGTTCTGATTTTGCGCTCCCCGCTTGAGGGCGGGGGGCACTGCTTTCGGTCTGACCTACCGCTGTCTCGGGGCCGAGCGTTGCGGCGAAGCGCCACTGAATCGCCCATTCATCCATCTTGTAGTATTGCCGGTGGGTGAAGGCCGGGAAAGCGGACCTTAGTGATCTTAACAGCAAAAGACAGGTTCGAGCGCTTGCTGACGAATTGAGGTGCGGAGTTCTTCGCCACTGCTGCATAAGCCGCGCCGCCAGGAGCGGCCCTTAGCGGCCATACATGTAGTACGCAGCCAAGGTCAGCTTTTCGGAGCCCTTACGAAGCCCGTTCAGTCGCAAACGTCCAGATAAATTGGTGAAAATGTCGACCGCCACTCAGAAGGTGCATCGAAAGCAACCGAAGAGAGATTTTAATTTCTTAAGGCGGTCTCATAGCACCAAGATGAAAGAGCGCTCGCACCCCCCCGGAAAGCTGACACAATATTTGGATTCCTTCACCGATTAGAAAGTATTCGATGATTGACGGTATAGGCTTGGGGACGTGCCATAGGATTTACGAAACTCACGGTGAAAATGCGCGGAATCTGAAAACCCTGCGTCAGCTGCAATTTCGGCGATCCTGTCCGTGGTATGCGTCAATCGCCAAAGTGCGTAGCTGAGCCGCATTGAACGGAAATACCGAGACGGGGATTGTCCCATTGCCTGATTAAATCGCCGATCAAGTTGACGGACACTAATCCCCACCTCGGCGGCCAGGACATCCATTGATGGCGGCATATTGATTTTTTGCTCCATCAGGGCTGCGCAGCGCCGTACCACCTCATCTTTCACATCATGGGTGCTCTTTGAGAAATGCGCTTGGGGAAAAGTCCCTGCCCGCTGCCCTTGCATCATCATATGCCGGATGGATTGCTGAGCATACTCGCTCCCGCAGTGGCGATGGATCAGGTGAAGCGCCAGATCCGAGGCCCCGGTCGACCCTGCGCAGGTGATACGCGCCCCAGCGTCCAAAAATATCCGGTCAGTAAAGGCTTCAACCCGCGGAAATTGATCGTGAAATTCGTCTGCTACGTTCCAATGCACGCAGGCCGGATAGCCCTGCATCAGCCCTGCCCGCGCGATGTTAAATGTCCCGGTACAGAGCCCGATTAAAGGGACATCAGCCTCAGTAACTTCGGAAAGGTATTGATCCAGCCATTGAGGCTGGGACCTAATACGGTAACCATTGCCACCGCAGACCGCGACATAGTCGACCTCTTCCGGATCTATCAAAGGCGAAGTCGCTGCAACGGACAGCCCGCAACTGGCCGCAACCTTGCCCTTCCCCATAACTTCCCAACCACAGGCAACCTGCCGGCTGCGGCCACCATGATCAGCGGCAAGGCGGATCGCTTCGACGAAACCGGAGAAAGCGTTGAGGGTGAAGCTATCCAACAGCAAAAACCCGACACGAAGTTTCTGTTCAGTACGGCGCATCACATCTCCATAAACGGTAGCGTTATGACCAGAGGGCAGTGAATTCGAACAAATATGTCTGAATTATCCACCTATCTGTCTAATCTATTCTATCGAGAGAGTTTATGGCTGTCTAACGTCATATACAGCCCCACCGTATACAACGGGGTACAGAGAGGGAGACTCAAGATGAACCGCAGAACTTTTGCCGCCTTTGCTTTAGCCGCGTCGGTCAGCGCTTTGGCAACCTTGCCTGCACTGGCGCAAGATATTAATTTCCGTGTCAATGTTCCCGGCAACGAAGACGGGATCGCATTCCGCTCGGTTGAGCATTTCAACGAGGTTCTGAAGGACAAAAGCGGCGGAAGCCTCGGCACCAAATTGTTCCACTCAAGCGCGCTCGGCGATCAGGAGAGCTCGATTGAAGCGATGCAGTCCTCGATCCTGGACATGGCCACAATCGAAACACCGATCACCGCCGTCGCACCGGAACTTGGCGCAACCGCGTTGCCCTATATCTTTTCCAGCCGCGAGCACGTGAAAGCGGCAATGGATGGCGAAGCAGGCCAAATGATCGAAGCTATGCTTGCCGAAAAAGGCCTGCGGGTGATTGGCTTTTTGGAAGGTGGCTTTCGCCAGATCACTAACAATGTCCGCCCCATCACGACCCCCGAAGACCTGAAAGGCGTCAAAATTCGCACCCCAGGCAGCGCCCTGCGCATTGCGATCTTCAATCACTATGGCGCCAATGCCTCCCCTCTACCGTTCAGCGAACTCTACTCGGCGCTCCAGACCGGCGTTTATGATGGGCAAGAGAATCCAGTGATCTGGGCACAAAGCACCAAATTTTACGAAGTGCAAAAGTACCTCTCTCTTACCAATCACCTCTATACGGTCACCTACCTCCTAATGGCCGAAGACAAATTCCAAGCCTTGACCGAAGACCAGCAGGCTGCGGTCCTCGCGGCAGGTGAAGCCGCCGAGGCGCGTTCAGTTGAACTGGGCATCAAAGCTGACGCTGAGATTGCCAGCTTCCTTGAGGAAGTAGGCATGGAAGTGAACGAGGCTGATGTTGAAGCCTTCACGGCGCAGTCCGGCCAAATCTGGGAAGATTGGGCAGCCGAGCAAGGCCCCGATGCGCAAAAGCTGATCGATCTGATCCGCGCCGCAGATCAGTAAGGCCAGCCCAGAGGAGATAGCCATGATTAACCGCATACTCGAAGCGATCATCTCAGCCCTGCTACTCGCGGCCGTCGGTGTGGCGTTTCTGGCGGTAATCTACCGCTATCTCCTCGACAACGCGCTCAGCTGGAGCTTTGAGGTTTCGCTGGCGCTGCTGACCTATATTACCTTTTTAGGCAGCTATCTGGCGCTGCGGCGAGGTGCGCATCTGAAGGTCGATGTCTTCGTGCGCAACCTGCCCTTCTGGGCGCAAGGCGTTCTTTACGTCATCAACCAGCTACTTATCGGTGGCGTGGGCTGGATCATGGCGTGGTATGGCGGGCGGCAGGTTATCCGCTTCGCCGGGCAGACTACCAATGTGTTGGAAATCTCCAGCAGCTGGCTCTACGCGGCGATCCCCATTGCAGGCGCGCTGATCTGCTTTGATGCGCTGATACAGATTGCCCGCAGCCTGCCGCGCATCCGTCAGGGGCTTGACCCCGACAGCCGCCACGACGCCGACAATAGCCCTTTCGATCTTTGACCTGAGGATAACTGACCATGGAACTGCTTTTAATCCTCTGCATCCTGTTGGGATTGATCGGCATCGGCCTGCCTATCGCATTTGCGTTGGTTTGCATCGCCATCGGCATCTTCTGGATGGGAGACATCGACCAGTTGATCGTCGCTCAGCGTCTTTACCGCGGGGTGCAAAGTTTCCCATTGCTGGCGGTGCCGCTTTTCATCCTTGCCGGACAAATCATGAGCCGTTCTGGCATCTCTGGTCATCTTATCGAATTTGCTAAGACCCTTGTCGGTCAGATGCGCGGCGGGCTCGCAGCGGTTAATGTCGTCACCTCCATGTTCTTTGCCGGGATGAGCGGCACTTCAATGTCCGACACTGCCGCTGTGGGCGGGATGATTATCGACCCTATGATCAAGCGCGGCTACAGCCGCCCCTTCACCGCGGCCGTCACTGCCGCCTCTTCCACCATCGGCATCATCATTCCGCCCAGCGTGCCCATGGTCATTCTGGGGGCCTATCTTGGCATCTCCACTGGCGCGCTCTTTGCCGCGGGGCTGATGGCGGGCGTGCTGCTGGGCGTGGCTCTGATCATTGTGGCATGGATCATCTCGGTGCGCGAAGGCTACCCGGTTGAGGCACCTTTCAACGGCAAACGCATGTTGGTTGCTTTTGGCAAGGCGCTTCCCGCGCTGCTGATGCCGGCCATCATCCTTGGGGGCATTCTGGGTGGTATCTTTACCCCGACCGAAGCCTCTGCCGTGGCTGTCGTTTATGGCATCTTTGTTGGCATGTTCTACTACCGTACCCTCAAGCTGCGTGTACTCTATCAAACTTTCTGCGAAGCCGCAGTTCTATCCGGCGCAGTGATGCTGGTGACTGCGACTGCGCATGTCATGGGCTTTGCCTTCACGTTCGAGCAATTGGCCGACAGCATTCTCGCGCCGCTCGCAAAGATGGACATGTCACCCATTCTGTTCCTGATCATGCTAAGCGCGATCATGATCATCGCGGGCACCTTTTTGGACGGGATTGCGATGATCTTCATCATCGTGCCGTTGTTCCTTCCAGCTGTAAAACTACTGGGGATTGACCCGATCCACTTTGGCATGGTCGTTGTCCTTTGCTGGGGCATCGGCCAACAGACCCCGCCAGTTGGGGCCGCGCTGTTTATCACCAGCGTCATCGCGAAGGTCGATATCCTGACCCTAACCCGGGCGAACCTGCCCTTTATCGCGGTGATGTTCCTTGTTCTGGGTGCCGTGATCGCCTTCCCCAATCAACTTGTGCTGCTGATCCCGCGCGCCCTCGGACTCTAACACTTTTTTCACTTTTTAAGAAAAACCACAGGAGGACTCTGTCCAATGATGACCAATAACCGCTTCGTCGATGTGATCTATACACATACCGATGGCGAACCCACCTGCATCATCCATGGGGGCATCCCCTATCCCCACGGGCTGAGCGTCACCGAAAAACGTCAGTTTATCCGAGACAACTATAACTTCGTGCGAACCGCCCTTCTGCGTGAGCCACGTGGCCACCACGACATGGTCGGCGTCTTTGTCACGCCCCCATCCAGCCCCGACTATGATGCCGGTATGCTTTGGTGCGACGGCGATGACTTCATGGAGATGTGTGGTCACGGCACAATCGCACTGTCCATGGCACTGGTCTCTCACGGGCTGGTGCATGATGCGGGCGGCGATGTGACGAAAATCCGTTTTGAAACACCGGCGGGTGACGTGACCTCTGAAGTTGGCCGCGAAAACGGTCAGATCGCTTGGACCAAATTCCAAAACGTTCCTGCCTTTGTTCTGGAACAAGATGTGCCGATCACCCTGCCGGGCTATGGAGAATTGAAGGCTGACATCACCTTTGGTGGCAACTTCTTTGCTGTCGTCAAATGGCCAGACGGAGAACGCCCGATCGGCCCCCAGAACGGCAAGCTGCTGTCTGAGATGGGTGTACTGGTGAAAGATCAGATCAACGCCAAGATGAAGATTCAGCACCCGACCGAGAAGCATATTCAGGGGCTGAACTTCACTACCTTCTGGCAAGAGCCTGACCACGCGGACAGCCTTTACCGCAACGTGCATGTCTTCAGCGACGGTAAGCTTGATCGCTCGCCCGGCGGCACAGGCACTTCGATGATGATGGCAATGTTCGAAGCGCGTGGGCAGATGAAGATCGGTCAAACCATCAAATCGGAAGGCCTGCTGGGTCAGGGGCGTTTCGAAGGCCAGCTTTTGGGTGAAACCATGCTGGGGAACCAACGCGCCGTAATCCCTACGGTTAAGGGCACTGCGAAAGTTATCGGCTACGCCAAATGGTTGATCGATGAAACCGACCCTGTTGGACGCGGTTTTACCATCACCTAAAGGCACAGTCGTGACAGTTGGCCGCCGCAGCCTACGTGGCGGCCAACTGTTTCATAGCGTGTGGGAAGGTCCGCATACTCGGCACGGGGTAATCCCCCCCAAAATTAGCGGTGTTCAAAAGTAGAATTTTCTCGGCAAGATATCTGAGGAGATTTACGATGAAGAACGGACGATACAGCGACGCGCAAATCATGGCAGTGTTGAAGCAGGCGGA
>Ga0208315_1000740_pt1 | contig 20249 bp, 21 predicted proteins | sample MalvireepMed_215_FD_184239 | JGI IMG/M metagenome (GOLD analysis project Ga0208315, IMG submission 184239) | Marine viral communities from the Global Malaspina Expedition - Malaspina viral metaG DeepMed_215 (SPAdes) (version 2) | ecosystem: Environmental > Aquatic > Marine > Oceanic | place... | reverse complement strand
GTCACCCTTGTCCGCGTGCAGGGCAACGCCCTCAGCGACGACTTCGGTTTTCAGCGACAGGCCCGCATCATCTACCCCGGTTCCCCGCCCGGTCCAGAATTCGGCCCCGCCGCCCAAGATCGCGCTGGCAAGGGCAGCGGCAGAGGTGGTGTTGGCGATGCCCATTTCGCCCACGACTAAAAGATCGGCCTCGGAGTTCACCGCCTCCCAACCTGCGCGCAGCGCTTCGAGGAATTCATCCTCGTCCATCGCGGGCTCAACAGTGAAATCCTTGGTCGGCTTGTCCAATGACAGCGGGACCACATCAAGGCTCGCCCCATTCACCCGCGCGATTTGGTTGATCGCCGCCCCCCCGTGCTGAAAGTTCGCCACCATCTGCGCGGTCACCTCTGCCGGAAAGGCCGAGACGCCCCGCGCGGCAACCCCGTGGTTGCCCGCAAAAACGATGATCTGAGGCGCTGCAATCTCGGCCCGGGCACCGCTGCGCCAGCCTCGGTACCAGATCGCCAGGTCCTCTAAGCGGCCTAGCGCACCGGGAGGTTTGGTGAGGATGCTATCATGGGCGCGCGCCTCTTCCATCGCGGCGCTGTCGCAGGCGGGCATCGCGCGCAGAAGGCTGCGAAATTCGGAAAGACTGGCGAAAGACGTGTTCATATGCGGCCCTTTGCGGATTGATATTCAATCGTTTCTAGCCTTAGCCTGTCGGCGCTGAAAGTGCCGAAGGGGCGAAATAATGGCCATTCCCGACATCACCACCTTTAGGCAGGCCTTTCGCGCCCGCGACATCGCGGTGGCCTTTGCCCTATTGACCCGCCTGCCCCTGCCGCATTTCCACTTCCCGACCGAGCCGCAGCGCCCCCCGGCCCGCAGCGCTTGGGCCTATCCGCTAGTAGGCATTGTGCTGGCGCTGATCGCGGGGGCCGTGGGGCTGGCGTTAACGCGGATGGGGGCAACCCCGCCGCTGACAGCGGCTTTCGTGCTGCTCGCCTTAGTGATGCTGAGCGGGGCGATGCATGAAGACGGCCTTGCCGATTGCGCCGATGGGTTCTGGGGCGCTTGGACGGCAGAGAAACGGCTGCGCATCATGAAAGACAGCGTGATCGGCACCTACGGCGTGGTGGCGCTGGTGCTGTTGCTGTTGCTGCGGTGGTATCTGATCAGCGAACTGATCACGGATGAGGCGCTGATCTGGGCGCTGGTCATCGCCTCTTGCGGGTCACGCGCCGCGATGGTCTGGGTGATGGACAGCCTGCCGACGGTGCGCCGCGATGGGCTGTCAGATCGCACCGGTCGCCCCGGCGAATTGGCGACGGCGGTGGCGGTGCTGATCGGGGTGGTGGTGATCGTGGTGGCGCCGGACTATTCAGCATGGCGCTTGGCGCTTTTGGGGCTGCTCGGGGCGCTGGTGGTGCGCCAGATTGCCAAACGCAAGATCGGCGGGCAGACCGGCGATGTGCTGGGCGCGACCCAACAGGTGACAGAGATCGCCCTGCTAATGGGCTGTCAGATGATGGCCTACGGCTGGCAGGCCATCCCTTAACAAAAAAACCGCGCCCCTTAGGGGACGCGGCATGATCTCAAACTTGTGGGCCTTTAGGCAGCGACGCGGCTTTCCAGCACATCGCCGACCTGCTTTGCGGCAGCAAGCTCATCCCCGCCAGAAACGGCGGCCACTTCGCGGGTCAGACGCTCAAGGGCCGCTTCATAAAGCTGACGCTCGGAATAGCTCTGCTCGCGCTGGTCGTCGGTGCGGTGCAGGTCGCGCACCACCTCGGCAATGGCAATCAGATCGCCGGAGTTGATCTTTTGCTCATACTCCTGCGCGCGGCGCGACCACATGGCGCGCTTGACCTTGGCCTTGCCCTTGAGGGTCTTCATCGCGTGGTTGATCACGTCGGGCGTGGACAGCGCACGCATGCCGATTTCGGTCGCCTTATGGGTCGGCACCCGCAGGGTCATCTTGTCTTTCTCAAAGGAAATCACGAACAGCTCCAGCGCGATGCCGGCAACTTCCTGCTCCTCAATCGAGACGATCTGCCCCACGCCATGCGCAGGATAGACGACGAATTCATTGGGGCGGAAATCAAGCTTTTTCGATTTGGTCATATAGGTCGCTCCTTGGCGCGCGGGGGAAGCCCCGCCATTAACTCAGACACCTGAACAGCACGTAAAACGCATGCGAAGCGCAGCCTGAGCGGCCTGCGATCGGGTGCGTTTAATTTAGAAATGTGAGGTCAACCTTGGCAGCAGGGTCGAAACATTATCAGGCTCGTGTGTTACAGCTTGAAGACATCATAGCACAGAATCACGCCGTCCGAAAGCTACACCGAGTTCCGCGTGGCGGTTTCCCGGTCATTCCAGCGGTTTAACCCGAAATCTTGAGGTCACAAAGCCGCAACAAAGCGCGAATCGGCTGGGCCTCAACCGCCCTCGCCCGGCTTTTCCGAGAAGAGCTCCATCTTGCCCTCTTTGCCGTCCATCTCCTCTGCCTCGGGCAGCGGGTCTTTCTTGGTGATGATGACGGGCCAAAGCTCGGAATACTTGCGGTTGAACTCCACCCATTTTTCCATGTCCGGCTCGGTGTCCGGGCGGATCGCATCGGCGGGGCACTCAGGCTCGCAGACCCCGCAGTCGATGCATTCATCGGGGTGGATCACCAGCATGTTCTCGCCTTCATAGAAGCAATCCACCGGGCATACTTCGACGCAGTCGGTGTATTTGCAGGCGATGCAGGCGTCATTCACGATATAGGTCATGCGGGAAACTCTGGCTGGGTATGTGAGGGACTAGCTAAACCGGGGCGCGGGATCATTCAAGGTGGCGTGCCTTAGAAAGATCAAGCTGCCTGCGGTCGCGCTTGGTCGGGCGGCCCTTTCCCTCAAAACCGGGATTTTCGGGCTGTCTGTCCTTTGGTCTTGGCTGCGGTGGGGACAGATCGGTATAAAGCGACTGCGCCTCAGGGGCCGGACCCCGCCGCTGGCCTATTGCCTCGATCCGGATGACACGAACGTGATCACCCTGGCTGAAGGTCAGCACATCGCCGGGGCCGACACTGCTGGCGCGTTTCTGCGTCGGCGTGCCGTTGATCCGAACCGCGCCGCCCGCCACCTGCGCGGCAGCGAGCGAACGGGTCTTGAAAAAGCGGGCGTGCCACAGCCATTTGTCCAGCCGCAGTTTCGCGCCCGCCTCCACTTACTTGTCGTCCTTCAGCCCCATCAGCGCGGCGGCAAAGGGGTTATCAGGGTCAATCTGCTTTTCCTTGCGCGGCGGACGCGCAGAGAAGTTTTGCGATTTGCCGCCCTTGTCACCACCGGGCTTGCGCCCCTTGCCCTTGGCGGGCTTGCCACGCGGCTTGCCCTGCCCCTGAGGACGGCCCCCCCCGCGGCGGTTGCCACCGGCATTGCCGCGCGGGCTGCGGGCCCAGGTGAAGATATAATAGGTCTCCAACTCCGGCCCGGCGACATCGGCGTCGGGTGCGGTGCCCTGCGGAATTTCCTCGGCTGGCACTTCGGGGATGTTGGTATCGACCTCGGGGTCTTCCGCCGCCACATCGGCCATGGGCGCAATGCCATCGTCGGGCATCTGCGCCACGTCCGCCGGGCGGTCGTCGGGGTTGGTCTCATCCGATGGGGTTTCGATGATACCGCCTGCGGGCTCTTCGGCGGCGACATCCATGATTGGCTTGTCTGCTGCGTCATCGCCGGGCAGATCGCTGTCGAGCTTTTCGGGCACATTCGTATCGGCGGAGGGGTCCATCGCATCATGGCTGCCGTCTTTCGGCATCACGACATCAACGGGTTTCACCTTGGTCCGCTCGTCTTTTTCCGCCTTATAGCCCAAGCCTTCCATCAGGTCGGCAAACTGCTCAAGCGTCATGCCGGTGATCGACAGCATGTCTGGCTTGGCTTCAAACCCACCACGTGAATCCTCGGCACGCAGCATGTCGGCCAAACGCTCCAGCATGTCGATGCGGATCGCGCGTTTGCCTGCATTGCGGTAGCCCGACATGGTGTCGGCCCCTTCGGGCGCGCCGGTTTCGACCGGAATGGTCACCAGACCGGGAGGGGGCGATTCCGGGAACTCGTTCAGGCCCTTGCTGAGCGACCATAGCACCAAGCGCAGACGTGTCGGCGCGGGTTTGAGCATCAGCGGCATAAAGATGGTGAACTGGCCAAAGCGAATGCCATGTTTGCGCAAAGCGCCACGGGCGTCTTGATCCAGCGCTTTCACGTCCTCGGCCACTTGGGCGCGCGGCAGAATACCAAAATTCTCAACCAGTTGGAAGGCAAAGCCACGGGCCAAGCCGGTCAGCGTCTCATCCTTGCTCAGCCCCAGCAGCGGCTCGAACAATGCGGCAACCTTGCGGTCGATGAAATGCTGCAGACGGCGCTTCACCTTCTCCGCCACTTCGGGACCGGCGATATCATCGACGAAAACCTCGACCTGCGGCTTCAGCGCGTCGCTGCCAGCGGTCATTTCATCGACCGCAGCGCTGCCCCACATCAGGCCGCCCTGTTCGGTGAAATCAATCTCGGTATCGGGTGCGTTGTAGAACCGGTCGGCACGCAGATGGAACTGCGGAGCCAAGGCCTGCAATGCGGCGGTTTTCACCGTCTTGTCCTCGGCCGCGCCCGCGCCCTTGTCCACCCGAAAGCGGAACCCGTCCAGCTTGCCTACAAATTCACCTTCAACGGTGACTTCACCGGTCTCGTTTACATCGGCCACCATGGCTTCCTTCTGTCCAAGCCGGCGCAGCAATACGGATGTGCGCCGATCTACAAATCTTTGAGTCAAACGCTCATGCAGAGCATCCGACAAGCGGTCTTCTACGACACGCGTCGTGTCGCGCCAATGGCTTTCGTCCTTCGTCCAGCCCTTGCGCTGCGCAACGTAGGTCCATGTGCGGATAAACGCGAGTCGTTTGGATAACGCATCAATGTCCCCATCGGTTCGATCAATTCTCTTGATTTGTCGTGCGAGCCAATCGTCGGGGATATATCCACGCTGGTGCAGATCGTTAAAAATGGTCTCCAACAGCCCCGCATGTTCCGCGTGGCTGATGCCGCGAAAGTCGGGAATGCGGCAGACATCCCAGAGCAGGCGCACAGATGCGCCGTCAGTGGCGCGGGCGAAAACCTCATCGACTTGGGCAAGCGCTTTCAAGGCCCGCAGATCATCGGATTCACGCGCCCGCACCAGCCGCTCATCCTCGGGCGGCATTTCCAGCGTCTGGATCAGTCGGTCGATACTGCCGAATTGCAGCGCGTGATTGCGCCAGTTCACCTTGTTCTGCGGGGTAAAGTTGTGATCCATGATCGCGCGGGCCACGTGATCGTCCAGCGCAGGCGCATCGCCGGTGGTGCCGAAGGTGCCGGACTTGAACCCGCGCCCTGCCCGGCCCGCGATCTGCGCCAACTCATTCGGAGCGAGCGGTCGCATCCGCCGCCCGTCAAATTTGGAAAGCGCCGAGAAGGCGACGTGATCAACGTCTAGGTTAAGCCCCATGCCGATGGCATCGGTGGCGACCAGATAGTCGACTTCTCCGTTCTGGTACATCGCCACCTGCGCATTGCGCGTGCGCGGGGAAAGCGCCCCCATCACCACCGCGGCACCGCCCTTTTGGCGACGGATCAACTCGGCGATGGCATATACATTCTCAACCGAGAACCCGACAATCGCGCTGCGCGGCTTCATCCGGCTTATCTTTTTCTGACCAGAATAGATTAATTCGCTCATCCGGTCACGGCGCATGAAATCGACGCCCGGCACCAGTGCGGCAATCGTCCCGCGCATGGTGTCGGCGCCCATGAACAGCGTCTCATGCAGGCCGCGCGCCCGCAGCAAGCGGTCGGTGAACACATGGCCGCGCTCGGGGTCGGCGCAGAGCTGGATCTCGTCGATGGCCACGAAATCCGCACCCATCTCTTGCGGCATCGCCTCCACGGTACAGACCCAGTATTGCGTGCGCGGCGGCACGATCCGCTCTTCGCCGGTGACCAAGGCCACGACCGAGGGCCCGCGCGCCCTGACGATCCGGTCATAGACCTCACGCGCCAACAGCCGCAGCGGCAGGCCGATCACCCCGGTCCGATGCGCCAGCATCCGCTCGATTGCATAGGTCGTCTTGCCGGTATTTGTCGGGCCGAGAACGGCCACGACGCGCTTGTTGCCTGCCACCTGTCTATCCTTGAATTAAAGCTCGCGCCCGATGCCGTCCAGACGCAGCCCTTCAAGGGCCGACCGGGCGTCTTCGTGATGCGGGTTGAGGGCGAGCACCTTACGGTAAAGCGCCGCGGCGCGGCCCAGATCTCCGAACTCCTGTATCATCACGGCAAGCCCGAAGATCGCGTTGTAATTACTGGGGTTCAGCGCCAGCGTCCGTTCCAGATCATCCAGCGCAGGACCGTAGAGGTTGGCCGCATAATAGGCCTGCGCCCGCGTATGGAACCCTTCGGCAAAGTCGGGGGCGTGATCGGTCAGCGCGGTCAAATGCTCTATCGCCAACCGGCTGTCGCCATTTGCCATCGCTTCGCGCCCCCGCGACAGCAGCAAATCCATCGAAGCTGAGCCGGACCGCTGCCAATGCGCTTCGATCTCATGGGCGATTCTGGGGGCTTCGGCCGCCGGGGCCTCGCGCAGCTTTTGCATAAGCTCAGGCAGCGCCTCCTCGGCCACGGCCATGCCCGCAAGCAACACAAAGCCACCAACTGCCGCAACGGTATGTTTGAGGTTGACGGGTATGATGCGCATAACAAAACTGAATGTAACAGGCTGCCGCCGCAATTCCAGACGTAGCGGAGCCAAATGCCAAAAAAGGGCGAGCGATGAGCGATATTGTGAACGAAGCGGTTGTGGTGCTGAACGAAAAGCTGGCCGGCAGCGATTTTGACGGCACGGCCAAGTTCGACATCGAAGGCGAAGGCACCGTGATGATGGACGAAAACGGCGCCCGCGCTGCTGACGAAGAAGCGGATGTGACGCTCAGCGCCGACGCGGAAACCTTCCAGTCGATCCTCGAAGGCGACACCAACCCGACCTCCGCTTTCATGACCGGTAAGCTCAAGATCGACGGCGACATGGGCATGGCGATGAAGCTCGCCGCTGTGCTCGGCTGATGCAGCTGGACCCGGCCCCGCTTTTTACCGATATCGCCCCCGGCCCCGAGGGGGGCCAAGCCCATTGGGCCGAGACATCGGATGGCAAGCGGATCAGGCTGGGTCATTGGCCCTGCGCCGGGGCGCGCGGCACGGTGCTGCTGTTCCCCGGGCGGACCGAATATATTGAAAAATACGGGCTTTGCGCCGCCGACTTCGCGCGGCGCGGCCTTGCCACCATGGCGATTGACTGGCGCGGTCAGGGTCTGTCGGACCGGCTGCTGCCGGATACGCGCATCGGCCATGTGGATGTTTTCAGCGACTATCAAAAAGACGTTGCCGCCATGCTGCGCGCCGCGCGCAGCCTGAACCTGCCGCGGCCCTATTTCCTGCTGGCGCACTCCATGGGGGGCTGCATCGGGCTGCGCGCCGTGATGGAGGGGTTGCCGGTGCAGGCCGTGGCCTTCACCGGCCCGATGTGGGGCATCTATGTTGTCCCGCACCTGCGCGCCGTTGCTTGGTCCTTGGCGCAGTTCATGCCCCGGGTCGGACAGGGCCACCGCTTGCCGCCGGGCACCAAGATCGAAGCCTACCCCGCCATCGCCCCTTTCGACGACAACCTGCTGACCACCGACCCGCAGATGTACGACATGATGCGCGATCAACTGGCCGCCCATCCTGAGCTTAGCCTTGGTGGCCCCAGCTTTGTCTGGCTGCGCGAGGCGCTGGCCGAGACGAAGCACCTCGCCGGGCGGTCCGCGCCCAACATTCCTTGCGTTACCTACCTTGGCAGCAACGAGCGTATCGTCGCCACCGACCGGGTGCACAGGCGCATGGCGCAGTGGAAAGGCGGGCGGCTAGAGATTGTTCCGGGCGGCGAGCATGAGGTGCTGCTGGAGACCCCCGAACTGCGCAAGCCGATCTTCGACGGTTTGGAAAAGCTCTATCTGGGCAATATCACCGGTTAAGCCCCCTCAGGCGTCATTTTTCTGTGCAATCGGCCCGCGCCGCCTAGATTGCTTGGGATGACACGTGAACCCGTCCTTACCTTTACCGAAAACGGCATTTATTGCCCCGCAGGTGACTTTTACATCGACCCTTGGCGCCCCGTTGACCGGGCGTTGATCACCCATGGCCACGCCGACCATGCCCGCGACGGGATGGGCAGTTACCTTGCCACCCACGCTGCCCTGCCCGTCATGCGCCATCGTCTGGGAGATATCATTATTGAGGGTATCGCCTATGGCGAAACGCGTCAGATTGGCGGGGCGATGGTGTCTTTCCACCCGGCAGGCCATGTGCCCGGCAGCGGGCAGATCCGGGTCGAGGTCGCGGGCGAGGTCTGGGTCGCTTCGGGCGATTACAAGGTGATCGACGATGGCATGTCAGAGCCCTTTGAGCCGGTCCAGTGCCACCATTTCATTACCGAGAGCACCTTTGGTCTGCCGGTCTTTCGCTGGGCGCCGCAGGCCGAAGTGGCAGGCCAGATCAACGACTGGTGGGCGGGCTGCAAGGCCGCTGGAAAGACGGCTTTTCTAGGGGCCTATTCGCTGGGCAAGGCGCAGCGGCTCTTGTCGATGCTCGACCCCGAGATCGGACCGATCCTGACCCATACGGCGGTGGAGAACACCAACGAAGTGCTGCGCGGGCAAGGCATCACCCTACCCGAGACCACGCTGGTCACGCCCGACCTCGCCCCCAAAGACCACCCCGGCGCGTTGGTGCTGGCGCCGCCCTCGGCCTTGGGCAGCCAATGGGCGCGGCGCTTTGGACCGCAGGAGAGCGCCTTTGCCTCGGGCTGGATGGCGCTGCGCGGGGTGCGCAGACGGCGCGCAGGGGATCGGGGGTTTGTCATCTCGGACCATGCGGATTGGCATGGGCTGCTTTGGGCAATCCGTGAGACTGGGGCGGAAAACATATACGTAACACATGGTTACACTGATGTCTTCACGCGTTACCTTAACGACGAAGGCTGGAACGCGCAGGTTGTCCCGACCCAGTTCGACAGCGATGGAGGCGACAGCGAATGAAAGACTTTGCCGCTCTTTTCAATGCCGTGGACCAGACCACCAAAACCACGGTAAAGGTCGCCGCTTTGGCCGAGTATTTCACCACTGCGGCCGAAGAGGACCGCCTTTGGACCGTGGCGCTTTTCTCGGGCCGCCGCCCAAAACGCGCCGTCACCACGACCAAGCTTCGCGAATGGGGCTCAGAGGCGTCCGGTGTGCCGCTGTGGCTGTTCGAGGACAGCTACGCCATCGTCGGCGATCTGGCCGAGACCATCGCACTGGTCCTCCCCCCGGTGGAGAACGACGACACCGGCACGCTGACCTCATGGATCAACGCCCTGCGCGGGCTGAAAGACGAAGACGACGCGGCGCGCAAGGCATTCGTCCTTTCGGCTTGGCAACAGCTTGGCGGCACCGAACGCTTCCTCTTCAACAAACTTATCACCGGCGGTTTTCGCATCGGCATCAGCCAAAAGCTGATGACCCGCGCCCTGTCCCGCGCCAGTGGCCGTCCCGAGCCGGAAATGGCGCACCGCCTGATGGGCACCTGGCACCCCGATGACGTGACATGGCACAGCCTGATCGAGGCCGAAGACGCCAGCGCAGACGCCTCGCGCCCCTACCCTTTCTACCTCGCCTATGCATTGGAAGACGGACCGGATGCCCTCGGCATCCCCGAAGACTGGCGCGCGGAATGGAAATGGGACGGCATCCGCGGCCAGCTTATCCTGCGCGACGGCGACTACTTCGTCTGGTCACGCGGCGAGGAACTGATGACCGACCGCTTCCCCGAGCTTGCCCGCGCAGCCGATCACCTGCCGCCGGGCACGGTGCTCGACGGCGAGTTGCTGGTATGGCAGCCGGGGGCTGAATTCCCCTCATCCTTCAACGCTTTGCAGGCCCGTATTGGCCGCAAGACGGTGCCCAAAAAGCTGCTAAAGGAAGCGCCCGTGGTGCTGCACGCCTACGACCTGCTGGAATGGCAGGGCGAAGACATCCGCGACCACCCCTTTGCCGAGCGCCGCGCGCTGTTGGAGCAGGCCGCAGCCGATTCGCCCGCCGACGCGCCCGTGCGCCTGTCGCCGCAGCACCAATTCACCGATTGGGCCGAGCTGGCCACCCTGCGCGACACCGCGCGAGAAGCGCAGGCCGAGGGGTTGATGCTGAAACGCGCCGACAGCCCCTACCTGTCGGGCCGCAAAAAGGGCGACTGGTGGAAATGGAAGCTGGACCCGCTGACCATCGACGCGGTGATGATCTATGCACAATCGGGCTCGGGCCGCCGGGCGAACCTTTTTACCGATTTCACCTTTGCAGTCTGGAACGGCAATGATCTGGTCCCCTTCACCAAGGCCTATTCCGGCCTGACGGATGCCGAGTTCCGCCAGATCACCGCTTGGGTGCGCAAGAACACGCAGCAACGCTTTGGCCCCGTGCGGCGGGTGACCCCGCATCACGTCTTCGAGATCGCCTTTGAAGGCATCCAACCCAGCCCGCGCCATAAATCCGGCGTCGCCCTGCGGTTTCCGCGCATGCTGCGCTGGCGCAAGGACAAGCCGCTGCAAGAGGCCAACACCCTCGACGATCTGAAAGAAATGCTGCGCATCTACGGATAGGTTGTTCCGGCCCGTCCGGAGGCATAGATGTGACGAAACGCAAATGAGGTACACCGATGTTTCAGCTTCCCTTCCCGCTTCACGATGCCAACGCCAGCGCCGGGGGCAAAAACCTCGGCGATCTGCCGGAATGGGATCTGAGCGACCTTTACACCGCCGAAGACGCGCCCGAATTGAAGCGCGACCTCGACTGGCTAGAGGAAGCCTGCGCGCGTTTTGCCACTGATTACCAAGGCAATCTGGCCGCGCTCGATGCCAAAGGGCTGCTCGACTGTGTGCTGCGCAACGAAAAGATCAATCAGGTCGCGGGGCGCACCATGTCCTACGCGGGCCTGCGCTATTACCAGCAGACAACGGACTCAGGCCGCGCCAAGTTCATGTCCGACTGCCAAGAGAAAATCACCGATTACACCACGCCGCTGGTCTTTTTCACGCTGGAACTGAACAAACTGCCCGACGATCACCTTGCCAAACTCTTGGACGAGAACCCGGATCTGGCACGCTACAAACCCGTCTTCGACCGCATCCGCGCCATGAAGCCCTACCAACTGTCGGATGAGATGGAGAAGTTCCTGCACGACCTCGGCGTGGTCGGCGACGCTTGGGAGCGGATGTTCGATGAGACAATCGCCGGGCTGGAATTCGAAGTCGACGGCGAGACGCTCAACATCGAAGGCACGCTGAACCTCTTGACCGACCCCGACCGCAGCAAGCGCGAGGCGGGCGCGCGAGAACTGGCCGACGTGCTGGGCCGCAACATCCGCACCTTCGCCCGCGTCCATAACACGCAGGTGAAAGAGAAGGAGGTCATCGACCGCTGGCGCGGCATGGAGACACCGCAGACCGGGCGGCACCTCAGCAACCATGTCGAGCCCGAGGTGGTCGAAGCGCTGCGCAACGCCGTGGTCGAAGCCTATCCGAAGCTGAGCCACCGCTACTATGAGCTGAAGCGCAAGTGGCTCGGCCTTGATGTGATGCAGGTCTGGGACCGCAACGCGCCGCTGCCGATGGAAGACCCCAAGGTGGTCGACTGGGCGCAGGCCGAAGCGACCGTGATGGAAGCCTATACCGCCTTTGATCCGCGCATGGGCGAGTTGGCCAAGCCGTTCTTCACCAAGGGCTGGATCGACGCGGGTGTGAAACCGGGCAAAGCACCGGGCGCCTTCGCGCATCCCACCGTGACCGACGTGCATCCCTATGTGATGCTGAACTACCTCGGCAAACCGCGCGACGTGATGACGCTGGCGCATGAATTGGGCCATGGCGTGCACCAAGTGCTGGCCGCCGATCAGGGCGAGATGCTGTCCTCGACCCCGCTGACATTGGCCGAAACGGCCTCGGTCTTTGGCGAAATGCTTACCTTCCGCAAAATGCTCGACAAGGCCAAGACGCAGTCCGAGCGTAAGGTGCTGCTGGCTGGCAAGGTCGAGGACATGATCAACACGGTCGTGCGCCAGATCGCCTTTTATGATTTCGAGTGCAAATTGCACGAAGCGCGCCGCGGCGGGGAGCTTACGCCCGACGACATCAACGCGCTGTGGATGAGCGTTCAGGCCGAGAGCCTTGGGCCAGCATTCGAGTATATGGACGGCTACGAGACCTTCTGGGCCTATATCCCACATTTCGTGCATTCGCCCTTCTACGTCTATGCCTATGCCTTTGGCGACGGGCTGGTGAACGCGCTCTACGCGGTCTACGCCGAGGGCGAGGAAGGCTTTGAAGAGAAGTATTTCGACATGCTGAAAGCAGGCGGCTCGAAACACCACAAGGAGCTTCTGGCCCCCTTCGGGCTTGATGCCTCTGACCCCGCCTTCTGGGACAAGGGGCTGTCGATGATCTCTGACATGATCGACGAATTGGAAGCGATGGAGGACTGATGTCCCTCGCCGAGCGCATGAAGGACAGGTTCGCGCCGTTCTTTGCTTGGGTCCAAAGGCGGGTTCCGCCCGGATTCAGGTTTGCGCTCGGCCTGCTGCTGATCTGCGGCGGCATCCTTGGGTTCTTGCCGATCCTCGGCTTTTGGATGCTGCCGCTTGGTTTCATGGTGGCGGCAATGGATGTGCGGTTGTATCGGCGCTGGCGCTCTCTTCGGCGTCGGCGCCGGGCAATGCGCCCCTAACCTCACTTCAACTGGCTGTCTTTCGACCCGCGCCGGTTTATCCCGCCGCGCATCTGCGCCTGCCCGTCCCGGTCGCGCACGCAATCAATGCAAAGTTTCACCCCCGGCAGAGCGATACGTCGTGCTTCGGGGATAGTTTCTTCGCATTCCGCGCAATGGGTCAGGCTCTCACCCACCGGCGCGCGGCGGGCTTTCAGCCGTGCCAATTCGTCCGATATGGATGCTTCGATCTGTTCGCTTACCGCGCCGTCACGCGCCCATCCGCCTGCCATGTCACGCCCTCCTGTTGCTATGCTCATCATTGATATGGCGCCCGTGGGCCGCATGTCACGGACCTGCGCCCGACATCTATGCCTAGCCCGGGTTGCCTTCATCAGAGTGTAACAAATGGGGGGCTTGCGCGAATATACAAGGCTCAAAGGCCGAGCCGGTGCGCCGGAGGATAATTGCGCGAAACGCGACCGTACCGCCTGCCCGACATAAAAAAAACACCCCCATAAGGGGGTGCAGTTGCTAGGCATTGGGCTGTGAGTCAAGCAGCACGCAGGATCGTATCTCCTTCATTTTGACGATTGATCAGGACGGACAGGGTAACGGCACTTTGAATGAGCCGTTGGCGAAGCTCTTGGCGCTGCCCGGCAGGGCGCAGCGGCACGTTGGTGCGCAGGTACACGGTCTGCGGCGTGGCGCGCGGATGGTGCGTATAGGCCACCTCGACCACCGCCTCCACCCTGCCAAAGTCGCGGTCATGGTGGACACTGTGGAAACGCGCGCTGCAAATGTTTAGAACAGCGGGAAATTCATCGGAAGGATGACAGACGGTAACGGGTTCATAGCTGCGCCTACGGCGGATAATGTCACCTGCATTGAGGGACGCGATGGGGCCGGATGTTTCTGGCGCGATGGAGCGGCTTTGCATGTCTAATCCTCTTTCTACTCGTCTGTTCGTTAGTCTTCCCTTTCTGTGGGCTGTTGCGTTCCCTCGGGAGGTTCCGCCGTTTGCCCAACCTGTATACATGTTGTCCGATCCAATTGTGGCAAGAATGGGGCAACAACTTGCCGACAATGGGGCAATCGTATAATTCGACAATCTTTTTTCACACGATCTATGCGAATGGAGCGGTTAATCCGCCTTTTTGACCTCTAGGAGCCAGGTCTCCTGAAGGCTGTTTTCGATAGCCTCAGCGAAGTGATCCCGCACCAGGGCAATGGCATCGCCTGCCGGAAGCCCAGCCCCCATCAGCAACCAAGCCGCAATAAGTCCGCTCCGCCCCGCCCCGTATTGGCACGACAGGGCTACCGTCTCCCCCGCATCCAATGCCTGCTCAAAATCGGCCCGTCGCTCTGGCCATTGCGCTAGGAAGGCGTCGCCGGGCACATTGAAATCTTGGATCGCCGCGAAAGAAAGCCTTAGGCCAAGGGGTTGAGAAACTTTGGAAATCAAAGGAAACGCCCCCTCGGGAAGCTCTGCTTCCTCAGTCAGGATAAGCAATTGACGCGCGCCGGTCGCGCGCAACCCTTCCAAGGTTTCGGCCATTTGATGCGGGTCCAGATAGGCCGAGCCATCGACATGGGTCAGCAGCCCTGGAAAGCCGGTCATCGCCAGATGCCCCCCACGCGGGGTGGGAATGACAGCGCGTATCGACGTCGCTTCGGGATCGAAAAAAGGCAGAACGACAGACATGACAGCATCCATAAAATTTGAGTAAGCGCAGCGACACCTGTATACATGTTAGTCAGGCAAGATGTGAACAGACCGAAGGATGCCGGGCAATGCTCAACCAAGTCAAATCCAGCGCTGCGATTGCTGACACGCTCCGGGCGGATATCTGCCTGAATCGCAACATTGCGGATGGTATGTTGCACGAGGTGGCATTGGCGCAGCGGTTTGGCGTCTCCCGCACGCCCATCCGACAAGCGCTGCAACGGTTGGCCTATGAGCGGATGATCGCCGTTAAATCCGGTGTAGGCTCTGTCGTGACGCCCTTGGAGGAATCGATGCGCGCTGACGATATCTGCGCAGCAGCGGCGATTATTGAGGCCGCGGCCAAATGCGCCCCCTCTAGCCCCGCGCCGCCCACGCAATTCATGTCGCTGGCCGGGCTTTTGGGGATGATGGACATCAGCCAGCTGGACCAAGCCGAGGCGTTTTTCGAGATACGCGCCCAGCTTTTGAATGCCTTATCCGAGATGATCGAGAACCCGATCCTCAGTGATGCCTTTCGCGCCGCCTATTGGCGTCTGATCAGGTGGTCCCTGCGGGATTTTGAAACCCAGCCACAGGCCCAGATTGCGCATCTGCGTGAAGTGTTGCAAACTGCGGCCTGCGCGATGAAGAGCGGCACCCTCGCCGCCTGCTTTGAACAGATTGCCGAAATCGAAAGCAGGCTTGCCGAACCGAGCCAGACGTAAAAAAGCCCCGCTCCTGCGAGCGGGGCCATTTGTGTTAAGTTGGCCGAGAATTAGCTGACCGCCATCATGCCTTTTTCTTTCGCCAAGTCGCGCATCCGCTTCTGCAACTTTTCAAAAGCACGCACTTCGATTTGGCGAATACGTTCGCGGCTGACATCATATTGCGACGACAGGTCTTCCAAAGTGACCGTTTCGTCCGACAGGCGGCGTTGAGTCAGAATGTCCTTTTCCCGGTCGTTCAACACATCCAAGGCTTCGGCCAACATCTCACGCCGGGTTTCCAGCTCGTCACGTTCGGCATAGTCGCCCGCTTGGTCGGCGTCTTCGTCCTCCAACCAATCCTGCCACTGCATCGTGCCTTCGCCTTCGGACCCGACGGTGGCGTTGAGCGAGGCATCCCCGCCCGACATCCGCCGGTTCATGGAAACGACTTCAGCTTCGGTCACGCCTAGTTGGGTCGCAATCTCTGTCACATTCTCGGGGCGCAGATCGCCTTCTTCCAAGGCACCGATCTTGTTCTTCGCCTTACGCAGGTTGAAAAACAGCTTTTTCTGACCCGAAGTCGTGCCAAGTTTCACCAGCGACCACGACCGCAGGATATATTCCTGAATTGACGCACGGATCCACCACATTGCGTAGGTGGCAAGGCGGAAGCCCTTCTCCGGATCGAAACGTTTGACCGCTTGCATCAGGCCGACATTCGCCTCCGAGATCACCTCGGACTGCGGCAAGCCATAGCCCCGGTAGCCCATCGCGATTTTCGCGGCGAGACGCAGGTGCGACGTGACCATGCGGTGCGCGGCTTCGGTATCTTGTTCCTCGACCCAACGTTTGGCCAGCATGTATTCTTCCTCAGGCTCCAACAGCGGGAACTTGCGGATCTCTTGCATATAGCGGTTCAGCCCGCCTTCTGGTGTCGGTGCGGGCAGATTTGCATAATTTGCCATGTCTTGTCCCTTTCCCCAGTTTGATCGGGGCCTATGTTATTTCGCTTAACATGCAATATGGGCGGCCCCCTTCGTGCTTTCAAGACAGAAGCCTTCACGCTTTTGTTCATGATTGCACAGCTTCCGTGAACAAAACGTAACCAATCCTAGGGCGGTTCCCTGAGGTGGCGGGGTCACGCCGACGGGGTTGCTAGCCCCTCACGAAGCAATTGCAACAGCGCTGCCATATCGGACGGCAAAGGCGCTTCGAAACGCAGGCTTTCGCCCGTCACTGGATGCTCAAACCCCAAAACAGCGGCGTGCAGCGCTTGGCGGGGGAAGGCGCGGATGGCGTCGGCGGTGGCCTCGGGCAAGGCCGCTTTGGCCAGCTTGCGCCGCCCGCCATAGGTCGCATCCCCCACCAAACCGTGGCCCGCGTGAGACATATGCACTCGGATCTGGTGCGTGCGCCCCGTTTCCAGCCAACATTCCAGCAGTGCCAGAACGGGCGGCGTGCCGAAACGCTCAACAGTGCGGGCGCGGGTTACGGCATGGCGACCGCCTTGGAACAGCACCGCCTGCCGCTGGCGGTCGGTCTTATGCCGCGCCAACTGGGTGGTCATGCGCAGGATATTCCCCGCCTCAAAGGACGCGCCTTTGACGCCGCGCAGACGCGGGTCATTGGCATCGGGCACCCCGTAGACGAGGGTTTGATAATACCGCTCAACGGTATGTTTTTCGAACTGCGCCGCCAGCCCGTGATGCGCCGCGTCGGATTTGGCGACAACCAGCAACCCCGTGGTGTCCTTATCAATTCGGTGCACGATGCCGGGCCGCTTCATCCCGCCCACGCCCGAGAGATCATCGCCGCAGTGTGCTAATAAGGCGTTAACCAGCGTGCCGGAAGGCGACCCCGGGGCGGGATGCACCACCATGCCCGCTGGTTTGTCGATCACGATCAGGTCGTCATCTTCGAACACCACCGACAGGGGGATCTCTTCGGGTAGGATGTGGCTCTCTGCCGCTTCTTCGACCGTGATCTGCACCGTCTGCCCTTCAATCACTTTGGCGCGGGGGTCTTGGACTTTGACACCGTCCAGCGTCACGGCCCCGTCGGCGATCAACCGGCCCAATCTCGTGCGCGACAGGTTCGCTTCCTCTGGCACATCGCGGGCCAGCGCCTTATCAAGACGAGCGGGCGGGCTATCGCCCAGAATGAAATCAATGCGGCGGTGAGACATGGACACGGACAACCCTGATGAACCGGCGAACCTGCGGTTTCTGCGGCGGATGGTGACGGTCTTGACCGTCGTGATGATTGGCGGGGTTCTAGTGCTGATCTTCGTGCTTGTCACCCGTCTGAGCGATCAAGGCCCGACCATGCCGCGCAGCATCACCCTGCCCGATGGCAGCAGCGCCCAAGCATTTACGCAAGGGCGCGGCTGGTATGCGGTGGTGACGGACGCGGATGAAATCCTGATCTTTGACCAGTTGACCGGCGAATTGCGCCAGACGATCCCGATCGAATAATCAGCCGCGGATCGTTTTGGCGAAGGTCGAATAGATCGGCTCGTTGGAGCAGATAATCTCGCCGTGCTGCAGGATATTGCGCTCGGGACGGATCGCTTCGACAAGGCCACCGGCCTCTTTCACGATCAACATGCCTGCGGCCACGTCCCACGGCTTCAAACGACGCTCCCAGAAACCATCGTAGCGGCCCGAAGCGACGTAAGCCAGATCAAGCGAAGCCGCACCCCAGCGGCGCACACCGGCGCAAACGGGCAGAAGACGGCCCAGATCTTTCAGCGTTTCGGGCAGATCGGCGCGACCGCCGAACGGCAGACCCGTGGCAAAGATCGACTCGATCATGCGGTGACGGCCCGACACGCGCAGGCGGCCTTCGTTCATCCAAGCGCCGGTGCCCTTCTCGGCAAAGAACATCTCATCCTTGGCGGGGTCGAAAACCACCCCGGCAACGATTTCGCCCTTATGCTCCAACGCGATGGAGACGGCCCAATGCGGCAGACCGTGCAAGAAGTTGGTCGTGCCATCCAGCGGGTCGACGATCCAACGGCGCGTGGGGTCTTGGCCCTCTTCCTCGCCGCCCTCTTCGGCCAGCCAGCCGTAGGTCGGGCGCGCGCCCATCAGGTCGTCTTTGATGATCTTCTCGGCGCCAATGTCGGCTTTGGTTACGAAATCGCCCGCGCCTTTGACCGAGACCTGAAGGTTCTCGACCTCGCGGAAATCCTTGACCAATGCACGCCCCGCTTTGCGTGCCGCTTTGATCATGATGTTAAGATTCGCACTGCCGATCATTGTTCGCGCCCTTTGATGGATAAGGCGGGACGTATAGGGCGCAAGAGCGCAATTGCCAAGGGGGCAGAAACCTAGGCCGCTGGGGCATTCTTACGCAGCGTGCGGGTTGTTTTAAAAGCACAAGGTGACACCTTGGACCCAAAGCAATCAGCCCGAAGGAAATCCCATGTCCGACCAGATGCAAAAAATCGTCCTCGCCAGCCGCCCTGACGGCGCGCCCACCCCTGAGAACTTCCGCCTAGAAAGCGCGGATATGCCCCAGCCGGGCGACGGGGAAATCTTGGTCGAAGTGCACTACATGTCGCTTGATCCCTATATGCGGGGCCGCATGGATGATGCGAAATCCTATGCGCAGCCTGTACCCATTGGCGGGCTCATGGAGGGCGGCAGCGTCGGCAAGGTGATCGCCTCCAATGATCCAAGCTTTAACGTTGGCGATTTTGCCTTTGGTGCCTTTGGCTGGGCGACCCACGGCGTTGCCCAGGCCAAACAGTGTCAAAAGGTCGACGCCGAAGCCGTACCGATCACCGCCTCGCTTGGTGTGCTGGGGATGCCCGGGCTGACGGGGTGGTATGGTTTGAACGAAATCGGCCAGCCGAAAGAGGGTGAGACGCTTGTCGTCGCGGCCGCCACGGGGCCTGTCGGGTCGATCGTGGGGCAGTTGGCCAAGGCCAAAGGGCTGCGCACCGTCGGCATCGCGGGCGGGGCCGAGAAATGCGAGATCGCCACGCGCGACTTCGGCTTTGACGTCTGCCTTGACCACCGCGCCTATGACGACGCCAAATCCCTGCGCGCCGCGCTGAAAGAGGCCGCGCCGGATGGCATTGATATCTATTACGAAAACGTCGGTGGCAAAGTGCTTGATGCGGTACTGCCGCTGATGAACCCGCATGGCCGTATCCCGCTTTGCGGCATGATCGCGTGGTATAACGCAGGCGGGCTTGGTGCCGACGCCGAGGGCGCTGGCCTCACCGCGCCGCGGCTGTGGCGGACAATTTTGGTGAACTTCCTCACCGTGCGCGGCTTCATCATCTCGAACCACTGGAACCGCATGCCGGAGTTCCACCGCGAGGTGGCCCCGATGGTCGCGGATGGACGTGTAAAGGTGAAGGAGGACATTACCGAGGGGCTGGAGAATGCGCCGCAGGCGTTCATCGACATGCTGAATGGCGGCAATACTGGCAAGGCAATCGTTAAGGTAAAGTAAGCCTTGCGCCTACCTTTGGCCCGGAATCAAGCCGCAGGCGCCGGGCCATTGCCAGCCCGTTCCCCGGGTAGGCGATTTGATGAGGCAAGGCGCTGCCCCTCAGAACGCCGCCTAGGCTCGCTGCAACTTCCGCGCCTCTTGCCCGGCCAGTTTCAACAACTCATCCATAAACGGTTTGCCCAGATCATCCTTGCGCACCGCCGCGTAAAGCCGCCGCGTTATGCCCTGTGCCGTCAAAGGCCGCGTGACGTAATCCGATGAATATTTCACCTCGCGCACCACCCAATCGGGCAGGACCGACACCCCGCGATTGGACGCCACCAGCAGCAAGATCACCGCCGTCAGCTCCACCTGCCGGATCGCCGCAGGCTCGACCTTGGCGGGGATCAACAACTGGCTGAACACATCCAGTCGCGTCCGTTCCACCGGATAGGTAATGAGCGTTTCACCGCGAAAATCAGCCGCCTCGACAAAGGGTTTCTCGGCCAGAGGGTGGCTTTGCGACGCTACAAAAACTGGATTGTAATCAAAGAGTTCGACAAACTCGACC
>Ga0208315_1000739_pt1 | contig 20251 bp, 27 predicted proteins | sample MalvireepMed_215_FD_184239 | JGI IMG/M metagenome (GOLD analysis project Ga0208315, IMG submission 184239) | Marine viral communities from the Global Malaspina Expedition - Malaspina viral metaG DeepMed_215 (SPAdes) (version 2) | ecosystem: Environmental > Aquatic > Marine > Oceanic | place... | reverse complement strand
TAGCGCATCCACAGTCTTCGTATGTGTAGATTGTAATACTTTGAGCAAAGATCCCATCTGGTTCTTAGCTACATTGTCTTGAGGGTTCTCCTCAGCTAATTCTTTAAAGAATCTATAGGCTTCTAGCGTTAGCTGCCTATCCACCTTAGCGTCATCAATTAAAGCTTTGGCAATCTTCTTGATTCTGTTCTCATCTAACGGATTAGTTTTTAATACATATTCTCTTGGCATTTTATTTAAACCCCCACAGGTCTTTATTAATATATAGGAACATTAGGTCTTCCCATGTCTCCATTCCTTTCCAAAACATTCCCAATTCTTCGGCCCAAGGAGTATCATACCCCAATAACCGTCTAATAGGGGGGTTGAACTCGTCCTGCTTCTTAAAATAATTAAGAAGATCTACCCCAGTCCAACTTTTGGGAATGTTATCTTGAAGTAAGTTCGGTAACTCTTTTTCTGTACTCATTCTCTGCATTTTCCCTTTGTTGTGAAGTATTCATTAAGGTGCTACCACGAATCTTTCCCATTATATATTTTAAATAGGCTCCATCCATATCACAGTTGGGGTGTAGTCCTGCTAAAGATTTAAGTAGATTAATACAACCAGCCACAATCTCTAGACCAGAAAATATAATTCTTTGTAAGTAATTTAACCTCATCTATGTCCAATCATCCTCTGGCATCGCGTAGCCTATCCCAGACAAGCTAGATACCACGGCACCTCCTGTGGGGAACTGATAAGCTACTGATTCTTCCTCCTCAAACCATACAAGTGAGGCTGCTTCGCTATCTTTATCCTGTATATCACTAATAAGATTATAAACTATAAACTTATCCATAAGGTCTTGTAATTCCGCAGAACCAAAGTGCCTGTCGGTTTTTATAATATTCTTAAGGAATCTGAACTGATACCTATACACATACTTATCTCTATCTAAATAAATTTTAGCTTTACCAAACATATAGTTCCCCCTTAGTATTTAGATGACTAAGACGGGTCCACCCTACCAAAGATTTCAATAAATGCTTCTTCTCTATCTAAACCCCTCTCTTTCTGGTCTTTATTCATACGAAAACGCTTACCAGTCTTAGTTGTATAGTCTTCAATATTTTCATAAATAACCTGAGGTTTCTTGTCATCGAAGTGCTTTTCCATGCTATCATTGAACACCTCGTCCAGCAGATCCTCCAAAATTTTCATAAAATCGTTGTCTTTTTCCATTATAATCCTACTATATCTCTTAGTTCAGCAAATTTATCGTCTGTTAGAAACTTATCCATAAATGTTTTATTTTGAAACTTCATGTCCTTATAGGTATACCATGCCCCTTGCTGGGTCACATGGTCATCTAATACTAGCTGATGGAGCAATCCATACAAAGGTGTTAGACCTTTATCGAAGAGCAACTCAAATTCACACTCCTGATGGGGGGTAGCAACTTTATTCTTGATGTTCCTACATTTTCCTCTAATACCTAAGGATCGCTTATGTTTATCTAGTATTCTATCAGATTTACCAGAAAGAGTTTTTATATTTACACCAAGGTAATAGTCTAAGGACTTGCCACCTCCTGCTGCTGTGTCAGGACTTCCAAACATTACACCAACCTTACTTCTTATTTGATTGATTACAACCAAAGCAACCTTCTCCCTACGCAATAGAGGATTGATCTTTCTCAAACAAGCTCCCGTAGCCTTAGCCCTATTAGCTCCTACCAGATTGTTACCATCATAGTTTTCTGCCTCATGTTCAGCTTTAGAGGGGGAGACGGCAATACTGTCATAACCTATGACAATAGGTGTATCCTTATCAACCTCTCTAATGCTTTTAATGAAGGTCGCCATAAAATTAAAGCAAGCTTCTACATATTCAGGAGTCTTGTATACTAATTTCTCAGAATCAATGCCCAGCATCTCTGCAAATGCAGTACTATAAGCGTTCTCACTATCAATTAAAACAGTAATGTAGCCTTTCTTCTGGGCCTCTATTAAAATGTGTGTAATAAAAATAGTTTTGGCTGTACTTGATTCCCCATGGATTTGTGTTATCATACCAATGGGGATGCCCTTCTGGTACTCCCCAGAGATAATTTTATTGAGGGCATAGGTTCCTGTTGGCACATCCCCCAAATCTAATGCTTGCTCTGCTAGGAGCCCTGCGTTTTGTAGTCTTTCTAAGACTTCTGGTGTCATTGTCATACCATTATAATAGCTCGAAAGCCTATAAAATCAATTTGAAATTTGACTTTATAGGAGGTCTGTAAGGTCTGGTTTGAGAAAATCTGGTCCTTTCAAAACCTTACCGTCCTCTCGGTAGATTGGTTTACCATCCTCTCCAAGCTTGCTCATGTTGCTCTCATGGACTCTGGCAAATGCCTCGTCAAAGTCCCAACCGAACTCCACAAACATCCCTAGAACGACATACACAAGGTCACAAGCCTCCTTCATAACCTCGTCCAGATACGGAGCAGTCATAAGCTCTTTATACTCTTCAGCTATAAGCTCTCGCCTAAGTATGATAGACTTGCCATCCTCTTCCGAGATCTCTCGTTCATCATTGTAACCACTCACGGTCCCAATAGGTAATCCATACGCTAAGTTAAATTCTTTTACTTTATTAATCATTAATCTGTTCCTCAATCCACTTATAAGTTTTTTCCATACCTTCTCTTAATGGCTGAGAAGGTGCCCAGCTAAGTAACTCTTTAATTAAATAGTTGTCGCTGTTTCTTCCCCTAACTCCTTCTGGTCCTGGGATATTCTTAATAAGAATATCATTGCCTGATATATCAATAGCCATCTTGGCAAGATCATTAATCTTAATCATCTCATCAGACCCTATGTTAATCACTTCTTCCACCTCTGACTCCATCAACCTACGAACTGCCTCTATACACTCATCAATATACAAGAAAGATCTGGTTTGCTGACCATCTCCCCACACTTCCATAGCTCCTTGATGTCCTGCTTGAATAGCTTTACGGCACATAGCAGCAGGAGCTTTCTCCTTCCCACCATCCCAAGTTCCTTGAGGACCAAATATATTATGGAATCTAGCTATGCGTACATCTAACTTATAATTCCTAGCATACGATCTCCACATTCTTTCTGAGAATAGTTTCTCCCACCCATACTCTGAGTCGGGGAAAGCAGGATAAGCAGAACTCTCTTCACAGTTAGGGTTCTCTGGGTCTTCTTGGTTATGCTTAGGATAGATACAAGCAGACGAAGAGTAGAACACTTTAGTCTTAGGGCTATACTTACCTAAAGCATGAGCAATATTTAAATTGATGGTAGCTGAATTATGCATTACTACAGCATCATGCTCTCCTGTAAAGATATACCCTGCTCCTCCCATGTCTGCTGCAAATTGATAAATCTCATCTACAACTGAATCAGGCCCAGAAGGTCTTATTACTCTATTAACTCCAGGTGCATTCCTAAGATCAAACCTGTAATAATTAAAGGCACCGTTATTAATCTGCTCCCAATCTTGATAAGGCTTAATGTCTAGTGCTGTAACCCTATAACCTTCGTCAAGAAGTCTATTAACCATGTGGCCTCCAATAAAGCCACCCGCCCCACATACAATTGCTGTTTTCATCAATCTACCCTCTTAAAGAAAAGACCTTTGCTTATAAAATGTGATTCGTAATAGGGGGAGTACTTAGCACCATCCTTACGAGCATGTACCCTCAATTCTTCTGTATCCTCATGTAAATAATTAAACCCTACTTTGTGCAAAGCATCTATCCAGTATGGTGCGTGTTGCTCATTAACATGATGATGCCCCCCCTGACCTGGATAAGCAAAAGTTATAGCCACATACTTAGCTTTTTGGAATGTTGCTAAAAAATTGGGTGCAGATCCAGCATCAACATGCTCTACAAACTCACATGACCAACACAAATCAAACTCCTCCTCTGGAATATAGGGGCCATCCTTTTCATAATCATGTTTTACAATCATCTCAGGAGGTAGAAAACTTTTTTCTATGGCTCCCGTGCATCCCTCTACCCCCAACACTTTTACCCCCAAATCTTTGAAATAATCCGCAGAGAATCCCCTCCCACATCCTACATCTATCATACTCTTAATATCATATTTCTCAATAAGGCGTTTCCACATCATAGGATAATAAGTAGCACCATCTCCAGTTAGAGAGCAGCCACCTAAATGACCCTCATAAACCAGATCATGATATTCATCTTTATCATGTGTTTTTGATCCTTGAGGTCTTTCCATTATATTTTATCCTTTATTATAAAGCATCCCTGACTATAAGCACTAGGGTCATATTTAGCAAAGTGTTGATGGTATGTACATTCATAATCCCAATTATTATCTAGAAGAAACTCTGCGAACGCTTTTATCTCCCCAATTCTATAGTCAGGATAATCACAAATCTCATCAAAAGCAATAACTGTCCCATGCTTGATCCTATCTTTTAAATTATCTAAAACAGTTTTGCAGGAACTATAAATATCCGAATCAATATGTATAAAAGCTGCGTCCCCTTTAGTAGTTTCCAGAAATGGGGGCAACGAATACTCAAACAAGCCTTTCACCAACTTAACATTTTTAGGCCAAGGTTTGATGGTGTTAGTAGGTGCGCTAGAATGCATACCAGGATTATCATCATTGGAACCACTAATGGCCCCTTCTGGGATACTTCCAGCCAAAGAATAGCATCCCTTAGGATTATCGCTATCCCAATGCTCAGGTAATCCTTCAAAACTATCAAACCCAAAAATAAGATTATCTGTATTTTCAGCAAAAGTCGTGATAGATCTACCCCTATAGACTCCAAATTCCAGCCACAACCCATCCAAAGTTATATCATTTACAATAGTTGTATGGTAGGTATGATGATAATCATCAAGGGGGCCTATTCTTTGAGCCTTGTTCTTTAAAGCGTCATACAACTCATCAATTTTCTCATCTACCATTTCTTTCGTTAATATCATTCACAGTCTCCCTTACATAAGTTTCAAAATTATAGGTGGGTTTCCACCCTAAAATATTTTTTATTTTAGAATTAGATGCTAAAGTGGTTCGGGCTTCCCCTTCTCTGGGGGGTATATGCACATACTTTTTACTAATTAGTTTTGCTAAATCTAAAACACTATAGTTACTTCCAGTACCAACATTAAAAACCTCCCCAAAAGCATCCTCATTTTCAGTAGTTGCAGCTAGATAATTAGCTTCCACAACATCTAGAACATGCGTAAAATCTCTCTGCTGAAGCCCATCTCCTACTATAGTCATAGCCTCTCCATCCTCCCATTGCTTCAAAAACAGTCCTACTACGGGAGCATACTGTCCCTTAACAGGTTGCCGTGGACCATATACATTAAAATACCTAAAACAAATGGTTTTAAGTCCATACAATCTAGTATACATTACGCACATGTCCTCACCCGCGCATTTAGTTACTGAATAAGGATTTAAACAATCTTTAGGCATATCCTCAGTTAAAGGAGGTATATTTTTAAGACCGTACCCTGCTGAAGTAGAAGAATAGATAACTCTTTCTACCCCGCACTCTCTCGCAGCTTGTAAAACATTTGCAGTACCCATCACATTTACCTGGGTAGCATATAAAGGATTAATGATAGAGGGCTGAATACGAGACTCAGCAGCTAAATGAAAAACAATATCCACTCCACTCATTAAGGTTTTTAATTCATCATAATTGCATATACTTATCTTATAATTAGATGCCAAATCATTTAAATAAAATTTATCGTTACTTTCTGCTGAGTTGTCATCCACTACGATAACCTTATGACCCAGGGCAACTAACCTATCCACTATATGGCTTCCAATAAAACCATTCCCCCCTGTAACCATGTATTTCATTTAATCTTATCCCTTAAGTTAGTAGATGACCAGTCATGATTACGGTCATGAAAATAAACTGGTATGTTCAGGTCACTTCCATTATAGTCCGTGTGTGCGTAATCAGACCCCAAAATTCTAACATCAGGATCAATAGTTTTGAGTAAATTATGCAAATCCCTTTCCGTATCATAAGTAACTATTTCATCAATATATTTAATAGAAGATAAGAGGATCAACCTCTCCTCTACGGAGTGTACAGGCTTATTTTTATGTGGTCTGTCTGTGGTTGGGTCGGTATGTAGACCTACTATAAGATAAGTACACACAGTTTTAGCATCCTCCCACATCTTTACATACCCAGGGTGGATCAAGTCGAAGGCTCCAGCTAAAAACCCTACCTTGCGAGGTACTTCTTTCTTCTTCCACTCTTCTACATTGATACATTTATCATCAATCAAAAGATCAAAATGAGGTTTTTGATTCATTATCAATTCATGATAATTCACCCCCCACCTTCTTAACTGATCTTTGGTAAGATTAGTCCAATCTATCCCCGAAGTTCCTCCTCGTCCCGTAAAAAAGATTATTCTATTCCCTTCGTGATATAGTTCATTAATCCTGTCTATAACACCTTGATGAGGAATAGCCTCTTCATACTTATTTCCTATATTTACTTTTGTGATGGTGTCATCTATATCAAAACAGTATATCATTTTACTCACTAGCGTATAAAGTTTGTACTCCACCCGTATCTATAGAGTAGGGAACCCTAGTCATTTTATGCGTAGACATATAATGATCTACTTCTTTGATATTACTAGGAACATATAACATTAGGAAACCTCCTCCCCCTGCCCCAATAATTTTTCCTCCTAACACCATGTCTCTACTTTTAAGATATTTATAAATTTTATCTACTTGTGAATTAGTCATAGAAGAAGATAGCCTTTTTTTATACATCCAATGCTCATGCAAAAGTTGCCCATATTTTTCAAACTCTCCCCTCTCCAAAGCATCAACAAATTTAAAACTTAATTCTGCTATCTTACCCATCTGAGAAGAAAAATTACTCTTATCCTTTGTCTGACTATGCAATACTTTAGAAGCTGATCTTTGTACTCCTGTATAATACATTACACAATGATCTGTAAAATAATCAATATCGTTAGAGCTTAATTTTATATCATTTACTGTTACTCTACCTTCTTTATCAATGGAAAACTTTTTAATTCCCCCATGTGCAGATATAAACTGATCCTGTTTCCCTACTGGCTCACCTAAATCCTCCATCTCAATCCTACAAGCCATATCAGCTATCTCATATTTATTCATGGTGCTTTTGGTATACTCTTGAAGGCAATTTATAAGGGAAACTAAATAGCTACCTGAAGACCCAAGCCCACCCCTAGAAGGTAGATCAGCCATGCTGGAAATTTCACACTTATTAAGCACCTTAAATTTCCTAAGTACCTCCCGTGCCCTCTCATGGCTTAATTGATTCGCATTATCTACTACCTCTGTTTTAAGATATTGCAACCTTACTTTATTATACAATAAATTTCTTTTAAACGATACATAAATATACTTATTGATAGCCATGCTAGTAACCTCCCCACCATATAGAGAATAGTAGGATGGTAGATCTGTACCTCCCCCAGCTAGGGTTACCCTGAAAGGGGAACGGCTAACTATCATAGAGTATACCCTGCATTTTTAGCGTCATTATAAAACATCTTTACTGTCTCCAAAGAATACTCTTCTAAATCCTTCTCTTTCAGACTAAGCTTCCTTAATAGATCATTTGTAATAGTAATTATATCACACCCAATTTCATTAGCTTGATAAACATTAAATACTTCACGGGGGCTTGCCCATAATAGCTGGAGAGTATTAGAATGTTCTTTAATTAACCTCAACGCAGTCTTCATAAGAGGCAAAGGATCCTTTCCCGTATCAGCTACCCGTCCCGCAAAGACAGATATAATATGAGGGGTGTCTGTGCCTACACAATTAAGAATATTTTTAACTTGAGATATAGAAAATACCGCAGTAATATTCATCTTTACACCTTCCTCATCTAAACGCTTAACCAAATCCCCAGCAAATTTAGACTCAGTATTAGTTACGGGAATTTTTACATACACATTATCACCTAAAGAGGATAATTTTTTAGCTTGAGCATACATTTCATCAAAATCATCTGAAAATACCTCAAAAGAAATAGGCATATCTTTTATACACGATAAAACCTCGGTGGCAAAACCCATGTAATCGCTAACTCCTGCTATCTTCATTAATGTAGGGTTAGTAGTGAAACCCTCAACCAGCCCACCCGAATGGGCTTCCTTCATAGAAGGTAAATCAGCCCCGTCTGCATAAATTTTAACCATAATGTTCTCCTAAACAAGTTACAACCATGTGCCACAATATGCCCTGCCACCCCTCCGCATGAGGAGTAATTCTTTCTTGGGATACTACGGGAATAAGAATACAGGCATCTGATACCTCTTTAGCGTAGCCACCATCTCTGCTGACAATAGAAATAACAGAAGATTCTCTTTCCTTAGCATACTCCATACATCTGACTAAATTTTGGGAAGTGTTTTCTGATCCCCCGCCCACAGAAAAAATCATAACACAATCTCTAGAAGTGAGATCAGAGACTTTAAGCCAATTAACATAACTGTCTTCCCAACTCTCGTCATTAACTCTGGCAGTAAGTTCGGAAACATTATCAGTAGGTGCATAACTTTCAATTCCTAAAATTTTTCTAAAATCATTTACTGCATGAGAAGCATTTGCTGCACTTCCCCCCACCCCACAAATAAACAACCTACCTTTCTCCTCCCTCAACAAATCTATACATTTAATAAAAGAGTTAATAGAGTCCCTATCTATGGAGTTGATAATCTTCTCAGTTTCTTTCAAATAAATATCTATATAATTTTTCATATACTACCTACCTCATCAACTATTCTTATTAATTCTTTCCTCACCAACTCATAAGAATACATTCTATCATAAGATTCTTTAGTCTTCGTAGATCTCTCACGATATAAATCTTTGTCTACTTTCAATAGTCTCATAGTATTAATGTACTCTTCCATAGAGGAACAGAAAAAGCCACTTCCTAGTATTTGGTCTGCATGTCCGTTATTGTATCCTGGGCAACTTATAATAGGTTTCCCGTGATACATAGCCTCTATCAAGGATGCTGAACAAACTTCCCCATCCCGACGACTATGGGCATAGGCATCTATACTAGCAAGAAAATTATGTATTTCAACATAGCCTGAGCAAAAATCAGCAAAGATAATTCTTTCTTTTAAAGAGGTATTCTGTAGATTAGACACAAAATTCTTGTGGAGGTAGCTGCCACCCATGATAACCATATAGGTGTCTTCCAAGTTAAGCCTACTGAATGCTTCTAAAGAGACTGGGGAGTAAATGGTGGGGTCATCTCTCTGATGCATCCCAAACACAAAGGCTTCTGTAGGTATATTATATTTTTCTCTAAAATCAGTTGGATATTCTACAGGTACTCGTACTATAGGAGGGATAATCTCAACCTTATCTCTATTGCCCCCATTGGCAATCCATCTCTTAGCTTGCCACCCACAAATTAGAACAGATTTTAATATGTTAGGTTGATCAAAAGAATGATCCCCATGCACACTATGTATAATCTTTATATTCTTGAGGTGAGTATAAGGAAACTCTGGTTCTCCATTACCAGCAGTAATCAAACAATCATATTTATTCTCATCAAATAATTCAAAAAAATTAGTGTTATACCATACATTATTTTCCCTATACCCTACATCTACTTTAATGATATTGATACCACTATTAATAACCAAATTTTTACACGCTTCATCATTTGGGGGATGAATCCAACTAGTTCCCCTAATAGGTCCAGAATTAGTATAATAATAATCTATATCATGACCCTCTTCTTTAAGAATAAGAGCTAACGATTGGAGGTACTTTTCTACTCCTCCTGCTGCTAAACCAGCAAATTTACAAAAAGCTATTCTCATATTACTTATTTATTTACCTTATTGTAAACTAGATTCATAGTTTAATTGGGTAATGCTGGGTTCTCCCCACCCCGTCTTGATATTTTCCCACTCTATGATAGAATTAAGCTGCCAATCAACAGAATCAAACATATTATAGACATACTTTAAGAGTTTTTTGGCTGTATCTATATTTAGAATATAACAATGAGTACATCTACTTCTCAAGTCTTCTGAAAAATAAACATACTTATCGGGTTCTGTATTGGGGTAATGGAGTCCACAGCAAGACCCCAAAAATAACATCCCTAAGTTCAATTGTTTGAACTCCTTCATGCACTTATTAAAATAAGTTTCCGAAAACACCCCAAATAAATCAACATCGTCTTCAAGTATCAATATATTTTCATAATTATTTTCAATTTGTTGTTCGTAACAATAATTATGTTTTAAAATTAAAGACATTGATCTGTAACTAAGATCTTTAGACTTATCTATGTTATTCCTACATTCAACAGGTCCTCTAGTCATAATTTTATGAACCAGGGAGTCATTATTGTATTGCTTAGTTTCCTCGGGAGCCCCACTCTCTACCCACTCTACATTCAAATTATTACTAGAAAAGAAATCTATTAGTTTATATTTTCTTTCTGCTAGTTTAGGGGATGGGTGGTGGCAGCAAAAAATTTTATCTATGTCTAACTGCATTTATTTCACATAATGTTATTTCTTTTATTATACTATCAAGAGGATGTTCTATTCTCCAGCTAGGAAAATCTTTTTTTGCTTTAGATAAATCACTTATGTACCACTTATGATCCCCTTTTCTCCAATTATTCTTTTCAATAGAATAATTATCCCACTCAGATAAGTTATAATCTACTAATATTTTATTAACTTTGTTGATAGCTTCTAAAATAGATATAGAATTATCTCGACCTCCCCCAATATTGTAAACTTCGCCCCTCTTGGGGTTTTTATAAAAGTGCCAAAAGAGATTAACCAAATCCCAAGAGTGAATGTTATCTCGTACTTGCTTGCCTGTCCCATAAACTGTGTATGGTTTACCCTGTACCATACACTTAATTAAATAAGAAAGAAAGCCATGAAGTTCGGCACCTTGATGCTCGGGACCTGTCAAGCAACCTCCTCTAAATACTCCCGTATTTAGTCCAAAATACTTTCCATACTCCTGAACCATCACATCTGCCGCTACCTTAGAAGCTCCAAAGATGGAGTGTAGACAATTATCTATTGACATACTCTCATCTATACTACCAAGATTACCACCATCATAATATTCTATGCGAGTCTCTTCCTCTACAAGAGGCAAGTAATTGGGGGTGTCTCCATAAACTTTGTTAGTGGAAGTGAATATAAAAGTGGCAGAAGGACTATACAAACGATAAAGCTCTAATAAATTCATTGTGCCTAGAGCATTAACACCGAAGTCTGTAAGAGGCTCTTTAGCAGCCCAGTCATGAGAGGGTTGAGCAGCCGTGTGAATAATCAAATCAAAAGAGTTACCTTTAAATACTTTTTCCATAGCATCTTTATCTCTGATATCAATTTCATAACTTATAAAGTTATCAAAATCTTCCTCAAGACTTTTTCCTACATCTTTTGTAGAACTACCTTCACCAAAAAAATAAGATCTCATATCATTATCAACCCCAATAACTTCTTCTGCCTTAGAAGCAAAGAAGATAACACATTGGGAACCTATAAGGCCATTGGATCCTGTAATAAGAACTTTCATTAAAGTTTAATCATCTCCTTGATTTGGGTCTTAAGTTTTTCCAGGTCGTTATAATCAGGATTTTTATTGAACAAAGGTGTGGATCTAATCTTTTCGTATTCTGCATCATCCTTATCAATCTCTATAACCCTATTAACAAAATGATCCATAGACTCGTAATCATTTAAGTTAAGAAAGCTATCTGTATTAAAATCTTCCCCAACTCTAGAGTCAGCATAATAAAGAGGAATAGTTCCTGATAATTTAGAGTGAATTAATTTTTCAGTGTAATAACCTCCAGTCGGTGCAAACGAATTTTCAAAGCATATGGAAAATTTGTAATGTGAAAAAATATCATACTTCTTGGATTCTCCGTAGAACCAATTCCCGAAAGGCTTCCCGTAACACTCAACAGGCTTATATTTTCCCAAACCCTCAACACACTCTCTTCTGTTATCAAATAAATTATTATTTACTAAAACACAAAATTTTGTTTTAGGGGTTCGTATGTACTCATTGTCATCTATTTTATCTAACGGCAACACAAACTCAGGATTAACGAATCCTTTTGTATGATACCAATCGAACTGGAGAAACCAGAGTGGCAATCTAATGTTTCTCCCTCCATAGTCTTCAAAATCAAAGGTAAGAGAATATGTACACTCTTCAAAATTAGGACGCTCATTTTCTCCAGTTACAAAAATTTTAATTTTATCTTTTGGGCTATATGCCGTATGCTGTTGTGTATAAGGACCATAAAATAATATGTCTGCCTCTTGTGGTGAGGTAACTTTAATGGATCCATAAATATCTTTAAATAGAGAATAAAAGAAATTATCCGTAGGTACAAACCACAACCAAAAATCAGTAAATGCTATGTTCATGAGTCTTTCCTCTTATAAACATCATCATGTGCCCCCTCAATGCTCTCCAAGAACACATAATCGTATTTCTCTAAATACTCTCTGCATCGTTGTTGAGTCAGATCAGTTACTTCTATATGAATATATAAGGGACGATTAGCTGTAAGATCTAGACCATCTAAAACCTGTAATTCATACCCCTCAACATCTAAACTGAAAAAGTGAATACTAGATCCAGTTAAAGAATGCTTTTCTAAGAGTTTTTTCATAGTAGTAGCTGGCACTTCTACAGGGGATGTAGTAAGTTTCTTCCACCCAACCCCATAGGTATCATCGTATAAAGTATTTCCCTCAATTGCGTAAGCTTCAAGAGTATGTATATCCTCCTCAAAATAACCTAGCAAAGTATCTTTTGCATGATCCGAAGAAACTAGAGCATAATTTTCCACTATGGAATTAGGGCGGTATTTTTTAGCCTCCTCACATCTTTTTTTATTAGGTTCCACTAATAACCCGTGCCAACCCAATTCTTCATACATTTTAGTATTACTTTGATAAATTCCATTTGAAGCCCCAGCCTCCAAGAAAATACCATTTGGAATATCAGAAAGATATTTCCACATTTTAACATCATTTTGATGCAAAGAATATGATACTACTCTCATTTATTTGAGGTCCTTAGTATAGATTGTGGTAACTGTCCCTGTCCCATAGTATGTTCAAACTTAACAAAACCACCAGCAGAATTAAAAGGTATATTCAAAGTACTCCTAACCTCGTCTTCTAACTTCTCTCTTTCTATTACTAAATCCTTAGAAGAAATATAATCAGTCCATACATATGAACGATAACCACCATCAGGGTCTCCTTTATAATAGTCAGGCTCTTCTAGATAATTTAAATCCTTCTGATATAATATATCACCAGTCCTGGGTTGTGTGTAAACATAGTGATCCCCCTTCTTAACAGCATCATCAAAGTATGGGGAACCTGGGTAAGTCGTTATAATAGTGCAATCAAAATCCTCTGGTTTGGTTTCAAGTAACCAGTTCTTTGTATTTTCTATAGTCTCCTTACTCTCTCCTGCATGACCAATAGACATAAGAGCTTTAACTTTTAATCCAGCGTTCTTAGCGTACTGTATACACCTAGTATTAGCAGCCACATCAGCGTTCTTCTCTATGTTGGTCAGAATACGCTCGTCACCAGACTCAAAACCCGTCAGGAGCCATCGGAACCCAGCTTGGTACATGAGGTCGGCTTGCCTCTGCGTGAATAGCTCGGCCTTTACAAAGCCTCTCAGCTTGAACTCCTCCCCTACATCCTCCTGGGTCTTAATAAGCTTCTCTAGAAGAGTTTCCCATTCTTTACTAACATTCAACTCATCATCATAAAACATAAATCCAGTAAATCCATATGTATCATAGAGATGACGCACTTCAGCTACAACAGAATCAGATGATCTAGTTCTAATTCTTCTTAAGAAGGGAGAGTTTCTACCACCACAAAAGGTACACTTAAAAGGACAACCTAGTTGACAAATTAAACTCGTAGCTTTAGCTCCATCAATAGTATAATGATAAGAGTCCACATCTACTAAATGACGAGCAGGTAGAGGAAGCTCATCTAACTCATCATTAGTAAGAAACAAATCACCTTTAGGAACATCAGCATCTACTATACCTTTATCCATATCCAGAGAATCAAAGATAGCTTTCTCTCCATCACCAGCAACAATCACATCAAAGTTATCTAACAATGCTTGAATGTCTTTAGTAGCCCTTCCAGGAGTTTTCTCCTTTTTCATAGCAGAATGCATAAGGGATGGGTGTGTCCCCCCTAAAATAATCTTAGCTCCTGGGGAGAACTCTCGTATATGAGTAGCTATCTTAAAAGCGGAAGGTACTTGTGGGGTGGTTGCTGTTAAACCAAAAGTTTTAACCGTGGGATGCTTATTTGTGTAAGCCTCTAAAACATCGTAACAATTCTCTACTCCTGCTAGATCTAGAAAATCAATTTTATATCCTTTCGACTCTAAAGCTGCTGCCACCTTTAGGATACCTATATGCATAAAGACCCTCTCATCTAATAGAAAGGGGGAGGGGGGAGTAATCAAACATATCCTATCCATAGTTAATATAAATCCTTTATGTAAAACTCATCAGTTCGCCAAGTCTGCCCACCAGCCCAATGTCTGATCTTGGTCTTCCCCTTTTCAGACCTTACAATATTATAAGTTTGTAAATTCTTTTCTTGTTGCGTTACTGCCTCTTCGGCTAGGAGGGTAGTATTCCACTCTGCGGATTTAATGTCAACATGTTCATCTAACTCCTCTAAAGAATAATGCTCATTGTCCCATAGAGTAGAATGGAATCCATAATTAGGTAAATTAGGAAATGGAATCCAACTATGTCTTTTAATCCCCGCTAAAAAATACCATGAGCATTGTTCTCTAAACTCTTTCCAGAAAGGATGCTCCCTGTAAGCTCTATATCTTTTTTCAGACATAAGCTTCTCGATCATAGTAGCTGACCAATCATTAATTTTAATACCATAGTTACCCATACAATGGCTGTTACCATTATCAATCGCATAAGTCCAGGACTTACCCTGGTAATAATCTTCACTCCCGTCTACTATAACCATGTCAGCATCAAGATTAACAACCACATCCCCCTCGGATAACTCTTCTTTAATCATATCTTGTAGAATCGTGAATTTCCACCATGTAGGATTACCTCTGAACTCAGGTTGTGCCTTATAAACTCTATACTCATAGCCCCATTTATCTGCGTACTGCTGATTTTTAGGGGAGTAATAGTCTTCAAATATAGATTGCCTATGATCCTTATAATCTGCCACACTAAACAATATCTTTTTCATAGTGCTGCCCTCCGTAATACCTCATCAAACACCCCATGCATGGATAATAATCTATTATAGATTGATTTTCCATACTCTACCATGTCTAGTCTTTTTTCGGAATAGCAATCTATCAAAAAGGATAGATCAGGTAATTTGTCATGAGGAACTTTAATAACAAGTTTATCCCAATCTATATCATCATCCCAAGGAGTAATAAACTCATCGCTTATATATACTGGTACGGCACCGTACTGAATAGCTTCGTACATTCTTACACTAGTCGCCGCATAACCCCTCGGGCAAAGAATGAACTTAGAACGAGAGCATATCTCATGAAATATTTTAAAATGTTCTTCTGGTATAACCTCAGTCCATTGCGGTTTCATCATCACAACGTAATCCTTGTTCACATGCTCTAACATTTGTTCTCGTATTGGATGAGTATATGACCCTATAAAGGATACTGGTATGTCTTTATCAACTACAGGTCTCGGTGGTATAGGGGATGCTGTGCAAGGTATCTGTATGGGGGCAACAGTAGATCCTCTTAACTGGTGCCTAGTTCCTACTCGAAAAACAAGGGTGTCTGAAGGAAGAGTTTCTAAAGGAGCGTCATCATGAGTACACACACAATAATACTTTTTAGTTGGATCTAATTTATTAATTAAATTCTGAACTAACTCATTCTTATGCTCTTTGTATAAATTAGTCCAGAAGACTGGTATAAGGTATCTGTCCCCTTCCTTCTTACCGTGCTGTACAAACTTCTCCTCTAAGTATGGACCTTTATGGTACAATGGATAAGGAGGGTAGACTGCCTTAGACTCATTTAAAGGAGCGAATAAATTATTTATTGTCTCTTGATATTCCATCTTTGAAGTATACACCATTTCCCCAGGTCCCACCTTCCCAATCAGTAGCTATTCTAGTGAACCCAAAATCCTTAAGATACTCATCCAATCCGTCTACCTTTACACAATCTTTATACATCTCCTCTTTATTAATCTCAGAGAAAATTAAATCTACCGACTCTAAAGTTTTAGTAGCACCTTTAAAGACTTCCAACTCATACCCCTGCACATCTACATTGATAAAGTTATACGAATCTCTGTCAAACTCTTCTAAGTCTAGCTTAGTCATCTGTACAGTCTCTTTCTTAGGGAAAGTAATGTGTGGGTACTGCTTTAAATGGTGCTTGGGCTCCAGGACAGAACAAGACATACTACTATTAGCCTCTTCTACAAACATATCCACAGTACCACAAACATTTCCAAGAGCTAAATTCCTTAAATCCACCTCTTCCCCAACAGTCTCTTGAAGAGTTTTAAAATTTTCCTTTAGTGGCTCATAGAATAAAAGATTATCTATACCAACGTGCTTATAAATAGGATACTCTTGTCCCCAATGCGCTCCTATATGTATGCATCCTTTTACTTTAAGTCCGATGTGTTCTAATATAGAGGGTAAATATTGAATCATTACGGTAACCCCATAATTGGTGGGCTGGGTGGTTGTGGAGTGGAAATACCCAGTATCTCATTATATTTTTTACTAAACTCTTTGTAGGCCGATAGGGTGGTAAAGGCATTCATTAAAAACTTAGTTAACTCCTCACATTGTGGGTGGTCCTCCGTATTAAACATATGAGTGTGAAAACTTATTATTGGTACTCCAGCATAAGAAATCTTATTTCTTTGACAATCTAAAGACTCAAATCTATTATGTGTTTTCTGATTGTTAAATCTCCACCACCCCATGTTATAAGTAATGGGGAAAGTATCCCACTTAAACTTGCCCTCCAACATAGCCACCTCTAAAGGTTTTTGCTCATATAAATAAGTCTTACTTAAAGTTATCTCTTTCCACCTGTTTAATAAATCTTTACTCTTAATAAGTACAAAACCAACATTAAATACTCCCCAGTCCCTGTCAATCTCTGGGGCAAGTTGGTAATGTGGAGAAGCTACCACATCTAAATCGGACTCAACAAACTCCTCGAAAAGGGAACAGCAATGATTAGTGAATACTATATCACTATCTACAAAAAGAACATACTTATGTTCATCCAGAGCTTTGTGACATGCATCAAACTTAGTTAAAATAGTTTTATAAAAACTATCTTTCTCTTCCTTGGAACCCCATACTTTACCGTCTCCTATGTTAGCCTCAAAAACATTCATGTTATCATACTGTTTCAAATAGGTGTAACAGTATGAATCACAGTAAACATACCACTCGCAGGTATGATAATATTCCGCAGAGAATTTAAGGAATAAAAACTCTTTTAGATGATTTTTTGTAACAACAGATGCTAATATCATATCATTCACGCAGTATGGTATAGGATACAAGTAGGGCCAGCGTTAAAGGGATCTATACCTTTTATTAAATACCAAAATAGAAATAACCTCTCCATAAAATAACCAGTAGCCTTCTTATTACTTACTGTTCCATAGGTAGGATGATCTTTATAGTAACTACTTTCTTTTACATTTTTCAAAGACCACTCTACCATAGGCCAAGAGAAGTCCATAAACTCTTTAAATAATTCATTACTCATTACCCAATAGTTAGCAAAAAATCCATCACACCTTATGTCCCACTCTTTGGGGATGGTATGACCAAATAAGTTAAATACTTCTTTTATATAATCATTCAGTCCTGGGTGACAAACATCTGTTTGAATTTTAAGAGTGATAGGATTTTCCTTAGTATCAACCATATTATAATGTCCCCACCCCACTATTTTATCTTTTTCTAACATATCTTCTATCTCCTGTTTACTAGAGAAGATGGTGGGTGCTTTCTCTAGCTGTCTGTGAGAAGTGGTTCCAAACCAGCCATCAGGATTGTTCCCTTCATTCCTCCAATGCCACAAAAAACAAGCGTACTCTGTTAGTTGTAAACGAACATACGCATCCTCTAACTCGGGGCAGTTATTAAACAGGTCTTTGTTTGCCTCAGGCTCCAGACCAAATCCCTCATAAGGCTCTTCAAAGAACATACATTTCTGCGTCTCTTTAGTTGGGTAACATTGATATATCATTTGGAAGATTTCCCCATAGCAAACTCTAGTATATCCAGCCTGTGGTATGCAGCTTTGTCAAGATCAAACAATTGCTCAGTTATATTATGCAAAGCTTCTCCCATTCTCTTAACTTTTTGAGGATTTTTAATAAGGTGAGTAAGAACCCTAACCCATTCTTTAGCAGGAGCGTCAGGGGGTATAAGATACCCAGTCTCACCATTTACAATGGTGTCAGAATAGCACCCAACATCACTTGCTACTAAAGGAATTTTATATCTTCCACACTCAGCTACTTTAATGTCAGACTTACTATCATTAAATGCATTATTTTGGAGGGGGGCTATAGCAATATCAATATTAGAGTACATAACTCCATAATCATTTGGGCCCATAGCGGGGAATATATCCCAATTCTTAGCTCCCCTAAACCCCTTCAATAATGTCCTCTGATAGTTATCCCATACAGTCTGCTGCCAATCCTCTGGGTTATTGGGGTCTGCGGGTGGTCGTCCATAAAACCCCCAATGAACCCTCTCGCGTCCTGCCCTTTGGTTGACTATAGCTGGGACTGCTGCAAACTCCTTAACGTCTGCTTCATGATGGATACCTCCTACCCACCCAACCCTAACTACATTTTTTCTTGGGCACGGTTTTTTGGGATGATTCCACGATGGTAAACTATAGTCCACACTATTCTTAATAATAGCTAAAGTATTTGAACAGAAAGGGGCCACCCTCTCAGCAAACTTGGCTTGTGTGACAGTAACTAAATCTGCGTTAGAATAAATAAACTTAGTTAAATTCTCTAAATCATTATCTACATATAACTGCTTTAGCCTGTGGTCATCATAAATATCAGTTAAAAGATCATCCGTATCATACCATACAAATTTACCATGCTCTTTGGCTAATCCAATTAATCTTACGGTAGCTGGTCCACCAAAATTAGAAAGATTTTGTGTAAATACCACATCTGCCCATTGAATATCAGCGTACCCATTTTCCCCTTCAGTCTTCTCTTCTATATTTATCTCTAAGGGATTTTCGTTGTATCTAAATTCTATGAGGTCTGGGAATTGAGCTTCTATCTTTTGGAAAGGACTCCAGGCTCTGTAATAACTACACCCACCTTTATTGGCAGGAGCCACTAGCATCCTCAACTTTCTACCTAACCCAGGCCACTCTTTTAATGCACTCCACCTAGCATAGGAGTCTTGAGGTAATTGATGTTCTTCCATGTTCATAATAAATAAGGGGAGCCATATGGCTCCCCTTATAATAGCCTACTTAATAGAACTACTCTTCGTCTTTTGCAAGTTCTAGTTTAGGAGTTTCTACTTCCTCTTCAAGACCCAAAATGTCTTTAAGCTCTAAAATTTTATCAAAGATTTCGTCCCTCTGGTTTATTGCTCCATCAAGTTGTTCTTGAGTCTGATCAATGAAATTACTCACATTATCTAGACTACCTTCATAACTTTCAAGCATTACAGCCAAGAAACCACCCACCCTATCATCAGTATTAATAGAATCCATTATGCTTCCTCCTCTTCCCACTCTTCTTCTTCATCAAAAGCAGCTTGGCTAGTCTCGGATGAGTGGGACATACCAAGAGCAGACGCAAGACTACCAACAGCACCACCAATATCCATGTTCTTATCCGTAGGGATAATGGATTTCAGGGCTTTTCCATAGTGCTTACGCTTGCGCTTACTAAAGAGAGTAACCATACCCTCCCACGCAGCAAGCCCAGGAATAAAAGCCTTAGCAATACCAAAACCAGCATCAATCATGCCTCCCATATCATCACCGTCCATAGGACCAGTAGCAACATAAGCAGCATCAGCTTTCAACTGATCTTTAGTAGCCATAACAAGTGAAGTCCCTTCTGGGA
>Ga0208315_1000735_pt1 | contig 20335 bp, 15 predicted proteins | sample MalvireepMed_215_FD_184239 | JGI IMG/M metagenome (GOLD analysis project Ga0208315, IMG submission 184239) | Marine viral communities from the Global Malaspina Expedition - Malaspina viral metaG DeepMed_215 (SPAdes) (version 2) | ecosystem: Environmental > Aquatic > Marine > Oceanic | place... | reverse complement strand
TTTTAAACAAACGAATTTAAAAACCGTTATTGGGCTGGGGCCATCTTAACCGTGATTGTAAATCACTGAATTACAAGCACAAATCAAACAAACAGAAAGCAAGGTACCACCTTCAGTACTACTTAAGTTAAAACTCATGCCATTTTTACTCATAACACTTAGGATTTAAAAATTTGTGGCTAAAATATTAATTTTATATTTTTATCAATTTTTGAGCTTATCTAAAAGAGCATTAATTGCATTTTTACGCCAATTGATCAAGTACTCACTTATAAAATGCTCAAGCTCATCGTCAGTATAAAGCCTATAGCAACGGTCTGATATCGCTAGCTGGTTTTTTATTTCGTGCATATCAAAATCGTAAAAGATTACTTCTGCCCATTCATAATCACCAAGATCACATTCTAGCTCTTGCTGTACATCATCAGCAGAGCAATGCCCTCTATAATCCGCTACCTGCTCATCCTCAAAATATGTGTCGCACATAGTCTCTATCAAACTATATGCACTACTGTCATCATTAAATGTGACTGTACCTTCAATAATTAGCTTTACTAAATCACGTAATGAGTTGAACTTAACTTCCATATTGCTTACCTGTGAACGTGCCTTTTTATCAAATTAAAAAGGTAAGCTATTACGGCTTACCAATAAAAATAAACTTTAACTGCGTCGCTCATCGCCTTTACCCGCAACACCTTTCATTAGCATGTCGAATACCAAGCTCGCTATGCCTTTAGACACTAAATCGCTTGATAGTGCTTTCATGGCCATTGCGTTGTGAGTATCCATGCTTTCAATAATCGCGTTTTGGATTGCTTCAGGGAATTGGCCAAGCATGGCTTGCTCTTTGGTATTGTGCTTAACTTGGTCCATTGCGGTTTCGTTTTCGGCTACTTTACCCATTATTGCATTAGCGTAATTAACCATATCGTTTTCAGATAGGCCATCTTCAGCAAACAGGTCGTTCATGCGCTCAATGATTTCGTTTAAAAGCTCAGTTTTAGGATCCTTTGGTACTGCGCCCGAGCCTTCTTTGCTTGGTGGTAAGTAGCTTTTAGGCTCTTCGCCTACTTTGTGGCCTAGCTGTAAATCAGCTTCGCGTTGTTCATGCAGCCGATAATGCGTCATAACTACATCAGTTAGGTCAACGTCGTCTTCTATTACATCCATGCGTAAAAGTGGGTGTAAGTTTTTAGCAAACACGCTGAGCTTTTCTAAGTCAGTGTCGTTAAAGTCAACAATTTGAGAGCTAAACTCGTAGTAACGATAAAACGAGATTAAATCTTTTCTAAACACATCTAAAATATCTCTGGCTTCTTTAGCGTGCTTAACACTGTTCTCACTGTACTTAATCGCTTTGTCGTTGTTGTCATCTTTCGCTTTAGCCAGCTCCTTTTGGGCTGATTGCAGTACCGTGGTGGCTTCTTTGTAGCGCAACTTAAATCGCTCTACAGGCGCTTTCATAATATTGGTGAGCTTGTCTTGCTTAGCATGTTTACTGTTATAAGCGGTTACAAAGGTTTCTACTTCAAACCATTGGTAAATGCCCACCTCAGCTAGCTTCTCCATTATGTCGTAAACAATATTAGGGTCAGATACTCCCGAAAGCTCAGCAGTTTGAAAGTAAACTTTAAACTCTTCTAAAATTTCTTCAGGATCGTTTACAAAATCAAGCACAAAGGTTTTATCTTTGCCTTTGCAAGTACGGTTTAGCCTAGAGAGCGTTTGAATACATTCAACACCCTTTAATGGCTTATCAACATACATAGCCACTAATTTAGGTTGGTCAAACCCTGTTTGAAACTTATTGGCGACTAACATTACTTGGTAGTCGTTACTGTCAAAAGCTTTGCGCATATCGCGGCCACGTAAATTAGGGTTCATCGCTTTTTCAGTAAAGGCATGATCAGGAATATCTGGGTCGTTTACTTCACCAGAAAACGCCACCATTGCATTGACGTTTTCATAGCCTTTATCCATTACATACTTTTCAAAGGCAAGCTTGTAACGTACAGCTTCTAAACGGCTACTCGTCACCACCATTGCTTTGGCTTCTCCGCCTAATAAGTGTTTAATTTTGGCATTAAAGTGCTCAACAATTGTTTCAACTTTTTGGGCAATATTATAAGGGTGTAGCCTTACCCATTTAGCCATTTTAGACGCTGCTTTTTTGCTATCTACTTCTTGATCAGACTGCGGATTATCGTGAGCTAATTGATAAGCCACGCGATAACTGGTGTAGTTTTGCAGCACATCTAAAATAAAGCCTTCTTCAATGGCTTGGCGCATTGAATACACATGAAAGGGTAATGGCTTATTAGTATCGCTTAGCGGTGCGTCTAAATCTTCAGGGCGACCAAATAGCTCTAAGGTTTTCGCTTTTGGTGTTGCTGTAAAGGCAAAGTAACTAATATTATTAGAGCCTTTACGGGCCTCTAGCGATAAACGCAGCATATCTTCGCTGTCTAGCTCGTCATCGCCTTCAAGTTGTTCCGCCATAAGTACTTCACGCAACTTACGTGCGGTTGTTCCTGTTTGGCTAGAGTGCGCTTCATCGGCTATTACCGCAAAACTTCGCCCAGCTAAGGTTGAATCTTTACGTATTGCCTCTAAAACATGGGGAAAGGTTTGAATGGTCACAATAATAATCGAGGTGCTGGCTTTTAGCTCACCGGCTAACTGGCTCGATTTACTGCCTTGTGCCTCTTCGCGGTTAACGCGCGCTATCATCCCTTCGTTATGATCAAACTGATAAATGGTATCTTGCAGTTGGCTATCTAAAACGGTTCTATCAGTAATGACTATTACTGAATCAAATACTTTGTCGCCCGCTTGTTTCTGTAATTCAGGGTGCTCAGTTAAGTAATGTTTAGAGGCCAGCTGGTGCGACAACCACGCAATTGAGTTCGACTTACCCGATCCCGCACTATGTTGAATAAGGTACTTTTTACCCGTACCTTCAAAATCAACTGTATTTATAAGCTTAGAAACCACAGCCCATTGATGATAACGCGGGAATATCATGGTTTCTTTTATTTTTATCGAGCCATCTAGTTGCTCTTCGTCTTTTACTTCTAAGTGAATATAGCGGCTTAAAATAAGTAACAGGTTATCTTTTTGAAAAATCTCATTCCAAAGGTACGAGGTCGCATAGCTCCCATCAGCCGGAATATCATTTCCAGCAGCGCCTTCGGCTGTACCTTGGTCAAACGGTAAAAAGAAGGTTTTATTCCCCGCTAAACGCGTCGTCATGGCCACGTTGTATTGGCTTACGGCAAAGTGAACTAACGCGCCGCGTTTAAAGGTCAATAACGGCTCAGCCTTTTTAGTTGTTGGGTCTTTTGGCTGGCGGTCTTTCATATACTGCACTTTGGCATTATTAAGCGACTGCTTAAATTCAGACTTTAACTCGCAAGTTGCAACCGGTAACCCATTTACAAATAAGGTTAAATCTAACCGGCCATCATAACCATTTGGTGAGTATTTAAGCTCAGGCACCACGCGTAAAATATTTTTGTTATAGCGTTTACTCGCATCAGGGTTTAAATCGTGATCAGGCTTAAAACTACATAAGCTAAATTTAGCACCACGGTCTTTAATCGCATTACGTAACACCCAAAGCGTGCCTTTGTTTTTTAAGTTACGTTCTAGGCTTTTAAGTAAAGCATCAGCGGTTGCATTAGGGCTACGGTCAGTCTCTGGGTAATGCTTTGCTAGCTTATCCCATTGCTCAGGCTGAGAGCCTTTTACAAAGGCAATTACATCCTCTGGGTAAAGAGCTAACTCTTTATTATATTTATTCGACTCACCCAGTAACCAGCCCTGTGCAAGCATTTGGTCAATAATGTCGTTTTGAAATTGCAACTCTCTTACTGTTTTTGCTTGGCTCATTTACTCATCCTTTTGATTTAATCGTTGCTTTGCCTTGGCAATAGAGTGCTGTAATTTTTGTTCGAGCAGTTCAACATCCATCAAATGCGTTAGGTATTCTGCAACATGAATATCACTGCCTTCCATTTCAAGTAACTCAATTTGTTCTTGTTTTTTACTGGAGCACAAAATGATCCCAAGTGGTGGGTTTTCACCCTCTTCGGTTTCATATTTTTTTAGCCAGTTGAGGTATAGCTCCATCTGGCTTTTGTGGCTGTGTTTAAACTTTTCGAGCTTTAAATCGATTGCCACCAAACGCTTTAACTTACGGTTGTAAAATAGCAGGTCGATATAAAAATCATCGTTGTCAATTTGGATACGCTTTTGACGGGCCACAAAACTAAAACCGGCACCCAGCTCTAATAAAAACTGCTCAATGTCTCTTAAAATGGCATCTTCTAAATCTTTCTCTAAGTAGCGGTCATTCAGCTCTAAAAAATCGAGAATGTAGGGGTCTTTAAGCAGCAGTTCTTGATTGTATTGGCCTGTATTTCGCAGCTCAGAAAGTTCAGCCACAATGGTATCGTCTGGCTTTTTAGAAATAGCCGTGCGCTCAAACAGCAATGCACCTATGCGCTCATCCAAGGTGCGGGTTGACCAACGCTCCTGAATGGCCATTGTGGTGTAAAAGTCTCGCTTTATGGGTTCATCAATAGCAATTAACTGGCGAATATGGGTCCAACTCAATTGTGTACGCAGTGCGTGCACAATCTCTATATCCCAAAAAACCTCTGCAAACTTAACCATTTGCGCAAGGTTCCGTTTGCTCCACCCTTTGCCAAATTGCGCTGTTAGCTCATTAGAAAGCGTGGCAATCACTCGTTTGCCGTAATCGGCACGCTCACCGCCCAGCACTGCTTGATTAATGCGATTACCCACTTGCCAATACAATAAGGTAATTTCACTGTTCACTGCGACCGCAGCGCGCTGCTTGGCACTGTGGATCAGTGCGCTCAGCTCTTGGCTCAAGGGAGCTAGGCTTGTTAGGTTACTCATCCTTAAACTCCTTGTGGTTGCCCCTGTTCTGAAACAAAGTCACGCACATCAATTTTGCCGGTTACGGCGGCTGAAATAAGGGCTGTTTTGCGTTCTTTCATTAGTTCTATAGCTTTATTAGCTTTATCAGTTAATGTTTTGAAATGCTGTAAAATTGTATCTAGCTCTTTGTAGATTGTTTTTTGCTCTTCTAATGGTGGAAAACAAATAAACATTTCATTAACAAATTCAGAACTTGCTCGTGGCATTTTTGCACCGTAGGTTGAACTATCAACCATTTCAATGAACCACGATGAAATCATTGTATAAAAAAGAAATGACGATTCAGTTTTTTGATTCGGTCTGTATGTAAGCAAGTCTCCGAATGCAATTCCACTTTTTTGACATAAAAATACTTTGGCGAGGTATGGCCTAAGTTTTCCAAATAATATATCTCCTTCGAGAAAAGCTACATCTTCACCATTATAATTCGAGTTTGTTGCTACAAAATCACCTGTTAATCCTTCAATGTTTTCAAGTGCAATAACCGGTTGTCCATCGATCTTTTGCTTTGAAGAAATTAAAGACGCACAGTGTTTTATTTTTTTTATTTCCCAATGCTTTGGCACCTCACCTAGCCATTCTACGCCTGAGTCGCGCATTGGGGCATCGGGGTTTAGTCCTTTAGTGACTGCGTGAGAAATGACCGCTTGGCGTTTTTCTTTTAACAGCTCAATTAGCTTTTCTTGCTTGGCGATTAGGGTGTCGATTTTAGCGGTTTCGTGATCGAGAAAATTGGCGATGTGCTCGGCTTCCTCATACGGTGGCTCTAAAAGAAAAGCATTTTTGATTAGGTCTTGATTTAGTATTCTCGCACCATAAATATTTGTAGAAGCATTCTGTATCACAAAGATTGGAAGTGAATAATACAAATACTCTAAAGGTAATTTACTCGAAGAGAGAAATGATGCTATTGCTTCATTTGTATACATATCTTGTTGAGCAAATGACACTGAGCCTACAGAGAGTTTGAAACTATATAGCAACGAGCCCTTTGGGGTAATGTCCATTGAGGCTAATCTGGCAGCTTCATCTGAAATATTTTTTGCGGTGTTATGTAAGTATTTCTCCTTTAAATCTGAAATATTTGCCCAGAGGTTGTTACCAACAAAGTTATTATCATTACCCGTGGAAGGTGTCCACCCAACCTGAAAGTCAGTTAATCGTTTAACCGTATTTACTGTCCAGTTACTTGGTATTTTATTCAACCAAAATACTCCTGAGCTTTTATACTCAGGATATGCTTTATAACGACCAGCCATTATGAATGCACCTCTTGCAGCAACTGCATAATCTCGGCCGATACCGCATCCAAATCCGCATCAATCTCTTCTAATGCTCTTGGTGGTTGATACACATAAAAATGGCGGTTAAATGGGATTTCGTAGCCAACAATACCCACTTCACCATCTTGCTCATCCGTTTTTTTAGTATCAATCCACGCGTTTGGTAGATGGGGTAATACTTCACGGGCAAAGTAGTCATCAACACTTTCTGTTAGTGGTACGTTTTCGTTATCACGTAAGTCTGGGTTGGCTTCTATTTTACCTTTGGTTTTGCCTGATTCTTGATAACAGATAGCAGCTTCATCATCGTGTTCACTTAAATGTTTAACTATCAGTTTAAGCTGGGCAGCGCTGAGCTTAACGCTTGGTGTTGCTGTTGCAAGCTCAGAGGTTAATGCGTTTAAAAATACATCGCGAGACAAATACTTATCATCAAGTGAGGCAAGCGCTGCAAGTGTAGTGTGTTGTGTATGCTCGTTTAACTTATCCCATGCTTTATCGGTTGTTAAAGCAGTAATGCGTAGCTCATCTTTTGGATAAACAGCCAGTTGTAATGGGCGCTCTACAGTAATACGGCGATAACCAAACGCTTGGTAATCAAATATTTTACTAAAGTCGTTCTCTACAAATTGGCCGTATGTTTTAACAATGGTTTCTATTGCGTCTTCTGTTAGTTCTTTGCGTTTACTACCGAGTGACTTACGCATGGCTGCATAAAATACATTCTCATCATTTCCTTCAACTTCACCGCCACCACTACGGCCTCTGCCGCCTGATTTAGCGCGCTCTTTTGCCGCATTGATAAGTTGTACCTTGCCTTTACGGTTTGCTGGCTTGTGGCTTGAAAGCACCCATACATAAGTTGCTATGCCGGTGTTGTAAAACATATCCGTAGGTAGGGCGACAATGGCTTCTAGCAGGTCGTTTTCGAGTATATAACGGCGTATTTCACTCTCACCACTACCAGCACCGCCGGTAAACAGCGGAGAGCCATTTAAAATAATACCAATGCGCGAACCACCCTCATGTTGTGGGCGCATTTTGCTGACTAGGTGCATTAAAAATAGTAACGAGCCGTCAGATACACGCGGTAAACCCGCACCAAAACGGCCTTCAAAGCCTTTTTCGGTGTGTTCGTCGTTAATTTGTTTTTGTATTTTTTTCCAGTCCACACCAAATGGCGGGTTAGATAACATGTAGTCAAACTTTTCGGTGCGTAGCTGGTCGTTTGATAAGGTATTACCGAGTTTTATGTTATCGACCTTTTGGCCTTTAATAAGCATATCGGCTTTACATATAGCGTATGACTCTGGGTTTAGCTCTTGGCCAAATGCTGAAAGCGATGCTTTATTGTTAAGTTCTAATACGTATTCCATACCCGATGATAAAAACCCGCCCGTACCCGCTGTTGGGTCGTAAATTGAGCGAACTAAGCCCGATTGCGTAAGCGCGTCGTCGTCATTGGTAAACACTAAAGAGGTGGTTAAACGTACAATGTCGCGCGGGGTAAAGTGCTCACCCGCGGTTTCGTTAGAGCTTTCAGCAAAGCGCCTAATTAGCTCTTCAAACACTAAACCCATGCCATAGTTGTTAATAACATCTGGGTGTAGGTCGGTTGTAGCAAAACGTTTAGCGACTTTATAAAGTAAGTCAGCCTCAGCAAGCTTATCTAGGGTATTAAAAAAATCAAAATGCTCAAAGATTTCACGCGCATTGGGGCTAAACGATTGAATGTAGCTCTCTAGGTTACTGGCTACATCGGTTTCGCCAAGGCGGTTTAAGTCCATTTTTGAAGTATTGTAAAAGCTTAACTGCGCTGCGTGAGTAAGGAGCTTGTCTTGCGCTTCAATTGGCATGGCTTTTACGGTTTCGTACTTTTCAAGCACAGCAGGTTTGGTGGCTTCAAGCACACACTCTAAACGCCTTAACAACGTAAAAGGCAGGATAATACGGCCATACTGAGATTGTTTAAAATCACCGCGAAGTAAGTCAGCGACTGACCATAAAAAAGCAGCGGTTGAAGAGAAGTTGTTATCTGTCATTTTGACCCTTTATTATTTTGTTTTCCGTAACTTAACTTACCATATCATTAGATATGTTATTTTTTAAGCAAGATTTAAGGATTAATTACCAGCACTGAAGGCAGTACTTATTATTAAGGGTATTGTAACCTTTATCGAGTTATATGGTAGAGAAGGTTTATCAAATTAAGGTAATATTCATAATTAACAAAATAGTAATCTATAAATAACTCATAGCTTTAAAACGGAATTAAATTATGAAAAAGGAAGAAGTAGACGCACATGTAAGAGGTGTTGTAGATAAGCTAATTGAGCAAATGCAGGAGAACTTGGGGGAATGGATAGCACCTTGGCATAATGGCTTTTTAGAACCTAAAAATGCCATTACACACCACCTTTTTAGTGGCATGAATGCAACGCTACTTTGGGCGTCTACCCTTGATAATAAATTTCAATCGGATGAGTGGGCTACACTTAAACAATGGAATACAAAAAAAGCGAAGGTAAAAATTCGCTCAAAAGGGACACGTTTATTTCGCCCTATTTACGCTAAGAAAAATAACCCCAGTGATGAAGATTATATTATTTATTTTAAACCTTATACGGTATTCAACGCTGACCAAGTAAATAATTACAATTCAGCACACCCTGACTTATTTGCAGATGATATACCAAAAGATCCGAGTGCTGATAAATTTATAGCCCGATGCAAAGCCAATATTACTCATGGCAATACCGGTGCATTTTACAGAGTACACGATGATAAAATATACCTGCCATTCCCCACTAACTTTGTAGATAGTTCTCATGGGAGCAAAAAGCATAATTATTATGCTACTGCTATTCATGAGTTAATTCATTGGAGTGGTCATGACACTAGAATGAAGCGCAACTTAGCTAACAATAGTACTGAACAGTATGCATATGAAGAGCTTGTTGCTGAACTAGGTGCTGCAATTATATGTACGCGGCTTGAAAATACAATTACACCAAGAACAGATCATGCTGCTTATTTGAAGTCTTGGATAAAGCATTTAAAAGATGATTTTCGTTACTTATTTAAAGCCGTAGATGACGCAAAAAAAGCAGTACATTTTTTGTATGAGTTAACAGGCATTGAAAACGCTGATGTGGATTGTGAAGATAAAGAGTTTGAACAACTTAATGATAGTGAAGCAGTAGAACCAGAGAAAATAATTCTTACAGGTTTTGTAAGTACGCTAAAAGTGAGTACGTGCTGTAACCATTGCCATGAAAGTTATAGTGTTACGTTAACCCGTTATGAAAATTTATCGTTTTGTGAGCAATGCTCTAAACCAAATAAACACCTTATTGAGTGGTAATTGCTGAATGTTTTATTAGGGTTGTGGTAACGAGAGGGCTTATCGTAAAACAGGAACAAACCGTTTGAATGTGCTTTAATATGTTCCAAAATAAAATATAAAACCATTATTATCATAGTCTTAGTTATTTCAGATTGTTCCGATTTGTTCCGCATTGTTCCGGTTGCTATACATAGTAAACCGAGACACACCTTAACACTTTGAACACTACCTTATTTAACGTTCAATACAAAGCACGATCAAGTTATCGTTATATCTATTTTAAAAGCCAATTTTAGGACATAATCTAATTGCATCCTCTAAATGGCTTGGCGCAAAGTGCGCGTAAACCATAGTTAGCTCAATCTTTGCATGACCAAGTATCTGCTGTAGCACCAAAATATTACCTCCGTTCATCATAAAATGACTTGCGAAAGTATGCCTTAGAACATGGCTACACTGCCCCTTTGGTAAATTAATATCGGTTTTATTTACCGCCCTTTCAAACGCTTTTTGACAATCGGCAAATAATGACCCTGACTTTTTAGGGAGCTGATTAAACAACTGCACTCGTTTAGCGTATTACTAGTTTAGCGCCTGTTTAATATTAAACGGGTGAATTAACCTGCCAATACCCTGTTTTCTTAGCGCCAATACGAGTTATCAAGCCTGCGTCTTTCAAAAACTTTACGCGCCTTTCAATAGTGCTTTGAGACTTGCCACATTTTTCAGCAAGTTGTGCATTAGTTTTATAGCGGTCTTGTTGAATGAACATCAAAATATCTTTATCAAGATTAGAGAGTTTTAAACCGTCATTTAAACCGTCATTTAAACCGTCATTTGACTTTATATTATTCGCCTCTGAAATTGCGTTATAAATCATCTGCAACATAAACTCTATAAAAGGAGCGCTATCGGTTTGTTGCGTGCTTTGGCGGATCGCTAAGTAATAATCATCTTGGTGTTGATAAACCATACTTTCTACAGGAATATTTATGAATACTTCATGCCACTTAGACAAGATTAGCGTTTGCCATAAACGTCCCATTCGGCCATTACCGTCAGAAAAAGGATGAATAAACTCAAACTCGTAGTGAAATACACAACTTGCAACAAGTGGATGAACATCACTACTTTCTAGCCATTCTAATAGGTCAGTCATTAATTTTGGCACACGTGTCGCTTGTGGCGCCATGTGTACAACTTGCTCACCCGACATCACCCCCACACCTTCTTGACGATACATACCTGCATCGTTGACTAAACCTTTCATCATCAGCAGATGTGCTGCAAGTAGATGAGCACCATTTGCTGGTTGCCATTGAGGGAGTGTTTCATAAGTACTAATTGCATTATGAGCTTCTTGCACTTCTTTAGGTGGTGCAATAACACGCTTACCATCGAGTATCGCGGTGATTTGCTGCTGTGTGAGCGTACTGCCTTCAATCGCGAGTGAGCCTTGTACTGTGCGCATTCGATTTACTTTGCGCAAACGAAGTAGTTTCTCTTGCTCTTGCTGCACTGTTAGGCGGCCTATAGACTCACTAATTTGAGCCACTAAAGACAGAGTTTTGTTTGATAAAGTAAAAGGCGGTAAATAGTTAGGCATTATTATAATTCATTGCTTTGGTGTTAGGGGTTTAATAGCACGCATTAAAATACCACCTTAAAACTCAATTTGTACAGTAAGCAATCAGCTTTTGTAAAACTATGTTTATAAAAAAACCCGCAAGGCTCGAATCAACTAGCGTTGCGGGTTTTTTAGGGTTTTTAAACAAACGAATTTAAAAACCGTTATTGGTGGAGCTGGGGGGATTTGAACCCCCGTCCGAAAAGCCTCGACCGTCGGTACTACATGTTTAGTATTGTCATTTAATTAACCTTTAAATCCCGGACAAACACGGTAGATAAAGGCGAGGCCGCTTAGTTTTAACGCTTCAACCCCGGCCAGGGTTTCCGTCGCGATCAGGTGTTAGGGTGACACTCCAAAATCCAGTCCACAAGAATACATGGAAGGAGCGCTAGCCAGCCTAAGCTGCTAGAGAGTAGTTATCGTCGTTTGCGATTACTTTAAATTGCGGCTTTTTTACGAGGCAAACCGCACCTCGACATGCACCTCGGGCTTCTTGAATTCCGTCGAATCCTAATCAGCCCCTGAATAAGGTTACTCATTCAGAGCGTACAAGCAGTATAACCGAGTAACCTACGAATACTCAACACCTTAGGCGTTTTATTTTATTGGTTGGTTAATCATGCATCAAACACACATGCAAATGTAAAATATTGAACAATTAAGAAACAATTACTTAACAATGATGGTGCTTTATGCTCAAATGCAAGGCTAGACCTTGGTCTAATACAATATAAAAAATAATAACAGGCATATTACCTAGAGGATTTATAAATGTCGGTTTTTTCTTTTGATGAGCAAACGGGGCATATCTCTTTGCTCTCCCACCCTCATGTCTCAGGTTTAGCCTCAACAGCAACACAGCTTATTGAATTAATTAGGCAGTCAGAATATTGCGAGTGTGAGGTTATTGCTAGCAATATTGGTAAACTGTTTGCTCAAAATAACGCCGAAGAAGCCCCCTCTTTAGTAATTGCTCAAGCCATTGATGCAAAGCTAACCATTAACATTGATGAAAAGAATATGCTCGTTGAAGCTACCCTTATTACTGCCAAGGGCGGTAAATTGCTTAGCATGGAACAAGCGATTGAAGAGTTCTCACAAGCAGGGGTTGTAAAAGGCATTAGCTCTCATGCATTAGAACAGTTATTGGCGCAACAGTTCGAACAACCCCCAGGAAGTACGCATTGCGCCGAAGTCGCTTTTGGTCGTGCACCTAAAGTGGGTAACGATGCCAAATTTGTACGTCTTTGCTGCACAGCGCAAGACCGCGTACTTAGCCCACAAGCTAAAGGCGGTGGTAAAGTCGATATGAGAAACCTAGGTGATATTATTACTGTAAAACCTGGTTGTGAATTAATGCGGCGCATTCCAGCAACATCGGGGGTTGATGGGTTTACTGTGTTTGGAGATGTGCTAACTGCAATCCCTGGCAAAGAGCATAAATTACAACCTTTTGACGGTACTAAAATTGCGCCCAATAACCCCAACTTACTAATTGCCGACGGTACTGGTGTACCGGTTGCCCTTCCCCGTGGTATGCGTGTTGATGATGTTTTATGTTTTCATAATATTGATCCCAGTACTGGTCATGTTGAATTTGATGGCAGTATTATAGTCAGTGGTGATATAAAAGATGGCATGCGCGTGACTGCTACCGGCGATATTACTGTTTTAGGTTTTGTTGAATCGGCGCAGTTAAAAAGTAATAGCGCCATCACAATAGTAAAGGGAGCAATTGGCAGAAAACGAGAAGCCGATGAGCCATTCACCTGTTCTGTTTTTGCTAAACGAACCGTTGCACTTGGTTACTCTCAATACTGTGACATAAAAACGGAGCAAAACTTATTAATAGAACGCCAATCATTACATTGTGACTTGAGTGCTGGAAATTTAATTAGGGTTGGCAGCGCAAAAGCTCCTAAAGGGAAAATTATTGGTGGCCATATTCTAGACGCAATGCGCATTGAAACAGGTGAGTTAGGAGCACCAGCAGGGACTAAAACCCGTGTTTGCATCGCTCAGCGATGGTATGTGCTAAAACAAAAACAAGCGCAAATCACTGACTTTGAAAAAGTTTTAATCAGTAAGTCAATTGAACTACAGCAAGCGCGCCAGCGAATTAATAAACAAGTTGCAAGCGCACAGCGTCAGCAGTTTTTGAATAAAATAACAACGAATGAAGAACACATAGCAAACCGAAGCGCCAGCATCAATCAGCAAAAGCAGTTGCTAAGAAAGAAAATGGCGCAGCTTTTAGCGCTCAGTCGTTTAAAAGTTAATGAGCTTATGCACCCTGGGGTAGAGCTTAAAATTGCACGAGAATCAATTAGCTTTTCGCGTAATTATCCACCACATTTAATCACTCACAGTGAAGGTAAAATAACGCAATCGTTTTAATAACGCTTATTAAGGCTGACTCAGCTCAAAAGTGAACATTCACTATTGTGAACTTAATCTTGGTTGCTAGCTTCGTCTTCGCTCTGTTGTGTTTCGTCTACAGCAAGTGGCCAACCACCTAGTTGCTGCCAACGATTAACAATTAAACAGTACAGTTCAGCAGTACGTTCTGTATCGTATAACGCAGAGTGTGCTTGTTTATTATCGAACTCTATTCCTGCCGCGCGACACGCTTTAGCTAGTACCGTTTGCCCTAATGCCAAACCAGCAAGTGATGTGGTATCAAAACTAACAAACGGATGAAATGGTGTGCGCTTGATATTATTACGCTCAATAGCAGCATTTAAAAAGCCGTGATCAAAAGCGGCATTATGAGCAACCACCACAGAGCGCTGGCACCCTGCGGCTTTTTGCGCTTTGCGCACTACTTTACAAATTTCTTTAATCGCCTCTTCTTCTGGGACTGCCCCTCGAAGTGCTGAAAAAGGCTCAATCCCATTAAACTCAATGGCAGCTTGTTCAATGTTTGCGCCCTCAAACGGTTGCACATGAAAATGAACGGTATGATCGATACTAAGCAGTCCTTCGTCATCCATTTTTAAAACGGATGCTGCAATTTCTAGTAGTGCGTCGGTTTCTTTGTTAAAACCGGCGGTTTCAACATCAATAACCACAGGAAAAAAGCCACGAAAGCGTTGTGCGAAAAGTGTTTGCTCAGTATTTGCCATAGTATTCTTGGTTTATAGGGATTAGCTGTCTATTATGTCAAAATTGAGCCCCTGTCGGCTAGGGGATTTATTGATTAATTGCAGTTAAACTATAGGCATGTTACTTGCTAAGTAATTAACGTTTGCGCTGAATTATTTGCTGTTGCGTAATATTTTACGGTTTTTGTCACTTTTTTGGCAGAACTAGATAACTGGAGAATTCTCGATGAAGTGTAAGTTGTTATTTATTAGCCTAGGCATTAGTAGTGTGCTGTATAGTTTGAATACAACTGCGGCAATGCGCCAGTACACGGCTAACCAAGATAATTCAAACTGGAACTTGGTTAAAACAACTCGCTTACAATGCCAATTAAATCATGAAGTTCCCTACTATGGCGAGGCTATTTTTAAAGCATCTGCAAGTAAAAATAAAGATCTTACCTTTAATTTAGACATGGTGGTACGCCCAGAAAATTACGCGATTGCCGGTTTAAAAGCGGTGCCACCTAGTTGGCGAGCAGGTCGCCCTGCCCGTGATATTGCTGATATGAAATTACTTAAAAAGTTTGATGGTGAACTAGGTAATAAAACAGCGTGGGAAATGCTAACTGAACTTGAAAAAGGCAACCAACCTACCTTTTACTATCAAGACTGGCAAAATAGTGCCGACAAAATTGCCGTGGGAATCTCTAATATCAACTTTAAACAAGCTTATTGGGCGTTTTTACAATGCCGAGACGAATTGCTGCCATACAATTTTGAAGATATTTCGTTCACTATAATGAACTACGAATCGAATAGCAGTAAATTAACCAAATCATCGCAGCAGCGCCTTGATAAAATTGCTGAGTATTTAAAAAACGATCCCAGTGTAGAATCAATTAGTATTGCATCGTACACCGATAGTTATGGCGGTCGTTGGAATAACCTCGATTTATCAAGAAAGCGTGCTAAGGAGATTAAAGATTACATGGTTGGCTTAGGCGTTGATGAAGCTAAAGTGGTTACTGAAGGCTTTGGCGAAAAACGCTTTGTAGATACTAATGACAATATTTTAGGCCGTGATAAAAACCGCCGCTTAGTGATTCAAATCGCTAAAATGTAAATTGTCGTATTCCTTTTCGACCGACGGTGTAATGGATAACGCTTTCGGTCAATACATACCATTTTTGTGATGCCTATTTTATACATAGCAAACAGCCTCCCTTTTAATTATTAACATTTAGCTTTTTATTTTTTCATTTATATTAGGGTCTGTTGATCTTTCAAGGTTAAATTTGCCGCAGTCTGTTTGGTATTTAGGCAAGGCAGAGCTTATGTGGTGTGGTTATTCCCCATAAATAGGCGATAACGCAGCATTAATGCCAAACAGGCGCTGCCCGAAGGGTTCTGCCTAGGGGCAATTAACTCTTTGTTGCCTACATGGATGTAGGTAAGGGGCGTGAGCAGGACGCGGAAGCTTTGCTCGGTTTTTACTTATTCTTACATGGATGTAAGCCAGTAGAATAACGCAGGAGCAGTTATCGAGCCCACTAGGTTACAAACCTCGCGCCGCGATTAAATTGCCCCTAGTTTGAACAAATATTAATCCGCAAAGGTCAACAGACCCTAATAAGTTACATTTCCTTTTTTTGATGATTTAGGCTTTTTTAGTACAGTTGTAAATAGAAGATTACATTTTATTTTGTCTCTTTTATGACAAAACTATTTAAGTTTTACACAACTAGTTATATCTTGCGTGTCTCTCACGTTTGATCAGGATCATTAAGTGCTTAAAAATAAAACAATAGGTAGCATGTTAATTGTTGCAGGAACCACCATAGGTGCAGGTATGCTTGCCCTCCCCATTGCCTCTGCGGGACTGGGATTTAATACTGCAATGGTGTTAATTGTAGGATGTTGGTTACTAATGACCTACACCGCTTTGCTTATGTTAGAGCTTCACCAATACGCTCCTCGCGACGCCACTTTAAATACACTGGCTAAGCTTTGGCTTGGTAAACGTGGCCAGTATGTGGCTAACTTTTCGATGATATTTTTATTTTATGCACTGTGCGCTGCTTACATAGCCGGTGGCGGTGCTCAGCTACAAGAGCGCATTAATACTGGGTTTAATCTTAGTATTGCTCCTCAATTAGGCTCCGTTATTTTAGCCGTATTGATTGCAAGCGTGGTGACTTTGGGCACTAGTAAAGTTGATAAGCTCAATCGAGTGCTGTTTAGTATAAAAATAGTGGTTTTAGCTAGCTTGTTTTATATGTTAACACCTTATGTACATGGCCAACATTTATTGGAAATGCCTGTTGAGCAAGGGCTAATACTGTCGGCTATTCCAGTGGTATTTACCTCTTTTGGCTTTCATGGCTCTATTCCTTCTATTGTTAAATATGTCGGACTTGACATAAAAACCTTGCGCAAAGTTATGATTGCAGGCGCCTCTTTACCGCTGGTTATTTATATTTTTTGGCAAGTATTAAGCCAAGGCATAATGAGCCAAGATCAATTACTACAAAGCGAAGGGTTAACTGGGTTTGTAGCCAGTGTGGCCAATATTGCCAATAACGCCAATGTTTCTACTGCGGTAAAACTCTTTGCCGACTTAGCTCTAGCAACGTCATTTTTAGGGGTAAGCTTGGGGTTGTTTGACTTTTTTGCCGACACATTCAAAAAAGCAGATACGGGCACAGATAGAATTAAAACAGCACTTATTACTTTTGTTCCTCCTCTTGGATTTGCTTTATTTTACCCGCAAGGGTTTATTATGGCATTAGGTTATGCCGCTATTGCATTGGTGATATTGGCTGTATTTTTGCCGGTGAGTATGGTGTATAAACAGCGTCAAGGTGTTGAAAAAAGCGGTTATAAAGTACGAAGCGGTAATATTGGTTTAGCCATAGCAGCATTGTGTGGCATTTCAATTATTAGTGCGCAATGCCTGCAAATGGCAGGCCTAATACCTGCAATAGGTTAATACCCAATAATAAGTAATATTCTATTGGCAATCCCCCCAAACAAGAGTTTGGGGGGATTGCCATGCAAACGCTAACGTTAAAACACGATTGCTTTTCCTCTACCGCTTTGCTCTGACGCCGCATCTAATTTGCCATTATGATTAATAATCACATGCATATCACCAAAGTGACGTTCGTCCACTGTGTAACCCATTTTTATCAGCTGTTGTTTTACTGATGGCTCCAAGCCGGTATGTGCTCTGATCACATTTTTTGGCCATAACTGATGATGAAAACGCGGGCTATTTACCACATCATCGGCGCTCATATTAAATTCAATCGCGTTGAGTATCGATTGATACACCGAGCTAATAATAGTAGTGCCACCTGGCGACCCTGTTACCATTTTCACCTGATTATTACTGAGTAAAATAGTGGGGGTCATAGAGCTGAGCATACGTTTATGTGGCTGAATTTCATTTGCTTTGCCGCCAATGGCACCAAATACATTCATAACCCCGGGTTTAGCGCTAAAGTCATCCATTTCATCATTTAAAATGAAGCCTGCGCCTTCTACGACTACGCCACTACCAAACCCTAAATTGATGGTGGTGGTATTAGCTACAGCGTTACCCATGTTATCGACAATGGAAAAGTGAGTGGTTTGCTCGCTTTCTTTTAAACCGGGTTTAACGTTTTCGGTGGTTGAAATAGCCTTTAAATCTATACTGTTACTACGGTTTTTAAGATAGTTTTCTGCAAGTAGCTTAGCTGTAGGCACTTGGTAAAAATCAGGATCGCCTAAGTATTCTGCTCTATCGGCAAATACTCGCTTACCTATTTCAGCCAATAAATGCACATACCCTACTGAATTATGTTGTTGTGCAGGCGTTGGTTTTTTAAGCTCATACATCTTAAGCCATTGCAATATAGCAATGCCGCCTGAGCTTGGTGGCGGTGAAGTAAGCACTTGGTAGCCATTCCAATTCGCTTTTATAGGAGTCCGCGATTTAGCACGATAACGTTTTAAGTCATCTTGGTTAATGATCCCGCCATGTTGGTGCATAAATTTTGCAATAATTGCGGCAGTTTCACCTTGATAAAAGCCATCTTGGCCATTATCGCGAATGCGTTTGAGTGTGGCAGCTAGCTCTGGTTGTTTAAAAAGCGCACCTGCCGTAGCGGTTGCAAAATAACTGGCAAAGTTTACATTAATGTTTTTATTATTTAGATGCGCTATATAGTCCTCAATCAGCTGAGCCAACTTTTCAGGCACAACAAAGCCCTGCTCTGCTAATATTACTGCAGGTTGCACTAACGCTTTCCACGGTAACGTACCATGCTTTTTATGGGCTAACCACATTCCTGCGACACTGCCAGGCACGCCACTAGCGTGTATGCCGTAAATAGATTTATTTTCAATTACTTGCCCCTGCTCATCTAAATACATATCACGATGCGCGGCACTGGGTGCAGTTTCGCGGTAATCTATAAAATCACCTTTTCCATCTTTATGGATAAGCATAAACCCACCGCCACCAATATTACCCGCTTCGGGGAGCGTAACGGCTAATACAAACTGAGCAGCAATAGCGGCATCAACCGCGTTGCCGCCTTGCTCTAATACGGCTTTTGCAGCGTGCGCACTAAATGTGTCGGGCATCGCCACCGCACTTTGTTTAGCCGCTACATTAAAAAAGCCTACTTGTATTATTAAGACACTGCTAATAATTAGCTTGCGTGGTGAAAAAAGTGATCCCATCCCATATCCTTAGGTTATTTTTATACATTGATGGCAAACATTAATGCACAGTAACAAACACTAGGTCAATATTTATACGTCGCATTTAAAGAGCCTAGGATTGTTGTTAGATTATCCACATGACTTTGAATAAAGCACGGCTGTTAAATTTGAGCCATCCTCTGTATGAATATAATAATGTTTAAGCTGCATACCGAGTTTTTTCATAACATTAATTGAGCCAACATTTGAGGTCAGTGCTGTAGCGCTAATTGCCTTTACTTGGCGTTGTTTTTCAAGCTCTGAACAAATAGCGCCTGCCGCTTCGATAGCATACCCTTTGCCCCAACTCGCTTGCTTAAACCGCCAGCCCACTTCAATATCACTAAAATCAGGCGTATCTGAAAAAAAGCCCATCGGCCGAACAAGCACCCAGCCTATAAAGGTATTGCTTTCACGCAATGTTACTTGCCATAACCCCCACCCTTGTTGCTCATTACGATAAGCAAGCATTCTAGGAATACTGACTGTTTTTATCTCTTCAAGCGAAGTGGGTTTACCTTGTGTTAAATGTTGCATAACGGCTGGGTCTTGATCGAGCTCGTATAATTGCGGCCAATCATGTTCGTCCATTAATTTAAAACTTAATCGTGTTGTTACAGCTATGTTCATTTTCATTGTTGTATAGTTACCCCTGAAATATAATTTTCTCTAAAGGAGATAGTAAATGAAGAAATTAGCAGGTTTAGCTTTATTAGGCACTTTAATTACGTTAACTGGCTGTGAAGATGCCAACGAAGTAAAACAAGATGCAAAAGAAACAAGCGCTCAAGTGAAAGAAAAGCTTGATGAAACTTGGAATGAAGTAAAGGAAAAAACCAATGAGCTTAAAAATGATGAATCATTAAATGAGCTACTTGAAGAGAGTAAAGAAATGGGCTTAGACATGTACGACGACGGCAAAGAAGTAGCTGTTGATGCATGGATTAAAAGCAAAGAAGCGGCTGGCGAGCTGACTGAAAAAACCAAGCAAAAAGCACGTGAAATTGCCGCAGAAATTGAGCAGGCACGTAAAGAACATAAAGAAGGTTAATTATTTTTAAGCATAAAAAAGGTAAGCCATGGCTTACCTTTTTTGTTTTACTTTTAAAGAGGGCGTTCAGAATTCTGTGTCAGCCTAAATTGCTAAATATCTAGCACACCATCTAACCTACCTTCGAAGTGGATGGCCAATTGCGACAATGTCAGATTCCAATTATGGATTGGCATTGTCCATTTCTTCGAGGCATTCAATATGCCTGCATACAAT
>Ga0208315_1000734_pt1 | contig 20351 bp, 19 predicted proteins | sample MalvireepMed_215_FD_184239 | JGI IMG/M metagenome (GOLD analysis project Ga0208315, IMG submission 184239) | Marine viral communities from the Global Malaspina Expedition - Malaspina viral metaG DeepMed_215 (SPAdes) (version 2) | ecosystem: Environmental > Aquatic > Marine > Oceanic | place... | reverse complement strand
CACCTGACGGCGGCGCAGTTCGGCCCCGTCAAACAGCGGCTTTTCGGTGACGCGGCCAAGGACATCATCCATCTCGGTGATCTTGCCGACCCATTCGCCGAAGGGCTGGTTCGACGCGAGCTTGTTCTTGATCTCGGTATCGTTGAAGAGTTTGCCCTCTTCCATATCGACCGCGATGATCTGCCCGGGGCCAAGCGCGCCTTTGCGCACGACCCGCGCCTCGTCCAGCGGCACCATCCCGGCTTCGGACCCGGCGATCAACATGCCGTCGGAGGTTTCCACATAGCGCATCGGGCGCAGGCCGTTCCGGTCAAGCCCGGCGCAAACCCAGCGGCCATCGGTCATCGCCAATGCGGCGGGCCCGTCCCACGGCTCCATGACGGAGTTGCAGTAGGAATACATGTCGCGCCATGCTTGGGGCAGTTCCACCGCCTGTTTCGACCACGATTCTGGCACCAGCATCGTCTTAGCCATCGGCGCGGAGCGGCCCGCGCGGACCAGCACCTCGAACACGGAATCCAGTGCGGCAGAGTCGCTGGACCCCGAGGCCACGATCGGTTTGATGTCCTCGGCCATGTCACCAAAGGTGGCAGAGGCCATGCGAATCTCGTGGCTCTTCATCCAGTTCATGTTGCCCTTGAGGGTGTTGATCTCACCGTTGTGGGCCAACATGCGGAAGGGCTGCGCCAGCCACCACTGCGGGAAAGTGTTGGTGGAGTAGCGCTGGTGATAGATCGCGAAGGCGCTGATGAACTTGTCGTCTTTCAGGTCGGGATAGAATTCGGCCACCTGTTCGGCCAGCATCATGCCCTTGTAGATGATGCTGCGGCAGGACATCGAAGCGATGTACATCTGCGGCACCTGCGCGGCGATGGCGGCTTTTTCGATGCGACGGCGGATGACATAAAGCTCACGCTCAAAGGTCTCTTCGTCGACACCTTTGGCGTTGGAAATGAGGATCTGCTCAATCTCGGGCCGGGTCGCGTTGGCCTTTTCGCCCAACACGGAGATGTCCACCGGCACATGCCGCCAGCCGTAGATGTAATAGCCCATGCGGAGCACTTCGGTTTCCACGATCGTCCGGCAGGTTTCTTGCGCAGCAAAGTTGGTGCGCGGCAGGAAGACTTGGCCGACGGCGATCAGCTCGTTCTCACGCGGCGTATGCCCGGTGCGGCGGACTTGCTCATAGAAGAAGGGCACCGGAATTTGCAAATGGATGCCCGCGCCATCGCCGGTCATCCCGTCGGCATCTACAGCGCCACGGTGCCAAATCGCCTTCAGCGCGTTGATCCCGTTAAGCACGACTTCGCGTGTCTTTTCGCCGTTAATGTTGACCACAAGGCCCACGCCACAAGAGGAATGCTCCTCTTCGAAGCTATACATGCCCTTTTCGGCCATCATCGCGCGTTTGGCTTCTTCGCGGGCCACCCAGGCGTCATCATATTTGGTCATGGCTTGGTTCCTTCCACAAACGCCGCAAATCCTGCTTCGACTTCGGCCTTGGTTTTGATCTCGTGGTCCCCGGCAAAGGCATAGCCGTCGGGCTTCACATCTATGTAAATCTCGGTTTTGAGCGGCAGGCCGCCCGCATTCTCCACCAATCCGGCAGAGAGTGAGTAATAGTCATGCTCCGGCAGCGTGAGGTGATACCAAAGCGTGCTCCCGCAACTGTCGCACCATGCCCGCTCAGCCCAGTCCGAAGAGGCATAGGATTTCACCGGGCCGTCATAGATCAGGCTGCCCGGTTTCGCGTCAATCTCAAGGAACGCACTGCCGGTCCAACGGCGGCACATCTCGCAGTGGCAGGCACCAAGCCCGTCTTTCAACGGTTCAAAGCTGACCGTGACCGCTCCGCAGAGGCAGTGACCGCTCAAAAGGCTCATTGCTGGTCCTCCACATGCAGGGCGCCGGCCTCGTAATCGGCTTTGCTCACCCGCTCCAGATCCCCGGCCAAGGCAAAGTTGCTTGGGGCGCGGTCGGCATAGACCACGCGCGCCAGCTTTGCGCCGCCGAAGCCATCGAACAGACCCGGAGCCAGTTCCAGCAGACCTGCGTTCTCGCCTTCGGTATCGGCAAACCAAACCGCCGTGCCGCAGGTCTCGCACCACGCCCGCTCGGCGAAGGAGGATGAGGCATAGGTCCGGATCGGGCCCTTGTAGGAAACCCGCGCGCGTGGCACTTCGATCCCCATTTGCACAGAGCCGCTCCACCGGGTGCAGAGGTCACAATGACAGGCCGAAATCGCAGCCAACGGCCCCGTCACATCCACCGTGACCGCGCCGCACAGACAGTGGCCGTGGTGAGCTTCACCCCCCATGGCGTTGTCCGCTTTGATGGCTGCACCAGCACTCATCTCATTCCGCAGCGATGCGCTGCGCCCCGTTGAAATCATCAAGGATTGCCTGCGCGCAGTCGCGGCCATCCTTGATCGCCCAGACCACAAGGCTCGCCCCGCGCACGATGTCGCCCACGGCATAGACGCCATCAAGCGCCGTTGCCCCGGTGACGTAATCGGCTTTGATCGTGCCCCAGCGGTTCACCGGCAACTCCGGTTCATTCCAAAGGGTCGGCAGGTCTTCGGGCTCGAACCCAAGCGCCATGATGACGAGGTCGGCGTCTTCGACGTAGTCCGCGCCTTCGATCACCTCGGGGGCCTGACGGCCAGTGACATCCGGCGCGCCGAGGCGCATCTTTTGCACCATGACCCCGGTCACCGGGTCACCGACAAAGCCTTTAGGCGCGCTGAGCCATTCAAAGATCACGCCTTCTTCCTCGGCGTTTTGCACTTCGCGTTGGCTGCCCGGCATATTGGCCCGGTCCCGACGGTAGAGACATTTGACGCTTTCCGCGCCTTGGCGGATCGAGGTGCGCACGCAGTCCATTGCGGTGTCGCCACCGCCGATCACGACGACTTTCTTGCCCGCAGCGTTCAGGCGACCGCTTTCGAATTCATCAACCGAGTCGCCAAAGCTTTTGCGGTTCGAGGCGGTGAGGAAGTCGATCGCCCGCTCCACGCCGAAACCACCCACACCGGGGGCTTCGATCTCGCGCGTTTTGTAAACGCCGGTGGCAATGATCACCGCGTCATGTTTACCGCGGATCGCGCCAAAGCTGAGGTCGACGCCCACATCGCAGTTCAATTCAAAGGTCACGCCACCTTCGGCAAGCTGCGCATTGCGGCGCTCGACCACGTCTTTCTCAAGCTTGAAGCCGGGGATGCCATAGGTCAGCAAGCCACCCGCACGGTCGTAGCGGTCATAGATGGTGACCTGCACGCCCGCGCGGCGCAGCATGTCCGCCGCTGCCAGACCGCCGGGGCCGGCACCGATGATGCCAACGCTTTCAGCGCGCTCTTCGCGCGGGGCGGCGGGTTTGACCCAGCCCTGCTCCCATGCGGTGTCGGTGATGTATTTCTCGATCGAGCCGATGGTGACGGTGCCATGGCCCGACTGCTCGATCACGCAGTTGCCTTCGCACAGGCGGTCCTGCGGGCAGATGCGGCCACAGATCTCGGGGAAGGTATTGGTCGCCTGACTGATCTCATAGGCCTCTTGCAGACGCCCTTCGGCGGTCAGGCGCAGCCAGTCGGGGATGTTGTTGTGCAAAGGGCAATGGGTCTGGCAGTAGGGCACGCCGCATTGGCTGCACCGGCTGGACTGTTCAGCCGCTTTCGCATCCGCATATTCGGCATAAATCTCGTCGAAATCCGTCCGGCGCAAATCGGGCGGGCGTTTTTCGGGCATATCCCGCGCAACGTCTGTAAATTTCAGCATGACCTGCTTCGCCATATACCCGTTCCTTCGACAAATTCCGTCAGAAGGCTCGTATACGAGAGCGCCCAAGTAAATAAAAGACAGCAGTGCTGACCTATTTACCTCTTTCCGGCAAATGGAACGCCCGGAGGTCATTTTTATGCGTCATTTAAGGTCCGATGCGGACCCAACTATCAAAACCCCGCCCAAAGCGCGATGATCACGACCCCACCCACAAGGATTCGCCACCACCCAAAAAGCGCGTAGCCATAGCGGCTGATGTAATCGAGCACCCAACGCACCACGAAGACGGCAGAGATAAAGGCCATGACAAAGCCTACGGCGATCTCGCCCATGGCAGAGGCATCCAGCACGTCGCGGTTCTTGTAGATGTCATAGGCAAAGGCGCCCGCCATCGTCGGCATCGACAAAAAAAACGAGAATTCCGCCGCGGCGCGTTTGCTGGCCCCCAGCAACAGGGCGCCAACGATCGTCGCGCCCGACCGCGAGGTGCCCGGGACCATGGCAAGACATTGGATCACGCCGATCTTGAACGCCATGGAAAGCGGGAATTTGGTCGCGTCGGAATAGGTCGGCGCTGGTGCGATGCGATCCACGATCAACAGCACCACCCCGCCCAACACCAACATGATGGCGATCAGCAAAGGTGTTTCGAACAGGACCGTCTTGATGAAATCATGGGCCAAAACCCCGATGAACACCGCAGGCAGAAAGGCCAGAAGCACCGACCAGATGAACCGCCGCGCCTGCGGATCATGCGGCGCGGCCGAGAATACCGCCCAAAGCCGTGCGGAATACACCGTCAGGATCGCGAGCACCGCGCCCAATTGGATCACGACCTCAAAGGTCCGTCCGGCGCTTTCAAAGCCCAAGAAGTGACCGGCCAACAGAAGATGCCCGGTCGAAGATACGGGGATGAACTCTGTCAGCCCCTCCAGCAAACCCAGAAAGGCGGCGATCAGAGTGGTCGACTGTTCCATTATCCCTGCCGCAGGTTACGTGCCGATGCTTTGATGGCGTCATACTGCCCCGAGGGTCGGAACCGCCAGAGATAGTCGGGCAGCACCGCGTCCATTGCGGTGGGGGTGATGCCAAGCTCGGTAAAGCCGCGCGCCCCTTCCGCCACAACGTTGTCATTGCGTAGGTTTTTGACCTGATCGCGGGTCAGCATCTTGTTGGTGAAAAGACCAAAGGTTGCGGCCTGCACCATGTCGAACCCAAAGGCGACGATCTTGGCTAAGAACCACGGCATGTTGAGCACCAATCGCCGACGGTGAATCACCTCGAGCATGCGCTGCATCAGGCCGCGGAAAGTATCCACATCAGGGCCACCAAGCTCATAGACACCCGCGGGGGCCTGCCCCTCCAGAGCCTTTTCGGCCGCTTTGGCAACGTCATCGACAAAGACCGGCTGGAACCGGGTAGACGCACCGGCGACGGGTAGGATTGGGCCGGTGCGGGTCATGCCCGCAAAGCGGTTAAAGAACTCATCCTCGGGGCCAAACATGATCGAGGGGCGCAGGATCACGGCCTCAGGCATATGTTTGAGAATGGCAGCTTCGCCTTCGCCCTTGGTGCGGGCATAGTCGCTCTCGGCCTCCATATCCGCGCCGATGGCAGAGACATGCACGAAACGCGCAACACCTTCGGCGGCAGCCATGCGGGCGATCCGCTCCGCGCCTTCGGACTGCACCGCGTCAAAGCTGTTCTTGCCGGTTTCGACCAGAATGCCGACGCAGTTTACGACCGCGTCCGCCCCACGCAGCGCGTCGCGCACGGAGCCACCGTTGCGAATGTTGCACAAAACAGGTTCGACTTGGCCAACCACACCATAGGTCCGCACAAAGAGCGCTTCGTTGGGGTGGCGCACCGCCACCCGCACCCGCCAACCAGCTCTGGCCATGCGATACGCGATATAGCGTCCGACAAACCCCGAACCGCCATAAATCGTGACCAGCTTAGACATTCTGCCGCTCCTGTAGATAAATTCTCTGACAGGATGTACCCGTGCGCCGCCGCTGTCACAAGGCCAAACCCCCGGTTGTAGCGATCCTCGCGCAGGATTTTCTAGATTTCGCTCAAATTGCGATTGACAGTCACCCGGCTGAGCCTTAGAGCACCCCACACGATACGTGCCCAGGTGGCGGAATGGTAGACGCGCTAGCTTCAGGTGCTAGTACTGGCAACGGTGTGGAGGTTCGAGTCCTCTCCTGGGCACCAATATTCCCCGACAGATGATTGACTGTAGATCAGGTCTTAACCGACCCCGGTGCTACGCGCCCCGCGAGGGGGCGTTATGCCGCCCAGTCTGCGTGCAGACGCACCTCCTATTGAACGGCAACGCCTGCGTTTTTCAGACATAACTGCAGCCGCCTTCCAAGCTCTGACAGGCTAAAAGGCTTTTTTAAACAGTCGCTTGCCCCTGCCGCCAAAGCGCGGCGCAGCAGATCCGCGTCTTTTCGGGTTGAGATCATGACGACCGGAACGCCGTGGTAGAATGGCAGACCTCTGACATGGCTACAGAACTCAAGCCCGTCCATCGCAGGCATCATGAAATCCGTGATGATCACGTCTGTCGCGATCCGTTCTTTCGCCAGCGCGTCCAAGGCTTGGGCGGGGCATCCATAATCCGCCACGCATGAAAATCCGACTTCAGCGAGGGACGCCTGAATGAACTGCCGCGCAATCTCTGAATCGTCGACAACGATAGCATTCCAGTTCATTTCACCGCACCTTACATTCTAAATAACGCCCCGGGGGCCACCGTAGCGGTGCGGCACTTAATATCGTGTGAATGCTTAAATGCGTTTGCCGACAAACAGCGCCGTGTCGGAACGGATGCAGGCGATCTCACCCTTTTGCCAGACAAGCTCCCCCTGCGCGGTCGCGTATTTTCCCATGCTGACGCAGGCGGTGATCGGGGTGATCTCTGTGACGCTTTGGGCGGCATCGAAACTTTGGCTGAACTGAATGGACATGGCTTGTGCTCCTGAGTTGACGTGAATCAACCTTCACACATGTCGCCGCTCAATGCCTGCTGGCGTCAGGATAACGGCCCTATTCTTAGGTATATGCCACGTCACCTTCAGACCACGAAAAGCGCCCCGTCAGCGCCGGTTCAGCAGCTTTTGGTACTTTGGCACGAACAGATCCGCGCCTTTCACCTTTTTCGTTATCCAATCGCCTGCGGTGAACAGCATCAAAAAGCTATTGCCGCGTTCCGGCCCCAAGGGCAGCACGATCGGCGCCTCCGTACCCCACGGGCGATAGGTTTTCATATCCGCCAGTTTGCGGCCCGTGATCAGCCCGGTGAGGGTCTTTTTCAACCAAGGCAATTGCCGGCTGACCGCGACGATGGTCATGTTGTCACCGGGGTCCGCCACGTCCCCGGCGGCGAAGACGTTGGGCAGGGACGAGGGGCGCAGATGGCCGTCGGTCTTGATCCGCTCTGCGGCGGTAACCTCTGCGCCGGGCAGGTTCTTCAGCAGGTCAGAACAAGCGCGCGCCCCCAACACGGGAAAGATCAGATCGAATGTGCGCTCAGGCCCCCCTTCGAGAGTCACACTACCCGCATGCGGCTCTGTCATAGAGGCAAGCCCTTCGACCTTTTTGCCAAGGATAAGCTCCACCCCGCTGGCCCTTAACTTCTTGCCCAGCGAAGCCCCAAGGCTGTCCGGCTTGGCCGCAAAGAGCTTGTCGTCCATGGTGATCACGGTGATCTTTTTGTCGGGCATTGCCTCGGCAATCTCGCCCGCAAGCTCAACCCCCACAGCCCCGGCACCGATGATGCCGACGGTTTTGGCCGCCTGCAGCTTTTCACGCGCTGCTTGGCTCGCGGCCCGCAGCCCGTCGATGTCTGCGCCCTTGGGCTTGAAGGGCGCGGCATAGTTTGAGCCGGTCGCGACAACGATGTAATCTGCGTCGACCCGCGCGCCGCCGTCGAGGGTCACACCCTCCCCGTCTACACCCGTCGCCCGCGCCGCAACGACACGGCCGCGCTTCAGCAAGCGGTCATAGGGGATCAGCGAGTCCTCGACCAAACTGGGCTGCACCACGGCGCGGATCATCGCAGAGGCATGCACGAAATGGCTGCGCGGTTCGATCAATGTGACATCGGCGATGTCGTCCATCGCCTTGGCCAGTTCCGCCCCAAGATACCCGCCTCCTACGATTGCGATACGTTTGCCCATCGGTGCTGTCTCCTTGTGGTCATCCCAGTCTGCCGGACACTCTTGCCCATGCGGTTGGCTATCCACATAGGCGCGGGGTCATAAATTTCCCGCCCGGGATGCCAAAACCCGCCGACTGTGCCGCCAAAGTGGTCACATGCTCACCCGATAAGCGCCCAAAGCGCGGGGCTGATTCTCTTAAACGATACAACATATTGTTTAGAATCATCGCACCTGCTTAACTCCCCCCAGCGACAGGGAGAGCCGCGGCACAATGAAAGACACCAAAGCAGAGACTTTTCTGCGTTTTGACAACGTCAAGAAGAGCTACGATCAGGAAAACCTCGTCGTCAAAGGCTTCGACATGGATGTGCAGGAGGGGGAGTTCATCACCCTTCTTGGCCCCTCCGGGTCGGGCAAAACCACCGTTCTGATGATGTTGGCGGGGTTTGAAAGCGTCACCTCGGGCGATATCGCGATCAACGGCCGCTCGATCAACAAGACCGCGCCCAACAAGCGCAACATCGGCATGGTGTTCCAAAACTACGCGCTGTTCCCGCATATGACGGTGGCCGAAAACCTCGTTTATCCGCTGGCTGTGCGCAAAATGTCCAAGGCGGATATCAAAGAGCGTGTGGCGGAATATCTCGCCTTGGTCGAGCTTTCGGCCTTTGGCGACCGCCGCCCCGGTCAGCTTTCCGGCGGCCAACGGCAGCGTGTGGCGCTGGCCCGCGCGATGATCTTCCAGCCGACGCTCATTCTGATGGACGAACCTTTGGGCGCGCTCGATAAGAACCTGCGCGAACAGATGCAGTTTGAGATCACCCGCCTGCACAAGCAGATCGGCTTTACCGTAATCTATGTGACCCACGACCAGACCGAAGCGCTGTCGATGTCGGACCGGATCGCGGTCTTCAACGATGGCGTCGTGCAACAATGCGCCCCACCGGCGGAGTTGTATGAGCGCCCGGTCAATGCCTTCGTGGCCGAGTTCATCGGCGAGAATAACTTTGTGCAGGGCAAGGTCAGCCAGATCGAAGGCGAGATCGCCAAAGTAGAGACAGACACCGGCACCATCACCACGCAAACTTCCGAAGGGCTGACCGAAGGGGCGCAATGCCGCGTGTCGATCCGGCCTGAGAAGCTGTTCATTCACCCCACGACCCACGCCCATGACAACGCGCTGACGGCGACCTTTGTCACGCGTATCTATGTGGGCGATTTCATCCGCTATTATTTCCGCCTACCCGACGGCACCGACATTATCGTCAAAGTGCTCAACGATCTGTCCGCGCCCGAGTTCGAAGACGGCGCGACGGCGCAGCTGTTGTCCCTGACGAAAGATTGCATCGCCTTTGCCAATTAAGGGCGACCGGGGGCAAACCGGGGCCCCGCAAAAGACCTGGACACAACAAGGAGAGACCCGATGAAGAAACATCTGACGTATCTGGCCACGACGGCGCTGCTTGCCAGCCCTGCTCTGGCCCAGGATCTGACAGTGACATCTTTTGGCGGCGCCTATGGCGCGGCACAGATGGAGCACATGATTGAACCCTATATGAAGGAGTCCGGCACCAACGTCCTGTTCGAAGACTACGGCGGCGGCGTGGCCGAGATGAAGGCGCAGGTCGAAGCGGGCAACATCCTGTGGGATGTCGTCGACATCGAAGTGATCGACCTCGAGCGCGCCTGCGCCGAGGGCTATCTGGAAGTGATCGACCAATCCGTTCTGCCCGAGGGCGACGATGGCACCGCAGCGGCGGATGACTTCATCGAAGACGCGCTGGCCAATGAATGTGGCGTCGGCAACATCGTTTGGTCTGTCGTCTTTGCGGTGAACACCGAGAACGGCGAAGGCCCGAAAACCATCGAAGACTTCTTTGACACCGAAGCCTTCCCCGGCAAACGTGGTCTGCGCAAACGCCCCCAAGTGAACATGGAATGGGCACTGCTGGCCGATGGCGTTGCCCCCGAGGAAGTCTATGAAGTGCTCGCCACCGAAGAAGGCCAAGCCCAAGCCTTTGCCAAGCTCGACACCATCAAGGATGAGATCACTTGGTACGACAGCTGGTCTCAGGCCCCCGTTCTGCTGAACGACGGCGGTGCCACCATGGTGCAATCCGCCAACGGTCGTATCTTTGCCGCGATCAAGGACGATGGCGCGCCCTTTGAGATCGTCTGGGACAGCCACATCTATGACCTCGACGTCTGGGCGATCATGAAAGGCACCGAGAAGAAAGAAGAGGCGATGGAGTTCATCAAGTTCGCCACAGGCACCGTGCCGCTCTCGGGCATGCAAGACGTGGCCTACGGCCCGACCCGCGCCTCTGCTCAGGCGCTGCTGCCCGAAGAGGTCAAGAAAGACCTGCCCACCGCGCACCTTGATGAGGGCGTGAAGGCCGATGGTATCTTCTGGGCCGACTATGGCGAAAGCCTTGGCGAGAAGTTCAACGAATGGCTGCTGCAATAAGCACCCTGCCCCGCGCCTTTCCGGGCGCGGGGACCCCACACCTTACAGATGAGTAATCGCGTGCCCAGCCTCAGTTCCGAAGACGCCGCCAACGCCCGTCGTCAATTGCGCAGACGCCGCACGCAGGCGTTTTTGTTCGTGGTGCCGCTGCTGGTCTTTATCCTCTTTGCCTTTGTGGCCCCGATCACCACGATGCTGTTTCGCAGTGTCTATAACCCGACCGTCGCCGAACTGGTGCCTGAGACGCTGACCATGCTGGAAGACTGGGAGGGTGAGACCCTGCCCGATCCGGCTGTGGTGACGCAAATGGCCATCGACATGAAGCGCATGGCGGGCAACCGAACCTCCGGTAAATTCGCCGATGAGATCAACCGCGCCCTGCCGGGCATGTCGAGTGTGATCAAATCCACCGCCCGCGGTCTGCGCCGCGCCGATGATGCGGAACTCGCCGCCAACGGGGCCGAGATGCTGCTGGCCGAGAATGACCGCTGGGCCAAGCCCGCCACATGGCGCGCAATCCGCAGCGCCGGGCAGGCCTATACCTCAAGCTATTACCTCACCGCCGTCGATCTGGAGTACGATGCCGAGGGCGAGATCATCATGCGTGATACGCAGATCTACAAACAGCTCTATACCAAGACGCTGAAGATGGCGCTGATCATCACCGGGCTGACCATGTTGCTGGGCTATCCGCTGGCGTTTTACATGTCCCAAGCCTCTCCGGCGACGGCGAACTTCCTGATGGTCTTTGTGCTGCTGCCGTTCTGGACCTCGCTTCTGGTGCGCACCACCGCTTGGATCGCGCTGTTGCAAGCGGGCGGCGTAGTGAACTCTACGCTCATCTGGGCGGGGCTGATCAATGAGCCGATTGAACTGCTATACAATGAGTTCTCCACCATCCTCGCCATGACCCACATCCTGCTGCCCTTCATGGTGCTGCCGCTCTATGCGGTGATGCGCGGGATCGACGCGAGCTTCATGCGCGCCGCGATTTCGATGGGCTCGAACCCCATCGGCGCGTGGTACAAAATCTACCTGCCGATGAGCCTGCCGGGCCTCTCGGCTGGGGCGCTGTTGGTCTTCATCATCTCGGTTGGCTACTACATCACCCCGGCGCTGGTGGGCGGCACCGATGGTCAAATGATCTCCAACATCATCGCCTTCCACATGCAGGTCTCGAACAACTGGGAACTGGCGGCGGCGCTTGGCTCGCTCCTCTTGATCCTGATCCTTGTCCTCTACTGGCTGTTCGACCGTTTCGTCGGCACCGACAACCTCAAGCTGGGATGACGCCATGAGCCCATTGCCCGACTATTACACGATCTGGCACAAAGCGGGCCACTACGGCCTGCGCATCATGGCGGCCTTGGTGCTCATCTTTCTGATGCTGCCGATCCTCGTGATCATGCCGCTGTCGTTCAATGCCGAGCCGTTCTTTACCTTCACCCAAGGCATGTTGTCACTCGACCCCGACGCCTATTCGACGCGCTGGTATCAAGAGATTGTCGATGACCAAAAATGGCGCATCGCGATCCGCAACAGCTTCCTTGTCGGCATTGCAGCCGCCAGTATCGCTACGGTTCTGGGGACACTGGCCGCCGTCGGCCTCGCCTCGCCTTGGATGCCGTTCAAACGGGTCATCACCGCGCTGCTGCTGTCGCCGATGATCGTGCCATTGATCATCATCGCGGCGGGCATGTTCTTTTTCTACACGCAGTTCAATCTGGTCGGCACTTTCACCGGGCTGATCATCGCCCACGCTGCCCTTGGCGTGCCTTTTGTCATCATCACTGTGACCGCCACGCTCAGTGGCTTTGACCGCTCACTCTTCGTGGCGGGGCTGAGCCTCGGGGCCTCGCCGCTCAAAGTGTTCTGGGACGTGGTGATTCCGCTCATCCGCCCCGGCGTGATCTCGGGCGGGCTTTTTGCCTTTGTGACCTCCTTTGACGAGGTGGTGCTGGTGCTCTTCCTCGCGGGTCCTGAGCAGCGCACGATTCCGCGCCAGATGTTCTCGGGCCTGCGCGAACAAATCAACCCGACGATTCTCGCGGTGGCGACGCTGCTGGTGGTGCTCTCGGCGACGATGCTTTTTGTGCTCGAAGCGCTGCGGCGGCGCTCGGCTCGGCTGCGGGGGCAGGAATAGGCGAAACCGCGTTCACGGCACCAAACACCTGATCTTCAACACTAGGAAGGAGGATGAGTGGTGAGCCGTGATGGGTTCGAACCATCGACCTACTGATTAAAAGTCAGTTGCTCTACCAACTGAGCTAACGGCCCACTAGGCGGGTAACTAGAAATTACGGGCGGCAGGGTCAAGCCCTTAATTACGAAAATAATGCGAGATGCTGGATTAGTTTTCATGCCGGGGTTATATGCCCCGAATGTACAGCGATCAGACCCCCGGATTGCCCTTCATGAAAATGCATGGGCTAGGCAATGACTTCGTCGTGTTTGATGCACGTGCGGAGGCAATCGACGTGACTCCGGCGATGGCGCAGGCCATCGGGCACCGGCAATTTGGTGTGGGATTCGATCAGCTTGCCGTGATTACGCGCGGGACGGGCGACGCGCATCTGACCTTTTACAACTCCGACGGCTCCCTCTCTGCTGCCTGCGGCAATGCCACCCGCTGCATCGCGCGCTACCTGATGAACGAGTCGGGCCGCGATTCGCTGCATTTGACCACCGCGCGGGGCGATCTGGCAGCGAAAGACGCCGGGGGCGGCTTGACCTCCGTCAACATGGGCCACCCGCAGTTGAATTGGGACGAGGTGCCACTGGCGCGCGAAATGGACACGCTGCACCTGCCGATTGACGGCGACCCCGTCGCCACCGGCATGGGCAACCCGCATTGCACCTTCTTCGTCGATGATGCCGAGGCGGTGGACCTCTCCGATCTCGGCCCCCGCGCCGAGCATGACCCGCTCTACCCTGAGCGCACCAATGTGCAGGTCGCGCAGATCGTCGGGCCGGATCACATCCGCATGCGCGTCTGGGAGCGCGGCGTGGGCGTCACGCTGGCCTCGGGCTCGTCCTCCTGCGCCACCGCCGTGGCAGCCGCGCGCCGGGGTCTGACAGGCCGTGCCGTGCGTATCGACCTCGACGGCGGCACACTGCACATCGATTGGCGCGAGGATGGCGTCTGGATGACGGGGCCGACCGCCCATGTCTTCTCCGGCACCTTCACCCCCGAGTTTCTGGAGAGCCTGACATGAGCGCCCCGATCTTCAGCACCATGGGCTGCCGTCTCAACGCCTATGAGACCGAGGCGATGAAGGAACTGGCCGAACAGGCCGGGTTGCAAAACGCCGTGGTGGTCAACACCTGCGCCGTCACCGCCGAGGCCGTGCGCAAAGCGCGCCAAGACATCCGCAAGCTGCGCAAGGCGCACCCCGATGCACGGCTGATCGTCACCGGCTGCGCCGCACAGACCGAGCCCGAGACCTTTAACGCCATGCCCGAGGTCGACGCCGTTATCGGCAACACCGAAAAGATGCAGGGCGCGACATGGCAGGGCATGGCCGCCGATTTCATCGGCGAGACCGAGACCGTGCAGGTCGACGACATCATGTCCGTGACCGAAACGGCGGGCCATTTGATCGACGGGTTCGGCACCCGCAGCCGGGCCTATGTGCAGGTGCAAAACGGCTGCGACCATCGCTGCACCTTCTGCATCATTCCTTACGGTCGCGGCAATTCCCGCTCGGTCCCCGCAGGGGTCGTGGTGGACCAGATCAAGCGGCTGGTCGACAAAGGCTTTAACGAGGTGGTGCTGACCGGAGTCGATCTGACATCATGGGGGGCCGATCTGCCCGCCACACCAAAGCTCGGCGACCTGGTGATGCGAATCTTGCGTCTGGTGCCCGATCTGCCGCGCTTGCGGATCTCCTCGATCGATTCGATTGAGGTGGATGAAAACCTAATGCAGGCCATCGCGACGGAGCCACGCCTGATGCCGCATCTGCATCTGTCGCTGCAACACGGCGATGACATGATCCTCAAGCGCATGAAACGCCGCCACCTGCGCGACGATGCGATCCGTTTCGCCCAAGAGGCCCGCGCCTTGCGGCCCGACATGACCTTTGGTGCCGACATCATCGCCGGTTTCCCGACCGAAACCGAGGCGATGTTTGAAAACTCGCTGAAACTGGTCGAGGAATGCGACCTGACGTGGCTCCACGTCTTCCCCTATTCTGCCCGTCCCGGCACGCCTGCGGCGCGAATGCCTGCGGTGAATGGTGCCGCTATTAAAGAGCGCGCGGCACGGCTGCGCGCGGCGGGAGAGCGGCAGGTGCAACGGCATCTGGAGGCGCAGGTGGGGCAAACGCATGATGTGTTGATGGAGAACCCTCACATGGGGCGCACGGCGCAGTTTACCGAGGTGAGTTTTGCCACGCCACAGGTCGAGGGCGACATCGTGCGGACCGAGATTACCGGGACTTCAGGCACGCAGCTGACTGCCTAGCGCGAAGGGCATCGCCCTCCTTGGGGGGCGATGCGACGTGGCTGTGGTCGGAACGGCTGCCGTACTCGAAACGACTCCGCATCATGAAACCTCGCCAAATCGCCCTCCGGGGGGAGGGAGGGCGATGCCCGGTGTGCCACCGGGCGGAATCTGTTGAGAGGTTTTAGGCCAAAATGGCCGCCGACATTTCGCAAGGCCACAAAAGCAAAAGGGCGCCGGTTTCCCGACGCCCTTCTCATTTCCAAAAGCCGTGGCCCGATCAGCCGTCCTTGCGACGGTTCTTGACCGGAGCCCAGAGCTTTTTGTTGGTCAGGTACAGCAGCACCGACAACAGACCCAACAGCACGACCCCGGCAAAGCCAGCCTGCTTGCGCGCGCCCAGTTTTGGCTCGGCGGTCCACATCAGGAAGGCAGAGACGTCCTCGGCCATGTGCTGCACGTCATTGGCATGGTCATCCGCGAACTCGACCAGCTCATCCGACAGCGGGGGCGCCATGGCGATCCAGCCGCCGGGGAAAACGGTGTTCTCATAAAGAACCGTGCCCGCTTGCTCTTTCTCTTCGCCGGTGTAGCCGGCCAGAAGTGCGGTGATATACTCCGGCCCGCCGATCCCTTTCAGGAACTGGTTGATGCCCAGACCGTAGGGGCCGTGGAACGCGGCGCGTTTCTTGGCCATCAGGGACAGGTCAGGTGCGTTCGGCAGGTTGGACCCGGGGAAGTGGTCAACCGGGGTGCCGGGGCGGGTGTCGTCCAGCTCGGCGTCATAGACGTCATAGCCTTTGGCGTATTCGATCACCTGCTCTTCGGGCATGTTCGGACCGCTTTCGTCCGCCAATGTCCGCATCGCGACATATTCCAAACCGTGGCACGCCGCGCAAACCTCGGTGTAGATCTGCAGACCGCGCTGAAGCTGGTTTACGTCGTAACCGCCGAACGGACCATCGAAAGAGAAATCGATGTTGTCGATATGCGGTGTGGCGTGGGAATCGCCGCCGTGGTCATCATCACCGGCATGATCGTCCGAGGCATGCTCTTCGCCGTGATCATCCGCTTCCATGACGCCAACGTTGGGGTCATCGCCATGCGCTTGGCCGTCGACGTCGTCTTCGGCGATCACTTCGTTTTCAGCGTTTTCCTCGGCTGTCGATTGCGCTTCGTCCGTGGCTTCGACTTCCTCGGCAGGCGCTTCTTCTGCGTCTTCGGCGGAAACCTCTTCGGGCGCTTCCTCGGTGGCAGCATCCTCAGTAGCGGTCTCTTCGGCCGGAGCCTCTTCCGCTACTGGTGCTTCCTCGGCAGGCGCCGTTTCAGCCGGAGCTTCTTCGGTTGTCGCCTCTTCAGCAGGTGCTTCTTCAACCGGAGCCTCTTCAGCAGGTGCCTCTTCGGTTGCGGTCTCCTCAGCAGGGGCTGCCTCAACCGCGGGTTCCTCTGCCGGGGCCGCGTCGACCTCGGGTTCGGCTGCGGTGGTGTCAGCTTCGGCAGGTGCTTCTTCCGCTGCTGGCGCTTCAGCAGGCGCGGTTTCGGCTTCGGCCTCCGGCGTTTCCGCCGGAGTTGTTAGCAGTTCTTCTTCTGTCGCTGTGTCCTGCGCCAGCACCGCCGTTCCCGGCAGGGCAAGGCCCAGAGTTACCACGGCAGAAAGGAGGTTGGTCTTCATCATGGTCATGATCCTTATTCCGCCGGGTTCACAAGCGTCTTGGTGCCGCCAGCCTTGGGCGCATAATGCGCGTCAAAGTCGGCTTCGATGGTTTCAGGCTGCGCCAGCGGCTTCTCGATCACACCCAAGAGGGGCAGGATCACGAGGAAGTAGGCGAACCAATAGGCCGAAGCGATCAGTGAGAAGCTCGCATAGGGCTCTTCTGCGGGCATCGCACCCAGCCACATCAGGGCGAAGAAGTCGATCACCAGCAGGGCGAACCACCATTTGAACATCGGACGGTATCGGCCCGAGCGCACAGAGGATGTGTCCAGCCACGGCACCAGCGCCATCACGGCAATCGCACCGAACATCGCCAGCACGCCGAAGAACTTGGCGTCGATGATGCCACCGGTCACGAAGGACGCGATTTGCACAACCCAAACCTCAGACGTGAAGGCCCGCAGGATCGCGTAGAAGGGCAGGAAGTACCATTCCGGCACGATGTGCGCAGGCGTCGCCAGAGCGTTGGCTTCGATGTAGTTGTCCGGGTGGCCCAGATAGTTCGGCATGAAGCCAACAACCGCGAAGAACAGCGTCAGGATCACGGCCAGCGCGAACAAGTCCTTGATCACGAAGTAGGGCCAGAACGGCAGCGTGTCTTTCTTGGCGTCTTCTTTCGAGGTGCGGCGCACTTCGACCCCGGTGGGGTTGTTGTTGCCGGTCGTGTGGAAGGCCCAGATGTGCAGCACCACAAGGCCCGCAATCACGAAGGGCAGCAGATAGTGCAGCGAGAAGAAGCGGTTCAAGGTCGCGTTATCAACGGCAGGTCCACCCAGCAGGAATGTCTGCAGTGTTTCACCGACGAAGGGCACCGCGCCAAAGAGGCCGGTAATCACGGTCGCGCCCCAGAAGGACATCTGACCCCAAGGCAGAACATAGCCCATAAAGCCGGTGGCCATCATCAGCAGGTAGATCAGCATGCCGATGATCCATGTGATCTCACGCGGGGCTTTATAGGAGCCATAGTAGAGACCACGGAAAATATGCGCATAGACCGCGATAAAGAACAGCGACGCGCCGTTCATATGCAGATAGCGGATCATATAGCCGCCGTTCACGTTGCGCATGATGTGCTCAACCGACGAGAAGGCCAGATCGACATGCGGCGTGTAGTGCATCACCAGAACGATGCCGGTGATGATCTGCAGTGCCAGACAGAAAGTCAGCACGATGCCCCAGATCCACATCCAGTTCAGGTTCTTGGGCGTGGGGATCATCAATGTGTCGTACAAAAGGCCAACGATGGGAAGGCGGCGGTGCAGCCACTTTTCGCCGTTCGAATTCGGCTCGTAATGGTCGTGAGGAATTCCAGACATCTCTCTTCCGCTCCCTTAACCCAGTTTGATCGTGGACTCGTCCACGAATTCGGCGACAGGCACCGGCAAGTTGCGTGGCGCCGGCCCTTTACGGATGCGGCCCGCGGTATCGTAGTGCGACCCATGGCAGGGGCAGAACCAGCCGCCAAAGTCGCCAGCATCACCCAAAGGCACGCAGCCAAGGTGTGTACAAACGCCCATCTGAACCAGCCATTCGCCAGTTTCGTCCAACGCGCGGTTCGCGTCGGTGGCAGGCACATCGCTGCCAAGGTTTGCGTTCTGCGCGATGGGGTCCGGCAGGCTGGACACGTCGACAGCGTTTGCCTCTTCGATCTCGGCCTCTGTGCGGCGGCGAATGAACACGGGCTTGCCCAGCCATTTCACGGTCAGCTGCGTCCCGACTTCAACGCCGGACACATCCACACGAATGGACGACAGCGCCTTTACGTCGGCAGAGGGGTTCATCTGGTTGACCAGCGGCCAGACGGCGGCACCAACGGCGACGGCACCTGTACCGGCTGTCGCGTAATACAGGAAATCCCTCCGGGTGCCTGCGTGTTCTTCTGCTTGGGACACGGGTTTACTCCAATTCTTGGCCGCATTCGGCCGTCAGACATAGGGGTGGCGTCACCTTGCCACCTGACTTCTCGCCGCTATCTACCGGGATGGACCGCGCCCGTCCAGATGTCAAAGCCGCGCATCTGGGATCAACCAAGCCACAACGCGGCAAAAATACCGCGATTGTGGCAATATCATTACGGCCCGATTACTGCGGCGGCGCCGTATGCATCATTGCGGGACGCGAATCAAAGGCATCGAACCACGCCGCCAGATCAGGGTTTCCGGCCCGCCAATCGCGTGCGCCATGGCGGAAATCGACATAGCCCAACGCACAGCCAATCGCGATTTGCCCCATATCCAATGGCCCCGCCAAATGCGCCGCCCATTGATTGTTCAGCGTCTTGCAGGCGCGTTCAACCTTGCCCCACTGTCCCTCGACCCATTCAGGCATGCGTTTATCTTCGGGGCGCAGCTTGCCCTCGTAGACCATGGCGAGCGCTGCATCGAGCATGCCGTCCGCCGTGGCCTCCAGCGTCAAAGTGTCCCACCTCCTTGCGCCTTGGGGGTAAAGCCCCGCGCTGGCGCGGTCATCCAGATAGGCGCATATCACCCGGCTGTCATAAAGCGTGCATCCGTCTGGTCGCTCCAGTGCGGGCACTTTGGTCAGCGGGTTGCGCACGGCAAAGCCCTCGGCCGGGGCCAGCGGCGTGCCCGAGGTCGGCTCCAGCGCGACATCATCAAGCTGGCCAGTTTCGCGCAGCAGCACCATGACCTTGCGGACATAGGGCGAGGTTTGAGAATAAAATAGTTTCACGTGAAGTCCCCCCTTGGTTGCCCGCACTATTCAACGGGGCCGCGCCTGACGCAACGGCGATCACACGCCCCGCATCAATGCCGCCATCACCGCAGGCTCTGTCCCGAACCCATGCGCCGCCATCTGATCCGCCGCCGCCAGACGCACGGCGTAATCCTTATTCTGGCCCAGCTTCCACGTGCCATCGATTCCGGTCACGCGGATTTGGCAGGGCACGATCATCCGCAGCATCTTGTCCCGCGCCTCGGGGGTCATCTTGTCCATCGTCCATGGGGTCTTGGGCGCCAGCCGCGCCTCATAGATCGCCGATTGCCGCGCCAGCAGATCGGGCAGTTCCTCTGCCGGGCGCGCCTCTAGCATCCCGGTCAGATGCACGGCGACATAGTTCCATGTCGGCACTTGGTCTTCGATGCCGTACCAATCGGGCGAGACATAGCTGTCGGCCCCGCTCACCGCCAATCGCACCGGCTGCGGCGTCTTCAGCGCCCGCGCGATGGGGTTTGAGCGCACCAGATGTAGCTCGGCAAGATCCCCGGCAGCGTTCAGAATGAAGGGCACATGCGCCATCAGCGGCCCCTCGGCGGCGTTGATCGCCAGCACGCCAAAGCCCGTGTCGCGGGCAAAAGCGAGGTTCCTGTCTCGGCCCTCTTTGCGGTAGATCGGGTTGGGATGCATGGCGGCTCCTCGGGCGTTTCTTTTGGTATTGCAGAGCCTTCCCCAACTTGGCAACCTAGCATCATTCTCAGGGCGGGGCGAAATTCCCCACCGGCGGTAAGCGGTTCCCGCAAGCCCGCGAGCGGCCCCACGGGGTGTCAGCAGATCTGGTGCGATTCCAGAGCCGACGGTCACAGTCCGGATGGAAGAGAATGCGAACAGATGTGGGGCTTTGGCCCTGCCTATGCTCGTGATCGCCTTGGGTGGACGTGTCTGAACCTAAAGGAGATCACCATGACACAAGATCGTTCCGCCCGTTTCGCCTTTGTGCGTGCAAGTTGGCATGCGGATATCGTCGACCGCGCCTATGACGGATTTACTGAAATCATCGACGCGGCTCAGGTCGACAGTTTTGCCGTTCCCGGTGCCTTTGAAC
>Ga0208315_1000710_pt1 | contig 20821 bp, 20 predicted proteins | sample MalvireepMed_215_FD_184239 | JGI IMG/M metagenome (GOLD analysis project Ga0208315, IMG submission 184239) | Marine viral communities from the Global Malaspina Expedition - Malaspina viral metaG DeepMed_215 (SPAdes) (version 2) | ecosystem: Environmental > Aquatic > Marine > Oceanic | place... | reverse complement strand
CTATTACTTCTGTTTGCGGTCGAGCTCCGCTTGGGCGAAAAAAGCGGCAGCTTGCCTCAGGATATCATTCGTTCGCTTGAGCTCTTTATTCTCGCGCTCTAAGACGGCACTTCGTCTAATTTTCCTAACTCAATGACATTCGTCCAAAATATTAATTATCAGGCCGTTCATAATGGCTATAAGGTATTGAGAGATATCACTAAACTTACAGATGATGAGCTTTTATTAAACCTTGAACAAATAGATGATATGGGGCTGGTAAATATGCCTCTTTTATATGAACGTTGGACTTTAATACAACTCATACTTGTTCTAAAAAATTCGTTTAGGTTTGTACCACAGAAGGATTGGAAATATAAACTTATTGAAGCAGTAAAGTCTAACAAAACAGATATTAACGTAAATTTAACTAATGATGAGGCAAAAAGATATATTTCGCTATGGTATGAAAAATCTTTATCAAATAATAAGCGCCCTGACTTTATTTTGGATCTGACGTGGTTTTCCAATAATATCGACGGTACTACCGAGCGCCATTTTAAACGTTTTGTATTAGACGCGAAGTTTTACGATAAACTAACATTTGATAAAGCAGGAGGAATGCTTTCAAAAATTAATGAATTGTTCGACGGTAAAAATTATAGTGAAAACAATTCAAATCCTGTATTTCTTATTCACCCCTGTAATAACCTAATTGAATATCCTATTACTGCACAATTATGGGGGAAACACAGCTTCCTAGGAGAGCTAAACATTAACGACGATGCTAATCTTTTCTCTCATGATCGGGGGGCTGTTTTTTTAAGCCCTATAGATCGCTCACTTTACTCAGACGAATTACAACGCTTACTGGGTATGTTTCTTCAGTATAAGTTAGAAGATGCTAAAACTAGCGATTTGGATAATGACAGCAGTCTAGCAGTCCCTATTTGCATAAGGTGTGGCTCCAGTGACGTCAAAAACTTAAAAAAGACTACTCGCTATCGAAATAGGCATGGTGATTGGGTTGAGCGTACACCTAAGTCGGTATGGATGCAGTGTTGTGAATGTGAACAACTTCAAATATATAACCACTGCGCTAGCGATAAAAGCAGCACTCGTTTGATAAAGAATGGCCTTTATTGGAGCTATCATTCAGCAAGAGCGCTCGAGCCATTTAATATGAAGTGCCCTAGCTGTGGTGAATGGGGCGCATGGTAATATTATTATTTTCTATTTTGAGAATTTCCTTTTGACTATCAATAAATACTCTTCCCATCACATACGGCATTAACTTGATCATGTTATTAGCATCATCGATTCCACGATGATGAGAACCGGTGAGTGAGATTTGAGCAAGCTTTAACGCTCCTGCTGTTTGCCATACTCACCCCAACTGCAAAACAGGTAGTTATGGTAATTGCCTAGCCAATTTTGGAAAGTGTTAATTGCTTCAGGGTAATATGGTGCATGATCGACATTGTGTTGAGTGATGCTTGTTAAGTTCGTACAAAAGTCGGTTAGTTTTGGGTGTCGTTGGGGTTGAATAAACGTGCTGAACTCATCTAGCTTCAACTCTGATTTAAATAGCTAAGCTGATTCCAGTTCATAACACTGCTGTTTAAGCCAACGACCTAATTTCATAATATCAGGTTGCCTAGCTCGTGTTTCCTTATAGACAAAATAGAATTTATCTCCGGTAATAAGCTCGTGCATAGGTATGCGCACAAGACTTTGCTGGCGATCCTGATCATCCATCATGTAATTACTAATGAGGGTAATTCCCAAATTATATCGAGCCGCTTCAGCGGCAAGTAAGACATGACTAAATTGATTAATTTTGACGTCTTTAGGTAATTCAAATTTACCACTCATACACCAACGTAACCAGTCGTCACCAAGACTTTCATTTGTATCTGAGTATTGTACTGATAATAACGGGTGTTGCCATAATGAATCAGGTAGAGGCTTATTTCTTAACTGCTGCCAAAGCTTTTTTCCACACACTGGATAAAGTTTTTCAGTAAACATGAATTGATTGACAAAGTTACGTTCCGGTGGATTCATTGTAATAAAACAATCCGCAAATTGGTCATTATAATCCGGTTGATCCCCGACCATATTTAAAGTTATTTCTATTTCTGGGTGCTGATTTCTAAAATCTTCTAACTTCGGTATCAACCAGTTCACCGCAACAGAGCTATATAAAGCCAAACGAAGATTGCCTGATTCCCCGTGACGTATCATTTGACTGGCATTTGATAGATTTCCTAATGAGTTAGTCACTTCTTCAAAGTAACGTTCCCCGACCTTAGTCAAGGAAAAAGAACGCCCCTGTCGGTTAAACAGAGTTTCACCCAAATAGTCTTCGAGTAATCGAACTTGGTGACTAACCGCACTTTGAGTCACATTGAGGTGCTCAGCAGCTTTGGAAAAGCTATTAAGTCGCGCAACAGCTTCAAAGCATTGCAGGGCACGTAAAGGAGGCAACTTCATTATAAATTTAGCTCATACTAAAAAAATTTTAAACATTATACATCATATAAGGTATGGAATACGCTAATCATATAACCGTTTTACAAACGTAACTCTATTAATTCAGTTCCATTGACATTTTCTAGAATGTAGCAGGAGTAATGAAATGCCCAAAATAACTGTCGGACTCGCGATGACATTACTTATCATCGGAAATATAATTGGTGTTTTTTCTGACGCTTTGATAAAAACTCTGCCAGCAGATACTGCCATATACCAATTTGTATTATTTCGTCAATTGACCGCAGTGCTGATTTTACTTCCATTTTGTCTATTCAGTAATAAACAAAGCCTCTTCGCTGGCCTCAAATGGCACTTTATACGTGGCCACATTTGGTTATTAGGGGCAATATTTATGGTATTCGCTCTGGGCGCTCTGCCGTTAGCTACCGTAAATGCTATTTTCTATACAGCGCCTTTGCTTATGCTGCCGTTAGCCATGATATTGTTTCAGGAAAAGCTGACTAGCCACTCAATTGCTGCTGCTGTTTTGGGCTTTATCGGCGTACTTATCGTGGTTAAACCAACACAAATTAATTGGGCAGCGATTGCCGCCCTTGTCGTCGCATTGACTATGGCTGTAAATAATTTATTGGTTCGTAAATTACCTCAGCATCATAATGTGTTCCAAACTTTAATGCTCACCAACCTAGTAGGTATCCCAGCCGCATTTGGGTTAGCGTTATGGGAAGGCAAACCTTGGGACTGGTCTCCAATGTTAACGGCAACAGGCTCCAACACTTTTATCCTAATTTATGCTGGTATATGTGTATTGGTATATAGAGCAATCGAAGCCAGTAAAATTTCCAGTGCCGAATACACTGGCTTATTAGGTGCTGTAGTTGTAGGGGTGCTGTGGTTCGATGAAATACCGGACCTGAGCTTGGCTATAGGATCTTCTTTAATTATTATTCCGCTGATTTGGTTAGCAAAGGTAGAAGCAAAGATAAAGCAAACAAGTAAAATAATATAAATGATAAAGTTAATCTAACTTTCCAACGTGACCGCGTTTGGGAACGAGCGTTTAACTGTCATAGGATACATATAGGCGACACTTGTTATTTATAATAGTCAATTGGAGATGTATAGGCTACATTTTTTATATTATTAATCTAATGGGGTGGATAGGGCTTACTACTTGACTATAGCTATAAGCCCTTAAAATGATTGGGTTTTTATGATTTTTTAGTTTTTATTATTTCTTATAAATATCTGGTATCATACAAGCAAGGAATTATGCGTTTTGATAACATGCTAACGCCTCCTCAACTTTAAAGGCACCATCGAGTAATGATTTACCTAAAATAACACCACCAACGCCCAGCTTTTTCAGCTTTGCAATATCATCCAGTGAGCTTACACCGCCTGACGCTTGAACTTTAATTTCGCTGTTGTGGTTTGTTAAGTCTTCATAAAGTGCAAACGAAGGGCCGGTCATGGTGCCGTCTTTACTGATGTCAGTACACAGAAAATCAACCACGCCAAGTGCCACGTAAAAATCAACAAGTTCGAACAAGCCAAACTCAGATTCACTTAACCAACCATGTGTTGCTGGTGCCCAGCCGTTATCAGTTTTATTAACATCTAGTGCGATAACAAAGTGTTCACTGCCAAACTTTTCAATCCACGCCTTTACTTGCTCACGCTTTTCAACGGCCATTGAGCCAATCACGATTTGGTTAGCACCGGCTTCAAGCCAGTCAGCAACATCTTGCTCTGAACGAATACCCCCGCCCACTTGATAGGGAACATTAAGCGCTTTAGTCGCAGCTTGTATATGCTGCCACTGTTTTTTATTTGGATCGCGCGCGCCTTCTAAATCAACTAAGTGCAGTTTGCCTGCGCCGCTATTTTCGTAATCTTGTAAGCGTGCGCCAAGCTCAAAAGGGTAAAATTGTGCTGTATCATACTTACCTTGGTATAAGCGCACAATTTGGTTTTGTAATACATCGAGTGCTGGAATAATCACGTTTATTTCTCTTATTTTTTTGCTGCGCTTACAGCTGCCAATCTAAAAAGTTTTGTAAAAGTCGGGTGCCTACTTTGGCGCTTCGCTCTGGGTGGAACTGCATGCCTGCGTAGTTATCTTTGGCAACTATCGCTGAAAAAGCTTGCCCGTATTCACCGCTAACTAGGGTGGCATCGTTTACTGTGTGCGCAAAGCTATGCACAAAGTACACTTGATCTTGCGCCGATAACCCTTTGGTAAGGGCATGCTCTTTTAGCACGCTTAGGTCATTCCAGCCCATATGTGGTGAGGTTAATGTGCCCACTTCTAAGTGCTTAACAACACCCGGAATTTTGCCAAGGCAATCAACGTTGCCTTCTTCTGTGCTGTCGCAAAGTAATTGCATGCCTAAACAAATGCCCATCAGCGGGCGCTGATATTCATCAATTGCTTGCTGCCAACCAGCGTCTTTTAAGCGTTTCATCGCAACAGAAGCATGGCCTACACCGGGTAAAATAGCACGTTCGAAGCCTTTTAGTTGCTCAGGTGAGGTGATCACCTCAGGATTTTTACCTAAGCGTTCAAAGGCAAAACGAACAGAGTTAATGTTGGCACAACCGGTATTAATTATGGCAATCATAAACACCCCTTAGAGCTGGCTGTTTGTTGGCTGGTATCTTGCGCAATAGCCATACGCAGAGCACGAGAAAATGCTTTAAATAAGCCCTCTACTTGGTGATGACAGTTACCGTCACTTACCGACAAAATAAGACTAATTGCAGCGTTATCACTTAAGCTTTTGAAAAAATGCTCAACCATTTGTACGTCTAAATCACCCACTTTTTCACGGCTAAAATCGGCATTTAATACAAACGAGGCGCGGCCCGATAAGTCAATTTGCGCTTCTGCTTTACATTCATCCATAGGTAAGGCAAAACCATAACGCGCTATTTGTGATTTTGTACCTAGCGCTTGTTTAAGGGCAAGGCCAAGTGCAATGCCGATATCTTCAACTAGGTGGTGCTCATCAATGTGTAAATCGCCTTTGGCTTTAATATTTAAGCCAATATTTGCGTGAGTGCGAATTTGATCCAGCATGTGATCGAAAAAGCCAAGGCCAGTGCTAATTTCGCCATTTTTTGTTTGGTCTAAATTAACTTGCACATCGATTTGAGTTTCTTTGGTGTTGCGAGTGACACGGCCTTCACGGTTCGCGGTTGTTAACTTAGTGACAATGGCATCCCAACTGCCGTCATACAAAATGCCTTCACAACATAAGTTATTGGCAAGTCCAATATCAGTTTGGCGGTCGCCAATTACAAAAGAGCGCGCTAAATCTACGTTGCCAGAGCGCATAAGCTCGGTCAGTAAGCCTGTTTTTGGCTTACGGCAGTCACAATTTTGTTCATCAAAGTGAGGGCAGATCAGAACTTCATCAAATTTAATCCCTTGGCTGTTGAGTATGTCCATCATTTTGTCTTGGGCTATATCAAAATCCGCAGTAGGGAAACTGTTAGTACCTAAACCATCTTGGTTTGAAACCATTACAAGGCGGTAACCTGCCGCTTGAAGTTGTAATAGAGCAGGGATCACATTTGGCAAAAACACTAATTTTTCTAGGCTATCAACCTGTTTGTCGGTGATAGGCTCTTCGATAATCGTGCCATCGCGGTCTATAAATAAATAGGGATTACTCATGATACTTCCTGTTGTGATAGGGCTGTTGGGGTGGTTAAACCATCGAGCCAAATTTTTACTTGTTCTAATTCTTGATCGCTACCAATTGAAATGCGTAGCCAGTCGTCTTCACCGTATAAGGTAAATGCTCGCATGACTAAGCCTTGTTCTAGGGCAACTTTAAAGCAGTTTTTATCGGCCAATTTTAAGGTAACAAAGTTGCCTTCACCAGTGAGAATTTTTAATACAGCAGGGGAGGCGTTTAACCACTCTATTAGCTTTAATTTTAAGCTGCTTAAAATGCTCACCTGGCGACGCATAGAGGTAATGGCATCAGGGGCAATGGCTTGCGCTGCAATACTCGCTACCACGCTCGATACCGGATACGGTGCAATGACTTTACGAATGGGCGCAAGTATACTGGCTTGAGCGAGGGTAAACCCGGTTCGCAGGCCTGCTAACGCAAACGCTTTTGACAGTGTACGTAGCACTACAATATTACTAAACTCGTTTATAAGTTGTGTTGCACTTTGCTCTGGGCAAAACTCTATATAGGCTTCATCAACAATCACCAATGCTTTACCAGTAAGAGCGGTGGCAATGGCTTTTACTTTATCTAGCGGCGTTAAACTACCTGTTGGGTTATTTGGATTACAAATAAACACCAGTTTTGAGCTACCGACCGCAGTGACAATATCATCAACATTGGCTGTTAATAATAACTCTTGAGTAAGCGCGTTAATAGCCACATTGTGCGTATCAGCAGTTACTTTATACATACCGTAGGTAGGCAAAAACAGCGCAATGCTATCTTTAGCTGGCTGGCAATACGTGCGTACTAAAAGTTCAATGCCTTCATCTGCACCTCGCGTCATAAGGACATTGTCGCTTTTAAGCTCGGTGTAAGCTGCATAGCGATCAATAACCAATTGTGGCTGTGGATCGGGATAGCGATTTAAATCTTCAATACTCAGCTCAAGTTTTTTAGCATACGGACTTTCGTTGGCATTGAGCCACGTTGTGCCTGTTAACTTTTCACTTTTAGCCGAGCTGTAAGCAGCAAGCGCTGCAATATTATCAGGTAATAAGCCAGGTGCTTGGGCGCTCTCATTGCTCATTTTTTATTGCCTCTAAACGAATTGAAACCGCATTAGCGTGGGCATCAAGGCCTTCGGCATCTGCCAGTGGTAAAATAGCTTTTGAAAGCTCAGTTAAGCCACTTTTACTAATAGTTTGTACTGTGTATGTGCGGAAAAAATCAAGCAAGTTTAAGCTTGAGTATGTCGCGCTATAACCGTAAGTAGGTAATACGTGGTTAGTACCCGATGCATAATCGCCAGCCGATTCTGGTGTGTAGTCGCCAACAAATACTGAACCTGCATTTTTAACCGAATCAAGGTACGGGCTTGCATCTGCCAGTTGTAAAATTAAGTGCTCTGGCCCATATTGCGCTGATACATCAAATGCTTGCGCTATTGAATCCACTAAAATAAGTGACGAATTGGCCAGCGCTTGTTCAGCGGTGTCTTTTCGGCTTAAGTTAGCTAATTGACGAGTAAGCGCGTCTTGTGTTTGTTTAATAATAGTTTCGCTGTTACACAATAAAATAACTTGCGAGTCGGCGCCATGCTCTGCTTGTGAGAGTAAATCGGCCGCAATAAACTCTGGATTTGCTCGTTCATCTGCTATCACTAATACTTCAGATGGCCCTGCTGGCATATCAATCGCCATTCCTGGAATTGTTTGTGCAACTAACTGCTTTGCCATAGTCACAAAGCTATTACCTGGGCCAAAAATTTTATTCACTTTAGGTACTGATTCAGTGCCGTAGGCCATTGCAGCAATCGCGCCTGCACCACCGCTTTCAATAATAGTGGTGATACCACATAATTTAGCAGCATATAAAATAGCAGGGTTTATTGCTTTATCGCCTTGTACGGGGGTAGTTAGTACCACGGTTTTTGCACCGCTTAACTGCGCCAATACACCTTGCATTATAACTGACGATGGCAATGGGGCACTGCCCCCAGGGACATAAATACCGACCGCTTCGATGGCTTGATATTTCAGTTCACATTCAACGCCCGGTTGAGTCGATAACTTAATATCTTTAGGCAGTTGCGCTTGGTGAAAACATTTTACATTTGCATAAGCAGTGTCAATTGCATACTTAAGTTCAGGACTTAGCATTTTCTCAGCGGCATTAATTTCATCAAGTGGAACACGTAAACGCGGCTCAGCTCGGTTATCAAACTCTTTTGCTAACGCCAGTAATGCTGCATCGCCTTGCGCATTTACTTTTGCCAAAATAGTTTGGCAAATACTTTCTACTTTTTCACTCGCTGATACAGCAGGGCGCATCAGCGCCGCTGCTTGAACCTGTGATGATTCTTCATTCCAACGAAGCATGGCTGTTACTCCATCATTTTTTCAATTGGCATAACTAAAATAGAATTCGCGCCGAGTGCTTTAAGTTGCTCCATGGTTTCCCAAAATAACGTTTCGCTGCTTACCATGTGCAATGCTACATATTCGTCAGATCCTGCTAGTGCAAGTAATGTAGGTTGACCAGAACCAGGCAGGATTTCACAAATTTCATCCAGCTTGTCTTTTGGTGCGTGTAACATGATGTATTTGCTTTCTTTGGCTTGCTTAACACCACGCAAACGCGGCATCAATTTATTGATAAGCGCGAGTTTGCCAGCATCTTGCAATTGAGTGTTTTGAATCAAACAGGCGTTTGACTCTAAAATGGTATCACCCTGCATCAAGCCATTGGCTTCAAGGGTTGCACCTGTTGATACCAAGTCACAAATGGCATCAGCAAGACCAGCACGCGGCGCTACTTCAACAGAGCCAGTTAGCATTACAGTGCTGGCGTTGATGCCTTCGCGTTTTAAATATTGGCTTAAAATTTCAGGGTAGGTGGTTGCAATACGTTTGCCTTCAAACCAGCTTTTGTCTTGCTTACCTAGTTCTTGTGGCCATGCAAGTGCAAGACGACAGTAACCAAAATCTAATTTTGATAATTTAGTTACTTCGCTTGGAACGCCTTGGCGCTCTCTTTCTGCTTGTACTTCAACTAAAACGTTTTCGCCAACAATACCTAAGTCACATATACCGTCCATAACTAAACCTGGGATATCGTCATCGCGTACACGTAAAACGTCAATTGGCATGTTGGTTGAGTGTGCTATAAGGCGCTGCTCGCGAAGGTTGAGTTTTACACCCAGTTGCTTAAGCAGATCTTGACAATCTTTAGATAGGCGGCCGCCTTTTTGGATGGCGATACGAAGACGATTACTATTATTCATTACTCATTTTCCTTTAATTTAAAAACTAAAAACCCCGAGGAAAACCTCAGGGCGAAAATGAATCTTGGTATGTTGATTCGCCAGAGGTTTCCTTTTAGGAACAACCTCTCAGCGAAAGACCTGACAGGTTATTCCGGTGAATGATAGTGGTGATGTACTGCTGTCAGAGTGTTGCGCATTTTTTATCCTGTTTAGCTATTCGTTATTATGTTAACGCTTAGCCGCTATTTGTTTAATAAATTTCGCATTCATAAAAACACATTAACTAATAGCATGGCAAGAAAAATATTCTTTAATTAAAGAATATCTTATAACTGTCGATAGTAACTAAAGGTTTGCTTTATTTATCAACAGTTTTATAGTGATTAAATTACGTTCAATTCAATGGAGGCAAGCATGGATATAATGATCCCTTATTTAGGGCCTATTACGCGTTTAACGCTTGAATCTAAAGGGGCTTTTCATGTTGCTGGGGTTCAACAAAGTGCCAGTGCCAAAAAGGTCGAGTTAGAAGAGCGTAAAAAAAGAGAAGTAGAAAAGCAACATAAGCTGGCGTTTGACGAAAATAAATCGCGCAATAAAACCGCTGAAGAAGATGACGACAAACCCCATTTAGATACATGGGCTTAGTACAAGTGATTGGCGATGCCGTTATTGCCTCAATTTAAAATCGCCCTCAATAAAAGCAAATTTGTTTAAACATAGCAAATAGTGGTGCATGGCTATGAACTGCGTGTTTTTAAAACTACTCCCTACTCATTTAAAATAGATTACCCCTCTTTTAAAGCTCAACAGGTAAAGTATTTTCCTTTGCAACTACATGCTCATTAAGCAGTCGATTAGTGATTAACAATAAAGCGTGTGATTTTAAAATCTAATGCTTTTTGCTGGCTGTCTTATGTAAATATATGTATACGAAGTGTTATCTCTGGCCTTCATTAGTTAAAGCGGTGTTCTTTAAGTTATTGTAAATTAAATGTTTATTTTCGTTATTTAAGTTTGTGGCCTACTGCGACCCTTAAGCGGGTACACAATGTGGCGATTAATACAAATATATTAAAAACTTAAACTTTAACGGAGCGTAAACGTGAATTTATCTAAAATCACAATAGCAACTTTTGCTGCTTTAACTTTGTTCAAGCAACAAATGCAGTAGCTGCGAATAAGAAATACCTAAATCAACAACCGACAATTAATAATAGGGTGCAATCAAACTCTGCTTCCTTGTTATCAGTAAGTCCAAATCAGTTGATTGGGTTGAGTGTAGGGAACGAATTAGTTGTATTAAAAGAATTTACTAGCAATAACGGAGAAGTAACCCGCCGCTATCAACAAACGTATCAGGGCATTCCTGTCATTGGTGATACGGTCAGCTTAACATTTAATATTGGGATGCTTAAAAAAGACCACGGTGCAGCTGTATATAACATTGAGGAAGATTTATCTGATGTATCGGCTAAATTGACAAAAAAAGATGCGATTTTAAAAGGGTCTAAAACGGGTATAGCTGCAAAATCAGTAGGCTTAAAAAAACATAATGAGCAATCCAGACTTGCTATCTGGGTTGACGATCAAAATAAGGCGCATTTAGTTTATTAAGTGTCTTATGTTACTTATGGCAAGTCACCATCAAGGCCATACCTGATCATTTATGCTAATACCGGTGAGGTCTTGCTTAGTTACGATAACCTGCAACATGCCCTGGGGGTAATCTAAAAACAGGCAAGTATTTATATGGAACTGATTTTGACAGCCTAGATGTTAGTCAATCAGGTAATACTTGTAGCATGAATAACGCAAATGTTCGCACTATTAATTTAAATGGCGGAACAAGTGGCTCTTCTGCGTATCCATTTACATGTCCTATTGGCTAGTCGCAAAGGATATTTTTAAAGGTAATGGTGCCCTGCGTTACATGAATAACCCTACTCAAGGTGGTCATTCCATAGATAACCAAAGTAACTATTATTCAGGTATGGACGTGCATTATAGTTCAGGGGTTTATAACAAGGCATTTTATAATTTAGCAACCACGCCGGGTTGGGATACACAAAAAGCCTTTATCGTAATGGCACGTGCTAACCAACTATATTGGAGTGCGGGTGTAGGCTGGGATTTAGCCGGTAACGGTGTGATGGATGCAGCCTGTGATTTAAATTATGACCCTAATGATGTAAAAGCCGCTTTGGCAGCGGTAGGCGTTAATTCAAATCTTAGTTCATGAAGTGATTGTGCTACACCACCACCGACTGACGATGAAGCGTTAACCAATAGGGGTAACCCGTACGGGTATTAGCGGCGCAGACAAAGAGCAACTATTCTTTACTTTAGATGTTCCCGCTGGCGCGATAAATCTTCAGTTTAATACTACTGGTGGCTCAGGTGATGCAGACTTATACGTTAAATTTGCCAGCCGACCGACCTTAAATAGCTGCGACTGTAATAGCACAACATCTACTAGTACAGAAAGCTGTAACATAAGTAATTCACAAGCGGGAACTTACTATGTAATGGTTGAAGCATGGAATGCTATATCTGGTGTATCATTAACGGGTAGTTACTCATGTGATAATGGTGGGGTAACGCCTATCAACAGAACTGAGTCTAATATTAATGTGACAATAACGGCAGTATCGAAGATATTATTATGATGACGGATTACACCACCAATGCTCAAAACCAATTTTTAGCCCAGCTGATAGACACCTATTTACCACAAATTATTTATGGCTTTGAACAATGTGGTTATGGTTGCTCCGATCATGCTTCTTGGTATCAACAAGGGTTTGCGACCTCAATGCCATTTGAATCAAAATGAATGACATTAACCCACTGATACATACACAAAACGACAGTAATTTTGACGCTGATCATGCAATTAAATTTGCTAACTTAGCCGTTAGCTTTGTTGCTGAATTGGCAAAAATGCCGATGATGTCACTCTGCCAAATAATAATGAGTTAGTCAATGGTGAATCAATTTCTGGTATCAATGCCACTGCTAAAGAGCAGCTTATCTATACATTGAATGTACCAAAATGAGCGCAAAACTTAAGCTTTGAAACCTCAGGTGATAATGGCGATGCCGATTTAGACATTAAATATAATCAGGCGCCCACGTTAACTGATTACGACTGTAAAAATACCTCTACCACAAGTAGTGAGCGTTGCGACATTCCAACCAGCAATTAAGGCACTTACTATGTCATGGTTGAGGCATACAGCGCAATTAATAATGTCTCTTTGACGGGCAGTTTTGAGCCAGCAGGCGCTTTAGAGCCTATCAATCGCGTAGAAGATAACATTAGCGTAAATACAGGTGATTGGCAGCGTTTTGAACAACGTTTAGCCGCGGGTTATGCCTCCCTAAACGTTGCTATTTCAGGCGGAAGCGGCGATGCTGATTTGTATTTAAATTTCGGTGCGCATCTTCAAATACACAATTTGTGTGTAGGCCATATAAACGGCAACACAGAAAGTTGCACTGTTTCTGCAACCCAGGCAGGTATATGGCATATAGATGTTAAAGGCTATCATAATGCAAGTGGCATTAGGTTAACTATAAATGCACAATAATTAACAGGGACATAAGCCCCTTTAAAGGCCAAATTCTCACGCTATTTGGCTTGCCCTTCATCAATAGCTTACGTAGAATCCCGCTATTATTTTTTATAAAGTGATTGGTATTATCAAACAGCTGTTTAGTGCAACCGGGCCTTTGGCTTTATCAATAGATGGATACTCACCACGCCAACCTCAAATTGATATGGCTGTGGCTGTTGAGGATGCATTAAAAACAAGTTCCCAGCTTGTTGTTGAGGCCGGTACTGGCACAGGTAAAACCTTTGCTTATTTAGCGCCAGCCCTCAAATCTAAAGGCAAAACAATAATTTCAACCGGTTCTAAAGCACTGCAAGAACAGCTGTATCATCGTGATTTACCGGTGTTAGTAAAAGCCTTAGGCGCGGCTAAAAAAACGGCATTGTTAAAAGGGCGTGCCAATTATTTATGCACTTATCGGCTTACCCAACATGTTGCACACGTCCCTACAGACGACCCTGATGTAATGCACCAACTTGCTATGGTTGCTAAATTTGCCAGTGAAACGCATACCGGCGATTTAGCCGACTGTATTGGTATTGAAGAAGATGCCAAAGTGTTGCCGTATGTCAGCTCTACTGCAGATAACTGTTTAGGTAAAGAGTGCCCTGACTTTCAAGAATGCTATATTCGTAAAGCGCGTTTAAAAGCAGGGGATGCCGACGTTGTCGTAATTAATCATCATCTATTTTTTGCCGATATGGCGGTTAAAGAGTCTGGCTTTGCAGAGCTAATGCCCAATGCTGATGCCTACATATTTGATGAAGCTCACCAATTAAGCGAAATTGCCAGCGACTATTTTGGCGAAACCATGAGCACCAAAAAGCTGGTGGATTTAATTAACGATTTGCGCGCCATTTACCGCGCTGAAATTCCAGACATGCTGCAATTAGGCAAAAGTTTAAATAAACTGGAAACCAGTGTCGCTGATTTAAGGTTGCAGTTTGGAGTTGATGGTAGCCGAGGCGATTGGCGCGAAAAGCTCAGTAATAAGCTTATTTGCTCGGCATTACACCGTGTAATAAGTGATTTAGAGTTTGTGTATCAGGTTTTAAAGTTATGCTTAGAGCGCAGCGATAAAATAGAACATCCGTTTGAACGAGTTTTGGCTTTTAAAGGCCAGTTAGAGCGCGTATTCGATACCGCCCAAACAGGGTTTAGTTACTGGTACGAAACCACGAGGCGCTATTTAACAATCAATATAACGCCATTAAACGTATCGGCAAAATTTGCATTGATGATGAAAGAATCTGGTGCGGGGTTTGTATTTACCTCCGCCACGTTATCGGTCGACAATGAACTGAGCCACTTTAATGCAAGCCTTGGCTTAAAGCCAAAGCAAAGTATGATGGTTGATAGCCCGTTTGATTATGCCAATCAGGCGTTGCTGTGCTTACCTCGTTATTTACCTCAATCGCATGAAGATAATATGCCCCATGCTATTGTAAAACTGACTTTAGAGCTCATAAAGTCGGCTAAGGGGCGCTGTTTTGTGTTATTTACCAGTTACCGTATGATGCATTTAGTGGCTGAGGGCTTAACGACGCAAATGGACTACCCAGTTTATATGCAAGGGCAAATGTCTAAACGCATTATATTAGAAAAATTTACTCGTCATGGTAATGCCGTGTTACTCGGTACAGCCTCCTTTTGGGAAGGGGTTGATGTAAGAGGCAGTACTTTAAGCTGTGTTATTATAGATAAGCTGCCATTTGCTGCACCTGATGACCCTTTACTACAAGCTAAAATGCAAGATTGCCAAATGCAAGGAAAAGATCCCTTTGCGCATATTCAGTTACCACAAGCGGTTATTGCCTTAAAGCAGGGCGTAGGTCGCTTAATTCGTGATAACAAAGATAAAGGTGTGTTAGTAATTTGCGATAATCGTTTAGTTACACGCCAATATGGACAAGTATTTTTAAAGAGTTTACCGCCAATGCGCCGTACACGTAGCTTAGAAGATGCAAATACATTTTTAAAACATATTAATTGAGTACAAAAATGATCAAAAGTAACATTCTCGCCCTAGACGCTTCTACAGAGGCTTTATCGCTTGTTTTGCATTATCAAGGTAAAACGTTTTATCATTTTGAAGAGTGTCCGCAGCAGCATAGTCAAAAAATTCTGCCACTTATTGATGAGCTGCTTAATAAAGCCAATTGTAAATTAAAAGATTTAGATGTTATTGGCTTTGGCCAAGGTCCAGGCAGCTTTACGGGTGTGCGTATTAGCGTGGCCATAGCACAAGGGCTTGGGTATTCAACGAATTTACCGCTAGTGGGGGTTTCTACCTTAGCGGTTATGGCGCAACAAGCGTTTGAACAATTTGGCGATAAAGTGGTTTATTCAAGCATTGATGCGCGTATGGGGGAAATATACTTTGCTCAATACCAAGTTAATAATAATTTGATGACACTTCAAGGTGAAGAACGTGTATTTAAGCCTGAACTGCTTGATGCTTCATTGATAGACACAAACAAAACAGCAACCGGCGTGGGGACTGGATTTAAAAGTTATCCCGATGCATTAACTACATTTACAAATGTGAGTGTACACCCTGAAATTACGCTACCCGATGCACAATACATGTTAGCGTTAGTGGATGCACAGTACCTTGCAGGTAATGGCGTAAAAGCCAGCGATGCTCAGCCTAAGTATGTGCGTGACACAGTGACCTGGAAAAAATTACCAGGCCGCGAATAACGCTAAGTTGTATTGTTTGCATATTGAACTATTTTAAATCATAATTTAAGCATGTTGTTGGTCGGAGAAGCGTAATGTCGCTGCCTATAAGCTCTGGTTTTTTTACTGGTGATATCCCTGCTAAGGTGCGTTCTACTGCTGTTGTTACGGCAAAGCCCGAACGACTATCAGAGCAGCCAATACCACAGAAAACCAATACAGACTATGTTAAGAGCAGCCCCGAAGGGTTTGAACTCGCAAAAGAGTTTGTAAAAGCGAACACCAAAGAGGCCCAATATAGCCAAACTATTTACGATCAACCGAGTGCGCAAGTCAGTAAGGCAATTTCTACTTACACTGAGTTTGCTAATTTAGAGCGAAGAGCTGAAGTTCAAAGCTTAATTGGTGTTGATATATATGCTTAATTATAAAATTAATAGCCAAATAAAAAGCCCGAATAGATTATTCGGGCTTTTTATTTTTATACCAGTGATTACTGTTTTATGTAACTAATCAGTTTTTTAGCTATGTCAGTATTGTTTTGTGAACCAATAAAGTCATCGCTATTTTTACCATAGGCAAATACTTGCACATCAGAAGCGGTATGTCCGCCCGTTGTCCAACCAGTGAAACTTAAATCATTGATAATGCTTTTAACCGCTAAATTAAGGGTTTTTTCACCCATGGCTTTAGCTTGCTTAAGTTTAATTTCGTTTTCAGTTGTAAACTCAATACGGGTATTAGCTTGCCATACCGTTTTAAGGTTATCTGATCCCATTAATAATTTGGTTAATGTACCCGCAGTGGCTTTAACACCTTTGATGATGTCGGTTCCCCATTTGTATTGGCCATGTGCGCCAATGGTTAAACCGCCTGTAGAGTGATCAGCCGTGATCACTAAAATAGTGTCTGGGTTGTTATCTACATAGGCTTTTGCCGTTTCGATTGATTTTGCAAAGTCGTCCATTTCAGCCATTGCGCAAGCAATATCATTTGCGTGACCACACCAGTCAATTTGGCTGCCTTCAATCATCACAAAAAAGCCTTTATCGTTTTGCCCATCAAGCAAATCAAACGCTTTAGAGGTTAACTGTTTTAATCTCGTTGGGTTTTCATCTAGCGCAAAAGGTAATCCCTTAGGTGCGTATAGACCAATGGCAGGGATTTGTGTGATTTGACCTAAGTTTTTAATATCGTCGCCGTATTGATAACCTGCTTTTTTAAATTCGTCGACTAAGTTTCTGTCATCACGAATAAAATATTGAGTACCACCGCCTAACATTAAATCAACTGGTAATTTACCTGCAATTTTATTGTCAATGTAGTCATTAGCGATATCATCGTAGTTTCTTCTTGATTCATTGTGTGCGGCAAAACTTGCTGGTGTTGCATGGTTTATTTGTGAGGTAGCTACTAACGCTGTTGTCATTCCTTGCTCTTTTGCAATTTCTAGCATGGTCTTAACCGGTTTTTTGGACGTATCGACAGCGATTGCGCCATTATAACTTTTATGACCGCTGCTAAGTGCAGTTGCACCTGCTGCGCTGTCTGTTACATAAGTATGGTCATCAGGATAAGTGTGCGCCATGCCTTTTAACATAGTGTCGAAAACGGTTGTTTCTATTTCTTTTGTTGTAGGGTCATCTTTGTAATAACGATAAGCGGTAGTGAAAGCGGGACCCATGCCATCACCAATCATATAAATAACATTTTTAGGCGCTGTTTGAGCGAATGCTCCTGTTGTACATAAAAGCGCTAATAAGCCGAACTGTTTTTTCATTGTGTGTACCCTTTAAGTGTACTTATTTTAATAGCGACTATTATTGTATACCGATAGCAAGATAAATAAATGAATATGTAATGAAATCTCGAAATTTAAGTGTGTGTTCTATTAGTTCAGTTCTATTATTTGTGTATTAACTCTTGTATGTTATGGCCATAACCAAATAAAAAAGTTGAGGTTTGCGTTGCAACCATTTTCGGTAAAAGCTAATGACCTAGATATACACGGTATTAAATTTGGAGACGGTGAAGACGTCGTTATCGCTCTGCATGGCTGGCTAGATAATTGTGCTAGCTTCGTGCCTATGCTGAGTCGAGCTGCACCTTCGCAAACATGGTATTGCATTGATTTTCCAGGGCATGGACTGTCATCTTGGCGAAGCCCTCAGGCACATTACTACTTTATTGATTATGTGGATGATGTGTATGCATTAATCACAGCGCTTAAGTTAAAGAAGGTACACTTAGTCGGTCATTCTATGGGGGCTATGGTTGCAGGACTATTTGCTAGTTGTTTTAGTGAGTATGTAAAATCTGTTTCTTTTATTGAAGGTATAGGTTGTGTCACTACCGATAGCGATGAAGTGTGTTCTCAGCTAAGAAATGCCATACTAAACCGAGCAAGGTTTAGTACAAAAAAATCACGGGTATACACTTCAAAACAGCAAATTTATCAAGCACGTGCTAAAACAACTGATTTAAATAATGAACAAATAGCATTGCTGATGGACAGAAACATAAAACAAATGCACAGCGGTTTTGAGCTAACTTGCGATCCTAAGCTTAAAAATCACTCAGGTTTTCGATTTGATAAAGCGCAATGTATTGGTGCAATAAAAGAATTAATTGCACCATGCCAATTAATATTAGGTGATAAAGGTTATCCATTTGTAAAACAAAATCTAGACAAGTATAGTAAATATTACAATAACTTGAGTGTAATAGATGTGCCTGGTGGGCATCATTGCCATATGCAAAGTAGTGGACTATGTTTTGAACACATTCACGCATTTATGGTGCAAAGTAGTGCATGTTAATTGTATATTACCGATAAATGTGGGATTATCTCTAGATTAGAGTATTTGCTCAATTGTGAAAGTGCCTTACTTAGATTAAGGTTAATAAAAATATAATTATAAACAGGGGCTAAGAGTGGAAAAAATCTGGCTTAAGCGCTACCCAGAAGGTATGCCTGAAACAATCGATCCTGAGCACTACAACTCGTTACTCGAAGTGTTTGAAAAAAGTTTTAATGATTACAAAGATTTACCTGCATTTACTAATATGGGTAAAACATTGTCATACAACGAAATTGACGCAGCAACAAAACGTGTTGCGGCTTATATTCAAAACAATTTAGGATTAAAAAAGGGCGATAAAGTCGCTGTTATGATGCCTAACTTGTTGCAAACCCCAATTGCTATATTAGGTATTCTACGCGCAGGGTGTGTGGTGGTTAACGTTAATCCGCTATATACCGTTCGTGAGCTAGAGCACCAATTAAAAGATTCTGAAACATCAGCAATATTTATTCTTGCTAACTTTGCTGTCACGCTTGAAAAAGCACTGCCTAATACTGACGTTAAACACATTGTGGTTACGCAGGTTGGTGACATGATGGGCGGACTCAAAAAGCATTTAGTCAATTTTGTTGTTAAGCATTTCAAAAAAATGGTACCAAGCTATACGTTGCCTAACACGATTAACTTTTGTGATTTATTAAAAGCTGATCTGAATGGCTATAAGCGCCCAGAGGTTAACTTAAGCGATTTAGCATTTTTACAATACACCGGTGGTACAACCGGCGTATCTAAAGGGGCAATGTTGAGCCACGGTAATATGGTGGGTAACCTTGAGCAAGTATCTGGTTGTTTAGATAACGTGCTTGAGCGTGGCAGAGAAGTGGTTATTACCGCGCTACCGCTCTATCATATATTTGCATTAACAGCGAACTGTTTAACATTTATGAAATACGGCGGCTTAAACGTATTAATTACTAATCCACGTGATATGCCTGGATTTGTAAAAGAGCTTAGTCAGCATAAATTTACTGCTATCACAGGGGTGAACACTTTATTTAATGGCTTATTAAATACCCCTGGTTTCTCTGAGCTTGATTTTAGTCACCTTAAAATGTCATTAGGCGGCGGCATGGCAGTACAACGCCCTGTTGCAGAAAAATGGCAAAAGGTCACTAACAGCAAACTAATGGAAGGCTATGGCCTGACAGAATGTTCTCCCTTAGTCACAATTAGCCCGTATGATTTAGAAGCTTATAATGGCTCTATCGGTCTACCTGCGCCAAGTACTGACATTAAATTAATGCTCGATAACGGTGAAGAAGCTGCTAAAGGTGAGCCGGGTGAACTGTGGGTAAAAGGTCCGCAAGTGATGCTTGGTTATTATAATCGCCCTGATGCAACGGCTGAATGTTTAAAAGATGGCTGGTTTGCAACTGGTGATATTGCCACTTACGATGACGAAGGTTTTTTCTACATTGTTGATCGTAAAAAAGACATGATTATTGTTTCAGGCTTTAATGTTTTCCCAAATGAAATAGAAGAAGTGGTTGCCATGCACGAAGGCGTCCTTGAAGTGGCTGCGGTTGGTATCCCTCATGACATTAGTGGTGAACAAGTTAAAGTTTTTGTTGTGAAAAAAGACCCTTCTTTAACTGAAAAAGATATAATAAAACATTGTCGTGATAATTTAACTAATTACAAGGTTCCTAAACTCGTTGAGTTTAAGGATGAGTTACCCAAAACTAACGTGGGTAAAATTCTCAGAAGAGCCTTAAAAGATTAGCAACTATAAAAGAGCCGACATCAGTCGGCTTTTTTATTGTAGGAGACTCAGTGCACTACCAATTGATCCAAACCCAAAATGAGCTTAATACGTTTGTAGAACAAATTAAAAACAAACCCATTCTTGCTATTGATACCGAGTTTATGCGCCGCCGTACTTTGTATCCAGAAGTTGCACTTATTCAAGTTTATGATGGCGAACATTTAGCGCTTATTGACCCGCTTGCCGAGCTTTCCTTGTTTGATTTTTGGCAAATACTTAAAGATCCTAAAGTGCTAAAAGTACTCCATTCACCCTCAGAAGATATTGAAGTTTTTCAAAAGTACGCAGGGTTTGTTCCTTATCCTTTATTCGATACCCAGTTTGCACTTCAGCTATTAGGTGAGGGAAACTGTATGGGCTTTGCTTTAATGGTGAAAACATTATTGAATATTGAGATTGATAAAAGCGAATCGCGCACTAATTGGTTACAACGCCCCCTTACTCAAAAGCAACTTGAA
>Ga0208315_1000708_pt1 | contig 20955 bp, 27 predicted proteins | sample MalvireepMed_215_FD_184239 | JGI IMG/M metagenome (GOLD analysis project Ga0208315, IMG submission 184239) | Marine viral communities from the Global Malaspina Expedition - Malaspina viral metaG DeepMed_215 (SPAdes) (version 2) | ecosystem: Environmental > Aquatic > Marine > Oceanic | place... | reverse complement strand
GCATTATATCATGCATCCCCTCATTAGACCAATAATATCCTAGTGCTTCTTCTGAGGATTTAGCTTTTACTATGTCTTCATCTGAAGGAGATGCAGGTAATACTGCAATGTGTGGAGTCTCTAATTGAAGTTTGGAAATGACTGTACGATAAAGGTTTAGAAGAAGATTGAAGGTGTACTTTGCTTTATAACTAAAACCTCTTTCTGAGGTATAGGCTTTGGAATTACGATCCCATGTTAGATGTTGTTTGCCTTGGAGGTATAGCAAACACAAATCCCATACTCGTTTTTCAGCAGTAAGCTTGTTTCTGAAAAGGTCTAAATCAGATTTGATATTGGGATATTCTTCATCAGACCCTTCAACCATGAAGTTATCTGCCATGGTTAGTATAGACCTTTAGTAGCCATTAATGTAGCCAGTTCAGGTGAGATTGTAAGTTCTCCTGCAGCACCACCAGGGGTTCCATACAGAGATGGTTTACCACCAGTACCAGGGGAACCCATAGGTGGAACCAATCCTGGCTCAAACCGAACAGGTGTTTCAAACTTTTCTACTAACGAAGGTGCTCGTTCTGCAATCTGTTGCGTACCTCTTACAGTCGCTCCTGCAGCTTGAGCTACCAATGCTGGATCTACTTCTTCTGCTGTTGCATACTTGACAGCAGCACCTGCACTTCCTGCAGTACCACCAATAAGAGCACCAAGCTTTGCACCAGCTATAGCCCCTGGACCAGCACCTGCTCCCCCAGTTGGTATGCCACCAACTAATGCACCGATAAGAGCACCAATACCTGCTCCAACTGGCATACCAGCAGCACCGATAATGGAACCCTCTTTGATATCTTCCTGTTGTGCCATCTGTTGTTCAGCAAGTTGCTGTGCTGCTTTCCTTCTAGCCAGTTCAGCTTTTGTATCCTTCCTACTCCTAACGAATTGTGCCATGTTAATTGTCCTCCAAACTATAAACATCACTCAGAGATTCAATCTCATTGAATGATGGCTGCAATATTTCTTTCCTCTCTTTAATATCCATCTTTTGCTTCAAGATGAATAGTGTTAGTAGTATGTTTATCTGTAGTAAGATGAGCACTCCTAACCCTGCTAATATTTCACTCCACATACAAACTCCAAATAAAGAAAGGGGAGGAGCAGCTTTTTACCACCCCTCCCCTTTACAGAGCTAAGTAACTGAAAGGTTACTTTATTTTACGCCTCACCAGCACCAGCACCTGAGAAGTCAATACCTGTAAGGACTCCCTGAGTACAAGGTGAAGTGCATACCAGATCGAAGTACCAACGATAGTACCCATCAAAAGCATCCTTGTTGTTTACACGACTAAGGATTGCTCCATCAAGATCCGCAAACCCTGGTGCCTCAAGCTGAGCTAGCTTCCAACCCTTCGTCTGAACGAAGAAGATTAGACCTCTTGGACACTGACGAGCAGCCTTGAAAGGAATGTTGTTATAACTAATGTTTAGCACACCAGCATCACCCTTAGCCAAAGCACCTCCACCAGCAAGGTTAATGTTCACTGTACCCTGGCACAACTTAATGTACTCCTGTCGCATGACAGGATGGCAGAGTAGAACATCAGGCACAGCACCCGAACGAACATCGATCTGATCAAGTAGATCTTGTAACTGCTCTAGAGCCATAGTGGCTTTAGAACTCTTGACCTGACCAGCAACTGGTGCTTCCTTAGAGGCAGTACGAACCACCGACCTAAGACCAGAATTGGCAGCATCACTACGAGTATTACCAAAGTGACTATTCTTACCAAGGTTGTTTAGAACACCACCAACCTCATTGTCAAGATAATCAACAGTAGCATTACCATCAGTGACCTCAACCCAAATAGCAACACCCCCTGGCACAGACTCAGTATCTACAGCACCATCAAACTCAATCGTAGCACGATCAAGGTTGACAGTGGATAGCAGTTCAACACCCACACCAGCCATGGTGTCTGATCGCCTTAGCTGTACCTGTACATCTGCGGCTCGCTCAGTACGAACACTATTGCACTTGGCAATATCACCACAGAATTCCCACTCCTTGTCTGCAGCAGTGCTCTTTTTCTCATGGAGCAGTCCTAAAACATGCCCACCAGAGAAGAATGCCCTGTTAGCAAGGTTCTTGAGATCGTCAGCTAGACGATTCATTTCTGCATCAACATAGGATGCAAACGATCCTACACCACCACTCTTTGCAGAAGCCATGGCAAGACCTGTAATCTGGAAACGACCGAATAGTTGTTTCGCAGTTACTGTCAACTGTAGGTAAGTCTGGTTAGCAGCAACTGGTAGATCACCAGTCTCAGTACCAAACGCAACAGATGAAGCTCCATCAGCAATGTCAGTGTACTTGGCATCCTGATCATCTCCACCTCCTGCAATATCAACAGTTGCAGCAGACCGAGACGAATGCACAGGAATAATAACCTGCTTTCCATTCCAATCTAACCGCAACTTCTCAAACATCTCAACTGCTAGAACCTCAGTATTCAATGTCTCCTGAATTGGACCGACATAAAAATCTTTAAGTAAATTTTCTAGCGTACTTCTTGTAGCTTGTCCCATTTATAAATCCTCCTGTTAAAATATGGAATTCTTTTTCAAGAAATTATGCAGAGCATCTCCAGCCTCAGCTAAATTCTTCGGCTTTGACTCTGCACCAGTAGTAAGACTCCTAGTACTTCCTTTACTCTTACCAGCTACTCTAGCAGGGGCTTCTTTAGTTTCAACTTTAGTTTCAACCAAGTTAGCACCCTGTCTATGAGAAGCAATGGCTTCGTCTTGGATATGAGAAACCCATTCATGATATTGACGAGCAATAAGATCTATCTTTGTAGATGGATCCTGAATGACTGCTTGAAGTAAAACTTCTTGAGGTACAGTAGGATAATTCTTCTGTGCCTCAGCAATTTCGTTTCTCAAAGTACCTTGAGCCTGTTGCACTTCAAACTTGTGCAACCTCGCTTCCAATCCTGAGTAGTCAGAACTTACTTCTGGTTCAGTAGCTGAATCATTAGCATATTCCTTCCACCAAGGATCATTTTCCTGTGCAACAGAACCTTTGTTTGGAGTTTGCAGGTTTTTATACTGCTCTTCCATTTGCTGCATTCGTGCCTTGAGAGTTTCGTTCTCACTTCGCAGATCATTCCTGGCACCAACAACCTTCTTGAATCGGGTATATGGAATGATATGACCCTCATCAATTGGTTCTTCCACAGGTTCAGTCTTTTCAGACTCAGGTTGAGGAGTTTCCTCCACCACCTCTTCAGAAGGTGTAGCTTCCACTACTTCTTCTACTACTGGTTCTGTCGGGGAATCAGCTTCGACTTCTTGAGCAACACTCTTGAAAGCCTCATTTAACGACTCTTCATTTAGTAACCCCATGGCTACCTCCATATTGAAACAGGTTTAACGAGTCTGCCTCGATTTCATTTATATATATCTTTCTTTCTCAGAATATTAGTACTTTCTCCAACCCTTACCATGTGCTTCGCTAGTTTTGATCGAAGAAATTGTACAAGGTCTGACATTATATTCCTCTGCTAACTTCTTTACCCCACCTACACAATCATACTCAGGGGTAAAAGCTTTCCATTTGATTTCTTCAATCTGTCTAAAGGTTAGTTTGTTTCTACCACCCTGCCTTCTAGGAACTTGAGTGGCTATCTTTTCATTTAGTTTATCCCAATCTACCTTCTTCATTAGAATGATGGGATCACTTCTGATAACTTGTCTTCCAAATCAGAATTGTCAAAATCATCAACACAATCTGCATACTTCTTTCCTGTAGCCATTTCCCATTTGATCATATCTGCAATATTTGTAGGTCTGTGTTTCAATTCAATTGCCTGTTGATGTGCATATACTTGATCTATCCCCATCAAAGCCAACCCTATTGCAAAGATAAGATCGTCATGTTGCCCAGGTGCAGCTTCTGCTTTGCCCTTTTCATTATAAACAAAAGAATTAATTTCGTACTTGATTCTATTGCAGACTGGCTTGAGCCACTTTTTATTTGTCCACTCCTGTAACTTAGCTAACATCAATGGTCGAGTTGCCATGTTAGTATTATAACCTAGCTTCTCTATGTACTTGTCCCCTAGCTTATCATAAGATGCCCTACGATATAAGTGAGGATACGCATGTGTTTGCAAATATTCTAATACTGCAAGACCATAAGAGTTTGATTCAACTGTGACCAATGCATCATACTTCAGAGCCAGATCTAAAACATCTTTAGAGAATTCAATCATTGGCTTCCTGACATAATGTGTTGCAACAACTTCAATCTGTCTTTCATGTGATGCATCAATGACAACTGCTGCTGAGTAGTCTCCTTCAGGATCACCTGATGCAGTATCCACTCCAATGATATAAGATCTATATTGTACAGGTTCTTGATAGATGATAAGTCCATCCTTCCCTGGTCTGACAACACTCTTATAAAGTGTGTTGAAGAAGTTTGTACCACTGGTAATGAAAGCTATCTCTGCAGTTGCAGGATACTCTTGATTAAAGATGTTGATATCACCACCACACTTTGTGTCAATGGCATATCGGACCCATCCTATTTGTTTGTTTGTAAGTTTATGTGCTCTTTGATAGTCCATCTCCCATGTTGTTTTAGTTGTGGGAGAGGTGGATGCATAGCCCTTATCAAACCACCATGGCAAGAAAAACTTGTTGAATCCATTCTGTTCAACCCAGAATTTATAACCTGAGTTTAGACCATTGGCAGTTGTTTCAATAATGATCTCTGCATCATCAGTTGCAGTTTGAAAGATTGCTGAGATTGTCTTTTGTAGATCTGTGTAGTAGCACAACTCTGAAAGGTGTAATGAGTTGAAGGTGCTACCACGAAATGCAGCAGAACCAGCAGAAGAAACCTTGATGGAACCTCCATGAAAAAATTTTAGTTCATTTACACTGGATGCTTCTGTCTTGAACTTAAGAAACTTGGGAAGTGATTTATAGAAACGAGTATAAATCTCAAAGATGTTCTTGGCTGCAGAAGATGTGTGTGCTATTACAGCAATCTTATAATTGGGAGTGAATAGAACTTTCCAGAAGTATCTTGCAGCAATCGCAGTTGACATTCCCAACTGCCTAGCCTTTAGACAATAGGTCCAAGGATTTTTATCTAGTTCTTGATAAAAAGCCTTTTGTGCCTTATTAGGTTTGAAGGTTACAAGATCACCTTGCTTATCAATAAGCTTTAGGTATCTACAGAAATGCTTGAAGCTTTGTTGACACTTCTTGATCTCTTGTAGTTGTGGTTTCTTAGGCACACTCTTTTAGCCCCACTGCGCATGTTGGACGACTTCCCAGATAGTCTTGCTTCCATCAAAGTAACCAATCACATCAACTGTCCAATCATATGCTGAAGGATTAGTTACAGCAATGTTCTTAATGACATAGTTGCTAGTACTACCATTGATGGTATCAGATCCACCTGCGGCTCCCAACTGTAGCTGAACACCAGTAGAGACAGAACTCATTGCAGTGTCCTGTTGAATAACAACCCTGTATCTTAGATAGTTGGATGAGCTTGTCCAAGTTGCATCCAAGGTAGGCAGAACGATAGCATAATTCTTACCATCTGTATATGCAGCACTAGGTTGCCATTTGAAAAGCCTAATTGCGTTTGCAGAAGTAGAAGGTGCTGTCAACTGTGAATTGGTGTAATTGCTAGAGTCAACAAAAGCCCAGTTAGCAGTTGTGCCTGACCCATGGGTGGGTGCGGCTGTATTCTTGACGAACCTGTCTGGGTGTGTATGTGGACCCTTGCTCATGAGTGCAGCACTATTGATAACACCATTGGAAGCAGTGTTTGTAATCTGCCCACCAGAAGGTGTGATTGTCAGCATCCCATTAGTATCAACACCTAAGGTGCAGTTATCAGTACCATCAAAAGAAAGCTTCAACTGTGTTGAAGCACCATTGAATACTTCAAGCTGAGTATCAGGATCTGTAACGCCAATGCCAACATTGCCGCCATTATCGATTATTACTTTTTGAGAATTACCTCCAGCACCCAGGTACAGATCTGCTTCACTGTACACTGTCACATCTTTATCTCCAGTATCCCAAGTAATACCACCTGACTTGATGCCACCACTCTTGCTGAACTCAAGGTTCCCACCATTTGAATCTCCAGTGTCAACTTTCATTGTTCTGGATGAAGGCGTCACTAATAGCGTACCATTGTTGGAAACAGAAAAGTCCGCATAATGGGTATTGTCAGTGTATGTTAGTCTGACCTGTGGGAGATCGTCCGAGCCTTCTACATCTAGCTTTCGTCTTGGGCTGGTTGTCCCGACACCAACCTTGGTTGCATCTGAAGGATATAGGTCGGTGCCACTCTCAGTCCAACCACCTTCAGCAGCAGCTTCCGATGCCCACTCTACACCAGTTGCGCCTGAGTTGACCTTTAGAACTTTGTTTGCTTGACCTGTCTTGGTCGGAACACTGAGTGTCCCATCAGCAGAAATAACATTTCCACCTGTAGAAATTGTCGGTATTGCCATTAGTAATCTTCCTCCTTGTTCTTAGGGTTGGGATTGCCATTCTCTTCTTCCTCAACACCTAAAGCTTCACCTAGCTCTTCCTTGTACTTCTTGCCCTCTGAGGTGTCTGGTTTCCAAGCATCATATAAATCCATAAAGACTTTGTTATCGTCCCTCTGAGAGCCTTCTAGGGGCTCTTCTGTGGGTTCTGGTTGTGCTTTACCAGCCTCCCCAGATGGGGCATCGTCCTTTGGCGGACGACCCTTTCTCTTAGGAGGGGATTTTGCAATCATCAATTGGATTACTTCAGCACCCTTAGTAAATTGTTTAGGATCTTTTCCTAACTCTTTGAGTAAAGCCATGGCAGCTTTCTTAGATAGTTCTTCTTCTGTTTGTGGCATATGATAATCTCCGACCTCAGTGGTTCACAACTAAATATCCACCCCTTTGAAAATGTTAGAGTGCCCGAAAAAAAATGAGAATGCCCTAATGGTTGGTTGGATGACAGAAAACAAATACCCCTTATCTGGAGTGGGTTTTATATGGAATTGGTAATAAATCATTTTCTACCAAATGTACACCATAAAAGTGAAATATACCCCTTTTTTATTTGTACAACAATATATTGCAATATTTATTGCTATTATGTTATATTTTTGTTTACATTTGATGGCAATTGTGTTATGATATATATATTGGTTGGTTGGTAACTGATCAATTGCATGGCTATAACAAAGGAGGCACTAATGCATAACAAAACACAAACCAGAGCGGCAATGGTCGAACAGATCGCAAAGCGTATTGCGGATTGCGATTTTGAAACGATCGATGAGGTAGCGGATCAGATTTACATGGCTGTAACCAACAACACATTGTTGATCGTTGCTAATGTTGCGGAAGCTCAAGACCTATAAACTGGTTGGATAGCTGATTGGTTGGGTGGGTGGCTTAGGTTGCCCACCCTTTTTTTATTTGATTATTGGTTATACAAAAGTACATTGTACCGCATACTATAAGTAGTTCAGATAAGGGAGACGACAATGAACTGCAAGTGTGAAGAGAAGAAGTGTGAACACTGGATCGATGATGAGTTGGCAGCCTTGGAATTCTTTGAGAAAGAAAGATTGAATCAGTTTCGTTTGTGGCTGACATCTAATGCTTGGATGGAATTGTTTGATAATAAGAATGAAGCAATCGACTTTGGTTTGAATGCTGACATTGAATTCTTTATTGGATACTAATATGACGAAGGCAGGATTGGTTATCGAGAGGGCGGAGGCTACTGGACCTTGGCTACTTTTGGTTGATGGGATTTATGCGACTATGAGAGTTGAACATGAGGGAGATGGTGTGCTCTTTCTCAAACAAGCTTCCATGAATGAGAGCGGGTTCAAGCTCTTCGGTCCATCCAATTGCGTATTCCAATCAATGGAAGATCTCGGAGATATGGTCATCATGAAAGATTGCGTTGAGATCTAAAATAAATTCTATACAACCTAGATCCCTAGGTTATACTTTAGTATATAACAAGGAGGCAATTATGCTAGTATGTTCAGAGTGCGGAAGCTATGGTGTGTATGTAACCCTTTCAATGAATGTGAATGATTACTACGAGGGTGAATTGCGTGATGCAGAACTAGGTGAAACAATTTGCAAGGCTTGTGGTAATGAAGGTGTGCTTGGTTGCTTCGGTACCAAAGAGAAAGATAACTAGAATAAATTCTATACAACCCAGACCCATAGGTTATATTTTAGTATAAGGAGAAAGGAATATGACAAAGACGGGATTGGTAATTGAAAGAACCCTCCGAGGACCAGAGGTACCTTGCATTCTTCTGGTTGATGGGTATCAAGCGGTTGTGAAAACCTGGGCAACTGGGAATGGAGAAGGAACGCTTGTCATCAACCATCGAGTCCAGCCCGCTATCTGGAAGTTTGAATCCATGGAAGACCTGGGAGATATGGTAGTACTGAAAGAATGCGTTATCATCTAGAAGGAGGCAATCATGCTGGTAAACAAAAGGGTGTTCATCCACGATGTAAATCCAAAGTTCGTATGTTCAGAGTGCGGAAGCAATAAGATGTATTACCACATTTCAGTGGATGAAGATGATTGGAATGGGGGTGGATGGAAGGGGATCCTAAATAAAACAAGTTGTCATGCATGTGGTAATGAGGAGAAAGTTAACTAGAATAAACCCTGTACAACTTGGGCAATAACAGTCCCTCCACTTACAAGAGCTATCCATTTGATTATGTTTAGTTGTTGTGATTGGAGGGCTATGCATTTAGTAAGCTTACCTGTCTCTGAACATAGGGAAGCTATATCAGTTCTATTATGTTCTATCTGTACAGAGTGCTCATCCAACCTGTATTCCAATAGGGTATCATCCATCCTCATCAGTACCTAAGATACCTAACACCTCTTCCTCATACGAACCAATGTCTTGGTTCCTTATAATATCAGACAGTAACCTCAGTGCCTCAAGCTTTACCTTAGCCCTACTGGCATAGTGACCATTGTTATCATCGTCTGGTGTCTCAACAATAAACTGCAATACCAATTCCTTTAGGTCATCATTAGTAACATCAGGGTTAGGCAGTGCGTCTATGATAGCCTTTAATGTGGCTTTATTTGGCTTTTTAGGCATATAAATGGTCCTTTTTAAGCATATAGGGTGTACATTCTACATAAAATGTTTATGGCTTTCGACCTCGTATTGAACCCTACATCTATTCTTTTATATCTTGCTTCTCATTAAAGTTAGCAGATGCATCTGTCTTATGACTGAAATAATATTGTTGTTACTAATGAGAATAGAGCGCATGGAAGCAGCCTCTTCTCTGGTTGAACGTTTAGTAGTCAATTCGGTGTCATAACTCCTATGAATGGACTCCATGTCCCTCCAGTAAAAACAACTACTGCCGATGGAAACGGAGCACTATTCTTAGATTCTCCAAATTTAAGGCGCCCTTTCACAAAGTAGATCATACTAGCCCTCATACAATAGTCGTGCCAATACTTCGTATCCGTTCTAGAAGGAATTAGTGCCACGACCATAGTGTTCTCTTTTTGAGACTCCTCATATGCCTTCTTGACCCACTTTCCTATGCTTCTTCCATATGGTGGGTTCATAAATACGCTGTGTCCCTCCCAACTCTCCTCCAATCCATTTGTCTCTTCTGTGAAATAAAGCCTACATTTAGCATTCATCGATGTAGAACATGGATCCAAGGTGAATTCATATTTCATATCCAGTTTGTTAAAGAACTCTTTCGGTGTTGACCAATTATCAGTCTTTGAACTGAACATCACATTTTTTGTTTCTTTGCTCATTGCCATTAGTTCAGTCATCCAACTTGTTTTTAGTTTTGATTCTCTTTCCCCTCGCCTTTCTTTTCTTCCACTGCTCTTTGGTTTCCCCTGGTTGTTTGTGCCTGTAAGCCCAAGCCAATATGTCTGCTCTTACCTCTCTTACCTTGGGACTGATGTGTGAGAATGATTTGCCTTCTATCTTTACTAGGTCAAGCATTGTCAGTGCACCCATATAATAAAGCACCCAATGGTTACCCCATCTCCCTTCGATATATGTTGCTACCTCTCTTGCTATTGCTGCTTTCTCTGGATGGTCAGCACCTATACCACCACCTGATCCATACTGCACGAAATCTTTACTGATCTTGGTAGTGGCATTTATTGCTGCTTCTAAGTTCTCTTGTGGTACCTCTGGCTTATGCTTGTTTATCTTCCCTATATAATTCAGCAGCTTGAATCTCAACCAATGCCAATTGATTACTGGATACCATTCTATTCCTTTCTCTTTCTTCTTGTTGCAGTACTTGATTAGTTCCTCGGCAACATACATTGCACAATCATATTGCATTTCTTTAGCGCATATCATTTGCCAAACTGTTGTCGTCTTCTTTCCTTTCTTTGCTGTGTGTGCAATGGTTTCTATTAGGCATTGGGGATTAGCACAAGCAGATGGTTTGCCATCCTTCCTGAATAAGTGTGTTGTACCGCACCTTTTGCAATCTAATAGTTTCATCCATTATTGCCCTCCGCTTGACCGAACTTCCTAACATGGTTCATGGCTTCTTTTCTACCTTTGGTATCCCACCATTTCTTCTGAGCCTCGATGGTCTTCTCATATGCTTTGGTGGCTTTGTATCTTATGTATGTGTGTGTGCCATTGTCATTTGGAACCAATCCACCACCAGTCTGAAAGATTTCTACCAGTTCCCTTCTTTGTTTGTGAGGTGTGTCTTCATGGAATACAATATGACCGACCTCTAGGAACTGAACTAAGTCCATACCAAACCTGATACAATGCTTATTACTTCTATTCTTAGCTTCCCATACCTTTGCTAGTTCCATCCTCTTATCAAACTCTTTGCATAACTCACGAAGGCATCTGTGTTTGATGTTCATTTGAGCGTCCTTCATTGGTTCTAGGAATTCCAACACTTCGATTACTGCACTGCGAGTTACATAGTAACATGCCTTGAAGTTATCTATTGCACCTTTATCCTCGCATGTTTCTCCATAGGTATCAAGAGCGAGTTTGATATCACTGAACATGCCCCAATACAATCCTTCTAAGATGTTCTTATTAGGTGTCCATCCATCGTGTAACTTCTCACTTACCTTCTGTTCTTCCATACCTTCTTTTGAGGTATCGCTTTCTATTTTTTGTGACATGGTATCTCCTTTGTTTTATTTCTTTTAATATGCCATCTCTCTTCAGCCACTGTTTCCATCTTCTTATAGCTGATTCAATATCATTGTTCTTTACTTTGAATTCCATTAGTTCTTCTCCAAGTATTCATGTAGCTCCTTTATAACTAAGTCTAGGATTGCAACCATACCTGTCAGACCAACGATTCTCATTTGTGCTTTAGCATCACCCTGATTAGCCTTATGGGATTCTAATTCTGTTACTGCATTATCTCGCATCTTGGTGTACTTCTTGTACAATGGATGCTGATAGCGCCAATCTGGTACTCGATTGGAACCACTTAAATTCGACATAAGGTTTCCTCCATTTCCTAGCATTGCAAGACCTACAACATGGTACCACATTATATAATGTATAGATCCCATTATTGTCTACCCTATCCATACCATTCTGGGTTACCTTGCTACAGTAGTGGCATGGTTGTTTCCAAATCAAAGTAGCATAATCATCATATGCTAATTGGAAATCGATTCCTCTTTGTTTGGCTGTTCTTTGAATTGTTTTATATCTGCCTTGAGGTGTACTCTGTTCTACCTCTTTGAGATATTTTCTTTGATATGCTAAAGCACGATCTCTATCGTTTTGGTATTCAAGCTTCCTGCACTGTTTGCATATGCTTCTGTGCCCATCATCACTTTTTCTTAGTATACCAAACTTAGATAAAGCTAGGTCTTCTTTGCATTCTCTGCACTTCTTTGTTGTCTCCATAACATTTATTCTCCTGTTTTAATTAAATAGTCTCGGATCTCTTTGGTCAACTTTTTCTTTTTGCTGTAATATGTTCCTCTGGAAATAACCTTATCGGGAAAGTTGATAAGCTTCCCTTTAGAGTCATCCCATTCTGTCTTTCTGAGGCTCAGCATTTCCTCATAAATCCATTTATCTTGTTCACTTTTGGTCTTCATCAAATTAGAAATCTGATCCAACTGCATTTCTGTAATCACTTTATCCTCCCTATATCCTTGTTGATAAAAGTCTTTGCAATGTCTGTGCACCACTTTGTCATATCTCTTTTGCCTAGAACTGATCCTAACCCTGTAGTGATACCAGTTCTGGAATACTCCCCAACAGTAACCCTTCCATCTATCAGGTGAGCCATAGTTCTTTTTATTGATTGCATCCCACTTATCAATGATGAACTGTGCTGATGTTGCAAGTAACAAATCATCAAAGGATCCTGTTGGTCCGAACCAAGCATTGATTGAGTTACGAAAGAATTCTGCTTTCTTGACCTTGTGTTTAGCGTACAAGGTACGAAGGTAGAATCCTGCAATGCCTGTATTTCTATCATGGTAGAGCCACTCCTCTTGCTCTGTATTCATAATGTCTCCTTAACACCATACTATTATTATATAGTACTAAATGACAATTGTTAACCAATAAATATAAAAAAAACCCCAACTATTTCTGCTCGGGGAGAGCAAGTTGGGGTAAAAAAGTGTGGGGGCAGAGAACTTGGCTATTAAGGAGACAACAAAGTTAGCCCACTATTTTTTTAGGAAATGATCAAATGTCTGAAAACATCACCTCCTTCTTACTTCTAAATATACACCATTTCCCATAACTTTTACATATGTAATTAAACTATCTCGATCAACCAATGATCCCTAAGCTTTTCAACATCTTCAGTACCTATAAAACCACTTAGGCATTTCTCAAGTGCTGTTATATAACTAGCATGATTATCAATGGTTCTATCTTTTGCTTTCATACCTTGTACATGGTGTTCTAGTAATATTGATTTCTCATTACAACAACATGGTTTTGGGTTTGTACATTTCATGATTCTGACAAAACCCTGAAGTATTCTTTGGGCTTATGAACGAGATGTAAGCCATCGATCATGATTGCAGTAGGCTGCTTGGTGTACTCGGTCTGTTCTAATACGATTGCCATAGTGCCTTTTTTATAATATGCAATGTTGCCATGCGTATCGTAGAACGAGCAATCTCGATTCAGCATTACTAAATCACCAACTTTCTGTTGCCCGATTGGTTTAGTCTGAACCCAACTGCCATTTATTTTGCGTCTGCCTTTGCCTCTTGCCATTGTTGCCTCCGATTGCTAATAGCTTATAGATCTATAGTAACATAGATTCAGCAAATTGTTAACTAAAAGTTCAGATTAGTATACAATAGTTCAGATTATGTTATCTTATATTAACATGCTCGGAGGCAACATGAATATCGGTTCTATTAGAATGCACCCTAAGGGCTATCGTTGTACTGAAGAAAAGCCTCAGTACTGCATAGTCTGTAACCCTAATGCACAGCTTATAAACGACGAAGGCTGGGCTTTGATTGAGCAACGACGCAATTGCAAGACTGCTCAAGAAGTTTATGAGTTTTATAACACAAGCCAAGGCAACTTGTATGTTGCGCTAATGTACGATTGGGGCTGGCACCAACTGTGCAACGAGATTAAAAACGATCTAGATGTGCTGAAAGAAGAAGAGCCTGAACTGTACCGCAAACTTTATGTAAATTAATTAAAAAAAAACTATACTCTCAGCCTCAAAAAGCAATGTTATATTATAGAGGCTGTTTAGTATAGCAAATGTCGGAACGAGAAGTTAAAACAAACAAGAGTTTGAAGCTGGGGGGAAACAGTACTGTTCTATTTTTTAGATCTTTATTGATGATTGAGACTGAAGGAGCGAAGCGACTGAAGGATCAATCATCTTCTTTCTTTAATTAAACTTAAGACTATTAATGTTAAGCAGACTGAAGCTACTAGCATCAGACCTGATGTTGTCAGGTCTGATATAATATTAGGATCAAAGCACATTAATCTCTAAGAGTAAGTTAGTACATAACAGACTGACTCATGCTCTATAGATAAATTAGCTGTAGAATAATTTGATAGATAGAATGAAGCTCCTGCACCAATTCTAATTCCTTTACCAGTATTTCCAGCAGCAAGACCAATAGTTCCTGTACGAATAAAGATAGCATTACCTCCATCTGGATTAGATATCAGAATGCCAGCAGCCTTACCTGTAAATCCTGCAGTTGCTAATAGTACATTGAGAGGCTCAGCTTCTGCATCACCTTTAGCTGGTATTTCAAATACATCAGACTGTTCACCAAGTGCTGGTGAATTAGCTAATGCTCTTGCAGTGCTACTAATTGGATTGGTTCCAAATGTTCCTAGAGTTGCCATAATTAAAAATTCTCCTTGTTGATTTTATATCTCATATCAGGGTAGCCATCATGTCTTAGAGGAATCTGATATTCTTTAATCATTCTGTTCTTCAGTTCTTCGTTCAATAGTTCCCATGGTACATTCTTATATATCTTAGAATCTATAAACTCTTTTAGCTTATCGGTCATACTCAACTCCTTTCTCTTCCAGTCGTTGGATTCTTTCTCCTACTACTTTTTCAGTGGTAGCATTAATTGCTCTTTGTAATCTGATACCTTCTTCTTCAAAGATAGCCATTTGTATCTTGATCTTATCATTCATTGCTTCTGCTGCAGCCGACCTTCCATCAGCAGCTAATCTATCCCTCTTCTTTTTCAGATCTCCCATCAAAGCTTTCTTCATTGTATTGACTGTTCTCTTGATTGCCTCATTACTTTGCTTAGCAGTCATCCTTTTCTTACCAGCAAATACAGCACCAACAAATAACCTAACCATGTATCTATTCAATTCCTCAGACTCATAAGGATCTGGTCTTAGTGCATATAATCTGAGAGTGGAAGGATCATTAGGATTCAACTTTGCCCAACCAGCTTCTGATATCTTTGTAGGTAAACCACCAGCCATCAATGTAGCAAACTTAGCAAGATAGAAATGCATCCTAACAGGACGATCCTGTCGCTCTGCTGCAGCTACCTCAACCAAGATATCTCCTAGGAAACCACCAGTCAGACCAATCAATTCCAGTACATCTTGGGGATTCATATACTCACCAGTCAATCTTCTAGCATTAATGTCTCTGATGTTCTTAGTTAATTTTGCTTGTGCTTTATCTATCAGCCCACCTCTAGCAGCTTTTTCTAAATCACTATTATCAATAATGATTCTTCCAGCATCATTAATATCGAAATCATACATCACTGCACTAAGACTAGGAGGTAAATGTTCAGGAGGTATACCAACCTTTTCAGCTAAAGCTCCAATTGGAGGAACATCCATTGCTTTATAGAAAACACTATAAGCATTATCAGCTACTGAAAGCATTGCAGGTAGACCAACCTTAAAGAATGTTTCTGTAGGTCCATAGTATGTGATGTTTTCTAGATCAACTGTGTTGTTATACCAAGGATTAAGAGTCTCATATATCAATGCAGCACCTGAGCCTCTCTTGTCTCTCATCACTATATCTTTCAGTAACTCAGGTTCATCTTGTAGTTGCGATCTGGCAGCATTCATCAAAGCAAATCTTCTAGCTGAATTAGCAGCAACCTTCATCATTTGTCCATCAGCAATTGCACCTACATTAGATGTTACCAATCCACCATCACCCAGCAACACATGTGATACCAAACCTTTCTTACCTTTGGTTACACCAGGGATTGGAGGAATATCTATTGCTTTATAGAACCATGTAACGAATGGAGCAGCAAGACCAATAACAGGAACTTGACGAAGAGCCATGGCATACAAAGGTGCATCAGCATAATCAAAGAAGATGTTCAATGCAGGTTGTGCAGCACCATCTGATAGTGCTCTAGATAAAGGTGAGTCTGGAGCCATAACACTACCTTCACCGAATAGTTCTGATACATCTTCCATTCGTACTGCATCTGGTACATCATTTCTTTTTGCTCTTTCAACAAAGTCTAAGAATGCTATAGCATGATTGCCTCTATCGTATGTAGCAATACCTAAACCACCATCACCTTTCTTTACAATTTGTACCTTTCTGCCTCCTCCAATTTGCCATTCAACATATTGCCCTGGTGTACCTTTATCTCTTAATGTCGTAACAGCACCTGACAATTCCTTATATGCCCTAACAGCTTCTGCCATCTTAAAGATTTGATCACCCATCTTATAGGTTTTCTTGGCAAAATTCGTTCTCAACAAAGCAGCCATTGGTTCTGGTAGATGAGTGAAAGGTGAGCCTGTAGTCTCTTTAGAGATAGCACTATTCATGTATGTCAACTCAGCATCAACCAAGTCAGTGTCAATCAGTCCTGACATTTCAATATCTCTAAATGTTTGTGCCAGTACAGGATCGTCTAGTGTACCCCTTAGATATTTTTGATATTGGCTATTGATAGAAATTGCTTCTTTCAAAATGCTACTTGGCATTCTACCAGTTCTAGTAGATTGCATCAACAAGTTTGCAGTAAAGTTATTTACATGAGTGCTAGGATTCCTAACTGTTACATTACCCTTCAGCAATGTAGTGAATGACATCAAGCTATTATACAGTGGTGACATGTCAGATATGACATTTCTCTGGAATCTCATTTGCCTATTAAGAGCCTTAGTAACTCCTGTAGTACCCTCAGGTAATATGTTTCTAAGTGATGGATCTGCTGGAGTATATTTTTTTTCCATTCTATTGGCTAAACGAATCAACTCATTCGCTACAAACGATACTTCTTCAGGTCTACCTTTGAACTGTACAGCATCAATCGAATCATCTAATCTAGCAGCTAAAGTTGCAGGATCTAAAGCTCTTAATCTTTGCGCTACTTCTTTAGCATTGTGAACCAATATACTAGGTGGAGCTTCACCTAAACCTATTACCTTATAGGCAATATTATCAACATAAGTTGTAGCATCAGGAGGTTTCACTGGCTGCCTCCTGCGATAGGCTAGCCTAGGATCTACATCTAACATATTCTTTCTAGGATCAGGAACAGTACTATTGAACCTATTACTTTCATGACCAAGAATTTCTTTAAGTTTTATGTTCTCAACTTGATTTGTAAGTTGTTGTGAAACTTTTTGGAAAGCTTCTTGAGATACCTTCTTAAACAACTTAGGATTCATTTCTCTAAAGAAACTTTCCATCTCAAACAGAAGATTGAGACTCCCACCTCCAGGCAATTCAATGATATAATTGAAGGGTGAATCAAACAAGGTTGCATTGGTCATATCAACCAAGATGTTATCCATTGCCTTATAAGGAATTCCATGCTTCTTCTTCATACGACCAAGGAATATATTCCTGGCTCTTGGAGATCTCATCAACTGATGAACTGCAGTATCTCTAAATGCAGAAGTAATAGCTTGTTCAATTTGTACCTTTGTAATTGGATCATCACTTAGAGATCTCTTGATGCCTTGAACTATTGGCATATTATCAGAGATTACCAACTCTTTCTGTGGAAATGTAAGTGATAGTCTTTCAGCTAACTGATCTGTAAGCAATGTCATATTGTCAGATTCAGCAAATGCTCTGACAACCTCATGTGGAAGTGCTTCTGGCATGAATGCATATATAAATGCTTCATCATTTAATCTGGTAGCTATCTCTTCTCTAGGCATGCCCAATTCTTCTGATAATACAGCAATTGCATCCTCTCTGAATCGGGGATCATTAATTGTTCTTTGGAATTCTGCATACTCTGTAACAGTTTTTAGATTTCCAGCATCATCCATTCGTACATCAATAAGACTAGTCTTTGATGGATCAGCTAATTTTGAAGTACCTACTCTCCTAATTCTTTCCTTGAGTGCTTCAATATCAGTCCCTCTTGCTCTAGTTGCTACTGTAGGTTCTTCTGGTGTAACAGCAATAGGTTCATCTGGTGTAACAGCAGCTTTAGCTTCAGCAGCAATTTCAGCATCAACTTGAGCTTCAGTTTTTCTACCTGAAGATATATCATCAAACTCTTCTGCAGTATACTTGCGTATTACTCCTTCATGTTGCGCTTCTATCTTGTCTAATGCTTCTTTGAATGCTGCTTCTAAACCAATTTCATTGATTCGGCTTTGCTTAACATTAAAAGATGATCCTTGCATCTTTCCTTCAACACCCTGAAAGCCATGCATAAATGGAGATCCATCTGGTGCTCCTTGGATACCTTCATACAGTATTCCTTCTCTTTGTAGAGTATCAGCTAGTGGTTCTAATGCATCTAATGGTGCTCTATGTTCAATTACAGTAGCCTCAACTACTCCTCTTGGACCACCTAATCCCCCTTCAACTTCTAAATCTTTGACAATGGATTCAAGGTTAGCTATAGTATCTACCATCCCTCCTTGTCTTTGTTGTAAAACTCTGACTTCATTTGGGGTAAGACCTTCATCAATAGCATCTGCTAGTGCCTGTTCAGTAACAAACAATTCCTCTTTTGCAATTTTAATTACCTCTTTATTCTCAGCAATGTCTGCTGCAATCTCTGCCACTCCTCGTCTTGGTGCAGGTCTAGCAGGAGGCTCAGTAGGAGGTGGAGGTGCACCAGCAGGAGGTTCAGTAGGAGGTGGAGGTACCTCACCTTCTCTGATTCTTCTTGTTAGTTCTGCAACATGTGCTCTTGTTTCTGCAGGACCAGCACCCATTCTTTCAGCTTGAGATACACCACCCCTTCGGGTACCAGTGTATCTATCTATTTGTAATTCTGCTCTACCTGCTTCCCTTCCCAAGGCAGCCATCAAAGTTGCAATATTATTGGCTGCAGCTTTAGGATCATTAGCAATAACAGTAGCTACTTCTGCCTCAGAAAGATTACCTCTAGCTTTAGAGTCACTAATATATTGTTCAGCAGCTTCTCTTATATGCCCTTGCCTTTCAGAAAATTCAGCCTCAGTAAGACCTAGCTCTCTAGCCACCATAGCCTTAACAGTACCAATATCTACTTTACCAGCTTTGAGTAATGTCTTAGCACCTCTGAGTAAAGCCCCTGGTCCTCCAATCGGATCGATCTGTGCTAGTAAATTTAATACTGCAATTGCTTTTACTGCAGAAGGAGGCATCCTAGACACAACATTTGCTGGTAGTTTGGCTGCAATAGGAGCCATCAACATTGCTAATGTAAATGGATGTGTGTATAGCGATTCAGGCATGTTGCCCATGATCGCACCAACAGAACCAACCATGCCACCAATTATAGTTCTAGTTAATTGTCTACCTCTACCTAACGAACCCTTATAAAATTCATCAAGTGGTAGTGCCCAATCTTCAGGTGCTACATCACCACCTAACCATATGACACTAGCTAAGTGTGCGATACCTCTAAAGTTTTCTACTATATCATTTTTAATATTTTGAGGTAGGCTTTCTTCCCACTTCTGTTCAATCTGATCAGTAGTCTGACCATAGACTTTAGCAACTTCTGTAAATACAGATTCTCTGTCCTCTGGACTACCAAAGATATCTTCAGTAGCTTCTTTTAGTACAGGACTAATAGCACTTGCAGCATCTGATATATCTTGTCTAAATTCTTCTGGTTTATATCTTAGCTCTTCTTTGACCGCAGGTGCTACTAATGTTTCTGGTACAGCCAACTCTACCATAGCAGTAGGAATTGCAGTTACAGCAGCAGTTACTGTTTCAGCAATAGCACCTGGCACCTTACCTACAAACTCAACTAAAGTTCTACCAATTGGTTGTCCTTTGGCAGCATCTCTAGCTACTATGGCTCGTTTATGTAAAGCTTGAAAGCTAGGTGCAGTTAGAATTTTGCTGGGTTCAACACCAATACGATATGAATGTTCTATTTGATCAGCAAGCTTAGGAATAAAAAAGAATGCTGCATCTCTTCCATACTCTGCTTCATATTTTTCAAGTGCTATCTTAACAGGCTCATGGATTTCTGGTGGAAATATAGTAAAGTACTTCTCTGAGAAGTTAGCACCATGTGGAACTGGTACATCTGAGCCATGAAGAAACTCTTCTGTCCATGTAGGTGTTACATATTTTTTGAGGAAGTCTTGTAGTTCCACTGCAAGTACTTCAGGGGATTTGACCTCTATAGTCGCACCCTCACCCTCTCCAAATTCTAAGCGTTCAGGTTCAGCCATTATGGTGTCCTTTTGATAATGTTACCAAACTTAACACCTATTGCCTTTATCGCAGCTTGTCTAGCCTCAACTTCTGTTATCACACTAGCATCTCCAAGTTCTGGTATGAGTGCTTGGAGATCTCTCTTTTGCTTTTCAGCAAATGCCACCTGAGGTTTCAGGATCCTTAACTGTATTATTGCCTTTTCTTTCTTGGCTTTGAGTTCTTTCAGTGCCTTCTGTCTGTCATCGAGATTAACCATACCATCTGTGATTGCTTTAGGATTGATTGCTGCAGCACCTTCTGCATCAGCAATCCTACGAATCCATGCGTTTAACTTCGTGTCATAAGCTCTAACAGCACCACTGATACCATCTCGCAGACCCTTTGGTGCAACTGTTTTAGCCAGTAATGCTTTTGCAGTTCGTGCCTTAGCTGCTTCAATGTCTGCTTTTAATTTATCTACTTCTAGCTTCGGTGCCCTTAGATCAAACTTTATCGTCTTCCATCTGGTAGCTAGTCGTTTAGCTTCGGCATCAGCTTCCGCTTTCATTCCTCTAGCTAGAAGGCTTTTGATCTTTGCCTGTGATCTTTCTGTATAATTGCCTAACTCTAGTTCAATAAGTTCTGCTTTCTTCCTAGCCTTCTCGGCTGAAGCTCGTTTCCCTTCTGCTGTAGCTTCTGCTAATCCTGCTTCTCTTTGTGCCCTTCTCCACTTATCCAATTCATTTTCAGATAGACCTAATGTATCTACTATGATTCCTTCAGCCTTGGTCTTATGTGAACC
>Ga0208315_1000702_pt1 | contig 21115 bp, 25 predicted proteins | sample MalvireepMed_215_FD_184239 | JGI IMG/M metagenome (GOLD analysis project Ga0208315, IMG submission 184239) | Marine viral communities from the Global Malaspina Expedition - Malaspina viral metaG DeepMed_215 (SPAdes) (version 2) | ecosystem: Environmental > Aquatic > Marine > Oceanic | place... | reverse complement strand
GATGTAGGTGCATATTTTCTTGCCATTGACTTCACAGGGAAACTTCGGCTGCAATTCCAGGTTGGTCAACTGCCCGGCCTTCTCCATGAGTTTTAGCTGTTTGTATCTGGCGGCTTCGAGCTTGCTATCAAATTTATGGCCATCGTATTCAACACGGATCGCGCCGTACTTGCTTCTGCGTCGACGCACTATCGAATGCCCAATAGTTTCTCAAGTTCTTTCTGGCGTAACAATACCGCTGCTGAACCCTGGGGGTCTTGCTTCGCTTTTTGTATTGTTGTTGTTCTTTTTGACTGAACCGGAGGAACAAATGGGCTGCCTTGGAAAGATACTGTAGGCAATGTAGGTTTAATCTGTTCAACGAACGATTGTCTAAGCTGTTGTTCTGGGAATATTCCACCCTTATCTAGCACTTTTTGAATTTGATAAGCGGACGGATAATAAGGAATGAACGTTCGGTTCATGATCATTTCTGGGTTAGAAATCTTTGTTCCCTTCAACACTTCATAGATTTCGTTTTCATCGGCACCCAATGATTTGGCATCCTCTACTGCCATAGACAAATCTTTCATGGCTTGAAACCTAGCCTCGTTGGTTCTCATTAAGGCCTTAACATGATCTTCTGGATTAAGAATGTTTGGGTTGTTGGTTGCCGAAGTGTAATACGATACTGCTTCTCGCATTTGTTCTTTGGCGTCAAACGCTCTGAATCTAAGCGTTCTTTCAATGGTGGGCTTAATGGTTTTCAGTCCAGTAAATGATTCAGCCAACTGACCATAAATATTTGGCTTAATGCTAGATGCTGATAATTCTTTTTCACTGATACCAAGAGATGCTAGAGTTGCTCTTGGTAAATCTCTAAGAAACACAGGACCTAAATCACCCACTTCACCAGGCTTTATCTTAAAAGGAATGATTGGCGGTGCAAATAAATTAAAGACATGCGCCATTGATTTTCCAGCCCTTTCTCCATAACCATCTGTTGAATTATAAATAGGGCGTGCCGATCCAGAGGCATAAGTGACGTTTCTTAAAACATCCAACACTCCAGAAGTTGCAATAGACTCTCCGACAAAAGGCTCAAGATATTCTCTCAACGCTCCAGGTGTTTGTTCTGAGCCGATAAAAGCTTGCCACATAACCTCGTGTAACTTATCACCTCTTGTCTCGCCATTTTGCACCGCATTAAAAACAGCCGATATGGGCGTTCTTAGATATTCGTAAGGATTGGTATAAGTGTAGTTGTAAAACTCTACGATGTTGCCGTTCTCGTCGGTTCTAATAGGAATAAGATCAGCATTCTTTTCCCAAGGCGCTGCAAAACTTCTCTTATAGGCTTGGACTTGCTCATCATCTGCACCCGTCATGTATTTACCAAACTCGTAGGTCGCTTTAGGAATGCCGTACATCACCGCCATGTTACCCATCAATCGACGCATACCAACTTCTGCTAACTCTGGGACGCCGCTGGCAATTTCATCAATTGCTCTTGATGTTGAGTTAAAGGAAGTTCTCACGGTTTCAGCAGGAAAGGCAATGAAATTACCAAACGGTGTTCGTCGCAACGACTGGATGAATTGTGGTACTTTTGAATAATTAGGCACCGTGTTTCGTACCACATCAGCACCAATATCTTCGATGATTTCGTTTTTTATTTTATCATCAAGCTTTGACCAAACACCTTTTTGTCTTTCCAACTCACGAATACTTTTTGGAGAAATGCTTTTATAGAAGCTAGGCGATATAGTAAAAGCGCTGTTTCTTGTGGCAGCATTATTAAAAGCTCTGGCCAGCTTTCCTTTTTCCATTTCCCAACTAACTATTTTCCACAAGTCATCTGAACCGACGTAAAGCCTGGTAGCAAAATTATTTTTCTCTTTTCTATAAGCATCGCTTAAAAAGTTTCCATCCTTTAACCCCAGTGTCCTTACAGCGTCATCAATAAGGCTATCAATTTCACCGATTCTTGCACCCGATTGAACCACATTTTTTTTCTGAGCATTGGCATAATAAGCAGACATGTTTGTGCCTTGTGTTTTTCTTAGCATATCGAATACTATCATAGCTGAGTCTTGTAGGGTTTTACCGTTGGCGATGTTGCCGTTCATGGCTGCAAACAACGACGCACTGGTCGCGTTTCTGACTTGAGTGATTGGACTATAGATGGTTTTAAATTTTTGCACCGCACCCTTTAACCCCAAGAAAGATGCCCAAGTTTTTGAAACAGCGCCTGGGGTTTGCTCTAGCCAACCCAGTTGTGAGCCGGTCAAGGCGTCTGCAATTCGCTTGGTGGTAATCTTATTAGCAAGGGCGCCAAACTTTGGTTTATCGGGAATCCTTACAGCATCACCGTATTCATCAAGAAACGCTGCTTTCCTTGCTTCTGGGATTTCGTCGATACTGTTATAAAGAAACCTTTGCGTGCTGCCTGCTGTTGCCAAACGGTTGTTAATGTCTGCAACCTCATCCAAATATTTCATTTGCGATGTCATTTTAGAAAGGTTCTCAACAGTTGCTCTCGTTTTCATAATGGTTTCCGTTACCCTTTCAGCAGCCGTTCCCTTTTTACCTGTTATCTCGCCAAGAAACTCTCTGACTTTTGGTAGCGTGTTCAGTTTTTTTCCTGTCAACAATCCCATTTTTACGCCCTCAAGCGTCATGCTTGGGTTCATATAAGCGCTGTCAAAATTCCTGTTGGTCAACAAATCTTTTAATATTTGGTCTGCCTCTTCTGGAGTTTTTGCAATCGAAACCCCTTTGTTGTTTTGCTTTAGGAGTTCTTCTCTAGCGTTTTTCCATTGAGGGCTGTTCTTTTTAACCACATGGTCAATGTTATCTATGAATGCTCGATAGGCCGTGTAGCCGTATGTGCCTAAATTTGCTCCAACAGCCTCTACGAAAGCAGGATCTAAAAACTCTGCGTTTTCTTTTTTTATAAGAACCTCGCTCAAGTCATCCATTTGTGTTCTAGCTCGGTTTGCGTTTTTGAAAAAAGAAAAGCTTCGAGCGTTTTCCTCGGTAATCTTAAAGGTTGCTTCCTTAATGGCCTCACGCCTTTTTTTAAATGTATTTGCTCTATCTATTCTTTGCTGTGACTTTAGGTCATAGTCTTGCATCGTTGATTTAAACTTATCTTTTTTGGTTAAGTATTTCCTATCAACCTCTTTTAACACTTTAAGCGCTTTTTGTTGTTCCTTAAATCCTCCATAAAGAGCTAGATTCATATTGTCTGCCAATGAAATCAATTCATCGCCAGACATTTTGTTGTTTTTTTCAATGAACTTAAATCCATTCCAATAATTATCCAGTGTTGATTCCAAAAAAGTCGTTTCTTGATTAATCCCAGCTGTTTTTGCAGCTTTAACATTAGCCACTTCTTCAGTTGGCAAAGCGCCTCGGCTTCTGAATTTGGAAATCACATCATACCAATCAAACTCTTTACCCATAATGGTAAAGTTCTTAGCGTTGTACTGACCCTCATCAACCATGTTCCTTACATAATTCTTTTTATTTTTTGCCCAGTGAGCAGCCATCATTACACCTTTACTTTCAGACAACCCAGAAGCGACCCCACTACCCGCTTGTTTTAGTCCTCGCCAAAGATAGGGTAATCCCAAGAGCAATGTCGCGCCTTCAGCGCCAACCCTTAGTCTTTTACCTAGGCGTTCTCGTGCACTAATTTTGTCGTCCAGCGCTTTGATTTCTTCTTCTGGATTAGTCGGCGCAAAGAAATCAGGAGTAAGAGATTTGTAAATTCCAAACTCAGGGGTTTCAGAAGTAGCCGCAGCAAGATCAGCCATTGCTATGGGTGCTACAGTGTGTCTGAAAAACTCTGGTTTTTTAGCGTATTTACCAGCTTGGTCAAATAGTTTTTTGTCTCCCTTGGGTTTTAATAGGCCTCTTCTAGCTATTTTAGTTGCCATACTTGCGGGAACCCCAAATTGAAACAGTGCTGAAGACACCGACCCCGCTGTACTTAACGGCTTCTCAACTTTGTGTTTGGTAAAAAAATCCTGAACGTCAGAAGTGTAGTCGGTATTACGAGCCGCATCATAAATTGAAGTGACGAGTTGAACCGGGCCTTGAACCAAGCCCGTTTGTAAACCATAGATAGGACCCTTAATAAAGGTTTCACCCAGAGCAGAAAAATCGCCTGATCTTTTTCTCAGTTCTCTTTTGGCTAATTTTCTTGCAACATCCGGATCGTCTGTGCCCTTAATATTGAAAGATTGGCCGTCTACAACAATTCTTACTGCCATATCTATTCACTAGCGTTTAGTTCTATTACCTCTTTGCCCAACTGATCAGCATAAGACTGAAGAGTTCCATAGTCTAAGCCTCTCAATGTTCTCATTATTTCAAGTTTAACTTTTGCTGCCGCTTCTGCTGCCGACATGCCTTCAGCCACATATTTTTGAACATCGGGGTGTAATTCCAGATTAGCACCGTATTGTGATAAGCCAACATTCATAATCCTTTGAGCAAGCTGTTCTTGTGATTCTACTCTGCCTTCAAGCCCTGGCTGTAGTGCTGTTAACTCAATAATGTCTTTGAGACTCATGCCGGTTTCATCAGCCATTTCTTGTGCTGCTTGCATAGCCTCACTTCGTGGCAAGTCTCTTCTTTCTTCTGAAAAAATATTGGCCGCATCAGCAAGAGTCACTTGTCTTGTGCCTGGAGCATTCATCATTTCACCAAGACGACTTGTTGTGGTAACAATGTCATCAATAATTTTTTCTCTTTCTTTTTTGGTTTTTGCTTTAGCTAACTCTTCTTTTTGTAACTCCAGCCATTCATCGGTTGCTGCTGGATCGAGTGTTTTTTCTTCTTCTTCTTCACCACCAAGAAGACTTAAGCCTAATGTGCCTCCAAGAAGGGTTCTTACTGGCCTCTTACCAAAAAACTTAGCGGTTCGCAAAGCAATGCTTTGAGGATCACCGGTTACCCTCATGGGTGCGTTTTTATTAGCATTTAATATTGCTTTTCCTTGACTAGAATCGACATCCCACCATTTTCCACCCTTAGATTTAACTTGTCTTCCCTGACCTCTTAGTTTTGACCAAGCAGTTCGTGCGCCTCGTGTTAAGCCAGGCGCCAATCTAGCCCCTGCCGCCATTCTAGCCCCAGGGATTGGAGCAAACATCAACGCTACCGATCCAACCACAGCGGCCTTTCTCGCCCAAGGGTTCTCTTTCATATAATTCACTACTTTTTCACGAACGCTTGGTTCAAGCTTATCTAATTCGTTTTGCAACTCTGCATCACCGCCTGTAGCCATATTGATTGGTACAATGCCACTAACAATACCGCCAGCGTTATAGTCTCTAGGCTTTTCCATAAAGCCACCAGTAGCTGCATCTGTAGGATTAAAAATATTGTAAATATCCGCTATAGTTTTACCAAAACCTAATAAACTACCTATCCCTTGCATGGTACTACCGGCACTGGTCGGTTGCTGATACATTTGAGGTTGATACACTTTAGTGTCATACCCGCCGATTAACTCACCCGGCCTCATGCCACCCAAGACGCCCATGCCTCTCATGACTCTATCCCAAGGTTCTGCTGCTCTTCTTATGGCTGCGTCTTGTATTCGACCTAGGCCTGTGTCATAAATGTTTCGTCCTGCCGTCCCAAATTGATCCATCATGTTCAGATAATTCATCGCTTCCTGTTGTCGTTGGCCGCCTAGTCCTAGAACTTGTCCTGCGATACCGCCCAAACCTCCGGCTGCACCACTCATGGCAGCCATACGTCTTGCGTTCTCAGCCATTGCAGCGTCTCTAGCGCTTTGGAACCCTTGACTTCTAATGCCGGAAAGTGCCTGCATAATGCCTCGTTCTGACTCTCTTTGTCTTTCTTTTGCTAATAGCCGACCTCTAGCACCACCAAAAGCACCACTGCTCACATCTTGAGCACGCCCAGCAATGTCTTGTTGGGCAGAAGTTCGGCGCATTCTCTCCAAGGTGTCATCCACCACTTGAGTTTCAAATGGATTGTAATAGGGTGAAATCATAGTGTACGGATTAAACCCGGCAGTTGAACCACGATAGCCCCCAGCCGCTTCGTTCATTAATTGTGCCGAGGTATCGTAAGCTTGTGAATAAGGACTAGCTCCTGATAAACCGTATCTTGCCTGCATCATTAATGGTGAAAGCCCTGCTGTTTGCTGTAGTGGAATATCTTGAGGCTGGTTCATTAAGCCGCCAACACCCCCTGGAGTGCCGAAGACACTAGAGCCTAATCGTCTTTGGTAAGCTTCGTACCAAGGCTGATAAAATTTATAACCCGCTTGTGGTGCGGTTATACCCCTAGCATCCATTGATTGTGTTGTTGATAATGGCATATTAACTGTTCCTCATTTTTTTAGCCAACTGCTGTCCCATGGCTTGTTGTAAATACATTTGTCTAGCGCCTGCCAATCGTTGTTGTTCTGGATTCATTGCGACCTCTTGTGGCATGCCTTGGTTCAATAATGCCATTGCACCGATGCCTCGGTTCGCTTCAGCATTGGTCACAAACTCACCATCGGATAACATGGCCGGTATATCATCACTGGTTTCAGTGCCCGGACCCTCAGTTAATCCGTTACGACGCATAAAAGCACCGTCAGCGACATAGGTTACACCGGGGATTCTCTGCGAGGTTAGATTTTGAATCATTGCGTCCGGTGGTGGTCCTGCTGTAAATGAGAAGGGACCTTCCTGTTGAGCGTTATATTGTTTTGTTACTTCTGAGGCAAACGGATAATAGATAGGTGCATTTGTGTTTGGTAACCATGTTGGTTGCCCTACGCCACCGCCAGGCATGTTGGCGTAATCAGCTGTAGCTCCAAATCCAGACGGATCAAATTGACTAGATGCAAATGATCCAATGCCACCGCTACTAAGCTGGTCTTCTTCTCCTGAAGCGCCTATTGATTTTCCAAGACCGAAGAGCGAAAGTAGTGCGAGGATTCCTTGTATGCCGAGTTTGTCGTAAGCTTTGGATAACATGCCTTTGATTCCGCCGCCTTCTTCGTCACCAGTTCCTTCACCTGTTGTTTCATCTGTTCCTTCACCAGTTCCTTCACCAGTTCCTTCACCAGTTGTTGCATCTGTTCCTTCACCAGTTGTTGCATCTGTTCCTGTACCTGTTCCTTCTCCGGCTGTTTCTGTGCCTATGCCTGTGCCCAGTTCTTCTCCTGCTAATCCTGCAATTTGATCTTCCGTGAGACCACCTATTGTTTCACCAATATAATCACTAACATCATCATAAGTCTCGCCAATATAATCACCAGCATCACCCAGAGAGTCAGAAAGCATATTATAGCCAATGCTATCTCGCGGATCTTTAACTTCATCTGCTAGTTCTGAATCAGAAGCGTAAGAACCAGAATATGGTCCCATTCCTGTAGTAGATGGTAAATCTACATTTCCTAAAATACCACTTAGGGTATCGATGGCATTTAAAATGTTATAACCAAAAGGAGGTTCTCCAGTAGTAGTGATTTCGTCAATAACTGTATTATCTGGGGGACCGCCAGGTATCGAATCATCTATAGGCGCAGGTCCCGGCACACCAGAAGCGTCTGCGGTAAGAGTTCCACCAGCAATTTGTTCAGCCAAGCCAGGCAAGCCACTTAAATCAATATCACTGTCTGCAATGGTTTCATCTGCGAAAACAGCGTCACCAGAAATTGCTTCAGCCACTTCGGGAGGTAAATCACTTAAATCTATATCAGGAAGAAAGTTGCCCAAGTAGTCAGCGCCCGTTGCACCTGCCTGTGGAAGCCCGCTATAATCCAAATACGCTTGCCATGCGATGTCCTCCTCGGACATGCCTCCGCCTATTCCGCTTACGCCAAATAAGTCTGCCCAAGGAAACGCACCACCATAAATATTCTCAGACATTAGCCACCTCCCCATTGAGCTTCTGGAGATTCATCAAAAGAACCTGTTTCTTGATAATGAGCAAATATTTCGCTCCAGTTTTGTGGTCTGCCACGACTGTCGGCCGCACTTTCGGGTGGGCTTTCAGCGACTCGCTCAAAGGCATCGTAAGCGCCTCGTCCAAAACCACGACCATGCATTGTATCAATCAAGTCTTGTCCACTGCCGTACATGTTTTTAAATGTATTGGCATAATAATTTGCCTGTTCAGGCGGATAACCTTCGCTTAAATACCAACTCTCATTACCAAACTGGTCGTATTTGTTAGCTCTTTGTTTAATTTTTTTCTGTTCTTTTCTAATCATTCGCTGGTTTTGTCCAAAGTTACCGCCAGCACCTTTTCCATGGCCGCCAGAGCCGCCCACATTATACATCGCTGAATAAACCGGCATTGCCATTAATGCGCTTGCACCAGACATACCAGCGCTCATGTCTTGAAAAGGAAGTCTCCCAGTGGTTTCAGTCTCTCCAGTCTCCTCATTGACTTTTTGACCCTCAACCACTAGTCCCTCCATCTGTTTTTGAAACTCATGGGTCGACATATTTTTTACTGCATCTATGTCTTCTTGTGAAGCACCAGCTTTTTCCATTTGTTGTATAAGTCTAGTTCTAGACCCTTGTCCTCCAAATTTATTCCAGATTTGTTTACCGCCCCATTTCATAAAAGGTCCTAAACCACCTGTCATTCCAGAAAGTATAGTATTGCCCACAAGATCAGGAGTAAACATACTTTTCACAATGTCTCCTGTACTCTCTGGCTTGTAATCTTCACTAAAACCAGCTTGTTGAGCCATTCTAGTTAGGTATGCTCGATTTGCTACTGCATTAGCAATTGCGCGAGCATCGGCACTCTCTTGTGCACTCATAGTGCCAACAGGTACTTTAGACTGATAGCCACCTATAGGATTTATTAAAGGACCACCATCAGCTAAATGCACAATGCCGCCATGAGCCATTCTGTTGTTTTCGGATTGACGCAAAAGAATTTCCAACCCGCCTGGAGTCGGAGTTACGCCTAATTGCTCTGCAATCTCTTCTCTCATTTTCGCATTATATAAATATTGCGAAGATCCCACGAACCGAGAGTCTTTACAGTATATCTGTTTTTTAAGTTATAAATCAATGGATATTGCTCCGTTGGTGCTTACTGATAATGAGCTAACAGCCCCTGTTGCGCTAACCCCTCTGGTCGTCCCCGAATAAATATCATACCATTTGGAGCCATCAAAGACTTGTAAACTCTTAGCATTGAGATTCCAAATAATATCGCCAGTGTTAAATTTATTTTTTGCAAGAGTGGTTAAATTATGTTGAGGCGTTGCTGATGGATCAAACGTGCCTAAGTTTAATTCAAGGACACGCACCAAACGATTGTATACATCTGGGGAAACCTCTCCTATGGCATTAGGAAGTCTCGTTTCAAGAAGCTTTGCCATTAGCGTTTGCCGTTAGGTCTAATTTCCATTCGTGTTGCTCCCACTCGAAACCCTAGCCCTTCTCTTAAACCTGATGAATTATCGTCATCGGACTCAAAACGCAGCACGACCTGACGTGCTCTAGCCCTGGTATTAATTTTATCGGTAGAAGAAGTAACAGATGTAGTAGAGGCAGTGCTTAAACTTTCAGCCGGCCAGTTTCGTTTCTTAAGCACCACGTTCATGGCAGCATCGCTATTTGATCCTGTAAATCTAATGTCCGGTATGATGCGATTAACAAAAGTGTAATAGTCACCTTCTTGAATATCTAAACTGCTGGATTCAATGTAGACATTATCCATAGGAGATCCGTCCGCATCGTTCCCTGTTTCATGTTTGTATAAATAATTGTAAGTGTCTTTACCCATAGCCCTAGGGTAGTCTTCAACTCCTTCATCCAGCCAAGAATGACGAGTTAGTTGCCCAATTGACCAAGTCTGTTCCAAATAATTGTAGACCACATAACGATCAATCTCATCGCTACTGCTTGAACAATAGAACCAACCGACCTCATCAAAGGCTTTGTTGAGAAAACCAAACACTTTAAATGCTTGAGTTAAATTAATATCGCTAAACACATAACTATGCACGGAAGACGACAATGGTGCTACTGCACCGTTATAAAAATAGAACCCTTTTAAATCCATCCAAAAAACACCATTGGGTGCATTGACAGAGGCTTTAGGACCAATTAATCCCACCCCTTCATTTACTAAGTTGGTGCTGAACGTATAGGGTGAACCAACAAAAGTCATGGAATATAAAGACATGTCCGTCCAGACTAATGTTTCTTGTCGTGCTCTAAGAGCACCAATAATTAAAGACCCGGCAGACAATCTAAAAGACCCCGAAGTGTTCGTCAGAGTAGGTTCCCATTCGGTTGCATTTTCCTGATCAGACCAACAAATAAACATAGGATCCAATGATCCTGTTCTGGCTGTGCCGGAATCGTTTAAAGGATCAGCCCCTAAACAAATAATGTGTCGATCAATATCACTAACTAAAACTTGCAAAGCTTTTGTTGGTGGTAAGTTAGCGCCACTTAAGGAGCTTAAAGAAACAGCTCTGGTCGTTACATCATTGGTTTCATCCCAATAATAAATCCCACCAGCCCTTGGATTAATAACTAAATCTTCGCCAAAGTTATCATGTGTCCATAATCTTAACTGACTTGTTTCGGAGATGGCTGAAGTTGAGCCAAACGTTCCGTCGCCCCAAGCGTTTGCGCCCCAACCGGAGCCGGGGATATAGACATCCAGGCCTACATTAATCTGATAAACACCAACAACGCTTGAGCCACCGTTACCAGAATCACTACTGTTGGCGGTTACCGTGTCCCCGGAAGTGTCTTTAGCCTCAATGGTGTAACTATTAGCATTAACGATGGTTGCTATTTGATATTCTTGATTTAAAACCGCAGCAATAACATTGCCCCCTAAACTGGCCGCGCCACTAAAGGTAACAAAATCATTTTTCACAGCGCCGTGTGCGGTGTCTGCTACAGTAATGGTCGCATCACCATCGGTTGCTGAAAATGTTACGTCACCAGCAGAGGTGGTTGCTCTAATTGGCGTTACATCATTAAAAGTATTTCCTAATTCTATATAGTATTTATAGGTTGTGCCTATGCCTAAAAACTTTGTAGTCTCTAGGTTAACCCAACTATGTAATGCTCTCCCGGTGCCTAAAACATAATTGGTTGTTATTTTTAGCCAACCGCCTATCTTTTCAGGAAACCCTTTTCTAAATCTTATTAAATTGGCATCAAACCAACCACCCTCATTCGTGTAGTCAGTTCCTTCTCTGTTTATGCCAGGTTTTAAAATGTATTTAGATAACGGCATTATTCCTTTTCCTCTTCTTCATCAAGCTCTTTATAATAACCGACAATGTGTAATATTTGTTCTATGTATCGGGTAATTTCGCCCATTGTCATCGATAAATTCTCATAACCTTGAGAAGTTAGCCCATAATACGCGACTCGTGGTTCTTCTCCAGCTTCAATTGCGATTAAATATTCCTGCATCACATCAGGAGAGAGTATTCTCCACTCAATCGCAGCCGATTCAATGGGTTCTGGCAGCGGTGGGTGGTAAATGGGCGCTCTTTTTGCCACACTGACCACTTCCACAGGCTTAACTTGTGGTTGTGGACTGGTTCTATCTCCGAACAAAGAGAACGAAGAGCAACCGTTAATTAGTAGTAGTGGTATTATCAGCAGCTTTTTCATCAAATTGTTCTGGATTAGTGATTGTAGTTAAATTGACCATTACTCTGGCGGTGGCTTTATTAACTTTCCCTTGCAATAGCCCAGGTTTAGCGAGTGCCATGCCTTCAAGATTATGTTTAGCAAACTTATTTCTTAAGTTTGTTACTTGCGCTTGGCTTGCAGAGTATTGAGTGTTCAAGTTTTGAATCTGAGCTTGAGTCTTTTTAGCCGATTCAAGGGCTTTTACAATCTGTTCGTTTTGCTCTTGAACAGTTCTTTCAAGCACCGCTTGATTATTAATGGCTGTTTGTAGTTCTATTTTTGCTGTGTCCAATTTAGCGAACATAACCATATTAATAGAAACAGAGACAAACAAAAGCCCCCCTAAAACTAGAGCCAGTTTCATTTATCTTTTTTTATTTTGACGTTTACAGTTGTGTAAGCTTCATTAATATTAGGTGTTGATTTATCATCACCGACATATTTGCCTTCTTCATCTCTGGCACGAACTGTTTTTTCTTCGTAACCGAGAAAGGTTTTTTTAAACCAACTGCTTAACCCGATAGCCATACTAGCCTCCTTTTTTTCTACTAAATGATCTATTTTTTCTTTTAGGAACAATCCTTAAATTACTTTTATTACTATTGCGAGGGTTTCCATCTGCATGATGAACATCCATGCCGTCTCCTTTTCTCACCTTTCCTTGTTTCTTTAATTCGTTTCTGCTTTTGTTTCTCGCCGCTCTGTTTAATTTCTGCTCTGGTCTTGAATGATAATTTTTATATTCGGAAGCATAATCTCTTTTCTTAGCGGTCATTTATTCTTTTTCACCCTTAAAACTTTTTGAACTACCTGATGTTCCAGCATAAAGTCCAAACCAAGCGGCACCTGCACCTACAACAATAGAGATTAAACCCGATTGTTCAAAGCTGGGTTCCGGTAAATCCATAAACCAGAAGGTTGTGTAATAGAGTAAATAAACATACACCGATAAAAACACCCTTGGAAATATTCTCCAGCTATCAACAGCTTGAGCCACAAAGATAATTTTTTGATAAGGGTTATTGTTCTTAACGTCTTCTAATTCCCTAATCTTGTCTTTAAGTGCACCGATTTCTTGTACCATGGCCATGAACTTGTTAAGGTCCATTTCAACCTCATTTCGATCCATGTCGCCGCCAAACCTACCGCTAGGATAATGTTCATCACTCATAATTCACCTATCTTTTTTAATAATATTTAGTAACTTTTCTTCTGTCATTCATAACTTTACCACAAGCTCTTGCAATTCCAGATTTTACTAAGCCTCCTGCATTCATTTTTTTTGCTTTTTTATATTTTGTATTTTTTTTTAATGATTTCATCTTATACCGTATACACATCCAAGGCATCAGCCTTGCCCTTAACGTTAATGGTTGTTATTAAGTTTAACTTAAATTTTGTAAATTGAGCAGTATTTTTGCCTATGAGCAAATCCACACCCACCTCTTTGGTTGCCGATTCAAGCCGTGCTGCTGTGTTAACCGCATCGCCAATCGCCGTATAGTCAAACCGACTGTCGCTGCCCATATTACCAATTACCGCCTCGCCAGAATTAATGCCAATGCCTATGGCTACTGGTGGCAACCCTTTACCTTTAAGCTCTTTATTTAGCTCTTCCATGTTCTTCATAATGTCTAATGCACAATCAATGGCCAGGTTTTCATGGGCCGGTTGATCCAAAGGCGCATTGAATATTGCCATCATTGCGTCCCCTATGTATTTATCCACCATGCCTTCGTATTTCTGCACCGATAGTTGTTGTGCCGTCAACGCTCGGTTCATAATATAGGTTACATCTTCTGGCGGTAGCGATTCAGACATAGAGGTAAACCCTCTAACATCGGTAAACAAATAGGTCGCGTATCTTTTTTCGCCGCCCAATTTAAGCAGTTCCGGGTTGTCTTGTAGTTTTTTAACTTGTCTGGGATCAAGGTAGTGTTCAAACTGCTTTTTAATTTCTTGTCTGAGCCTGTACTGCTCTCTAAAATTCAAATAAAACGCAATAGAACCTGTAATAAAGCCAGAGATTAATGACCAGGTAACATCAATTAACAAATTGGACTGAATTAAATAATAGCCTGAATAAGCAACAGCGCCATTTAACATTAAAAAGAAGAACAGCCCCCATGTGACACCAAAAAAGTTTAAGAAAAACCAAACCAGAACCGTTGTCGCTAGATATATCCCTAACTCAACAAGCAACGCATAATCAGGGATTAACGGACTGTCCTCTATTAAAATGCTTTCAGACAACGCTGTTTGTATTTTATGGGGTTCCAATAAACCGGCCGGAGTAGCCACTTGAGGCATAACTCCTTTTGCTGTGACACCGACAAACACAAAACGATTTTTAATAAGCTCTGTGCTTTTAATCTCTGTTAAAGAAAATTCAGGTGTATTGACCCAACTGATCCATTTTCTGCCCAAGGTATCGGTCTTAACTGGCGGCAGTCCCTTAACTCTAATCTCTTGTATACCTGCTTCTGAAGTTTTTATTAGGTAGGTGTCTGCACCAGTTAAAACTTTTAGAACCTCTGTGCCGTAGGCAGAAACCCATCCGTCAGGGGTTCTTAGTAATAATGGCATACGCCTTACCAGTTGGTCAACCTCGGTTGGTGCAACTGCAATGCCTTCATAAGCCGATTCACGAAGTAAGGGGATATTTTGTACCACACCTTTAGCCTTAAACCCACCATGATCCTTGCCCAAAATAACTGTACCTGTGGTCATTGGATAAGTGCCGTTATCGTTTTCAAAAGTTGCGACCACACTAGGCGCAGACGCTAGGCTCTTGGCAAACTCCACATCGCCACCAAGGCGATCCTTCTGCGGAAAGCTAATGACCCAACCGACCCCTAATGCGCCTTGTGCTACAAGATCATCTTGTATTTCAGCTAATCGCTTTCTTGGAAACGGATAACCGCCCTCTACCTCAACATCTTCTTCCGTAATATTCAATATAGAAAAGTACCCAGAAGACTGTTGCTCCGTAACGAACGTATCAAAGGTCTTGAGCTTTAGTATTTCAAGGGGTATCCACTGTTGCACCAAAGGCACACCCAGCAGAACAACAATAACCAACAGTTGGAAAAACCTAGTCACCTTGGTTAATTGTTATTGTTTTATTACAGTTGGTGCTGCAATTATAAGTAGCAGTAATGCTTTTATTGGTTGTTCCTGATTGTGTGGCATTTACAGTGTAGTCATCTGTATAGAAATTAAGCCTCATGTAATGATCGCCACTCCCTGTTTGAGTAATATCTGCGTCATTATTGTCAGCAGCACCACTAGCATATATCTTAGCGTAATGCTCGCCTGTGCCTGATTGAGTTATAGTAAATTCTGAATCGTCACCGAATGCTCTTATCTCACCTTCTTTATCATCACCTGTCTGTGTGATCTTATAAACATTATCATCTCCTTGCATGTAGATTTCGGCATCATTATCGTTGCCGTTTTGTATTATATCCATGTCGTTTGAATCATCATCGGCATCAATGTATCCGAAGTTATCGTTGCCGTCTTGATCTATTTTATACTCGTTGCCGGTGTGATTAGCTACCTGGCTATAGGCTCTGGCTGTATTCCCGGTGCCGTCTTGGTCTATGTCTATGGTTGCATTACTGCAATTATGCGTGGTGTAAGTGCCTTCGGATATTCCGCACCATACTCTAGCGGTATTACCCGAACCTATTTGATCAATATAAATAACCGTTGAGCTTCCTTTTATTCTAACCTCGGTAGAATTGTCTCCTGCGTAAGCACAGAGGGCAGATAAACTAATCAGACTGATTAATAACGATCTCATTCTCGCCTCCTCCGTTCACTGTAACACTGATTAATCTTCCTGCTGACAGTATCTGAATGTTATACCCACTGGACTTATCCAGCTCCAAATCTATTGTGTTCTCTACCTGTCTGAACAAGGTAAATATTTCTCCTTCCACAAAAGTATACACTTGAGCGTTAGGGTCAAACCCAGGAATAATCCCCTCTATTTTTACTCCGTCTAATTCTCCTGCATCGCCGTCATCTTTACCGCCTGCGGCGACTGTTTCAATCATTTCTAGCAGGTCTTGCAAAAAGTCTACTGCCAACAAATCTATATCCAATCTGGTGATTTCCTCTTGCAACTCGTCTTTAGATAAATCGCTGTCATCATCTAAATCGTTTTCTTCTAAGAAATCGGCATCCAGTACATTGTTTGAGCTTTGTGATTGTTCGTCTACCGCTTGTTGTACCTCATCAGGAGGGGCGACTATTAAAAGATTGTCTATAAAACCCAAGGTCATGTTCGTTAAAGTAACCGGTTTAGTGGGCGGACTTTCCGACATACTGACCATGGTGGCCTGAAAAGGTTGGTTTAATACTTCAATGCCAGCCATTGTTTCCACCGTAATTTCACCAGAGCTACTGCCGTCAGGGCTAGGCAGCAATATAACCAGACTTCTTCCTAGTTCATCAACTGTGGTTGTAAAATCTGTGCCTCTAATAAAAATCGAGGCACTGGGTGTCTCAATGGAAATATTCTCTTTGTCTATTTTTCCAAGCGCACCAGTAATAAAACGGGCTGTTCCGCTCGCCATTTTGAGCGCCATCTTGCTCTTGCTTGGGTCAGGGTCATAAATATACTCATCAATAATAATCTTGCTATGTTCAGTGAGGCGAACGACAGTAGAATCAAGAAATGTAATGCCAATACGGCCATTACCAGTGCGCACATCATCATAGCTAAAAATATCAAGCGCAGTCTTGGCCAGTAATTTATCTGTTTGATCTTTTCGTAGAACCTCTCCATTTCCTCTTAATTCCGATATTTCACCTATCTCTGCATAAGAGTTTAATGAAAAAATTAAAGCAATTAACAGCCACTTGTGCATTGGTCTATGTCTATAGTCCCATTGCTTGTGGTCGATGTGATAACCACCACACCCGATACGCTACCCGTGCTGTTGGTCTGATCGATGTCTATGTTGTTGGTACTGCCTGTAACCACTGCGGTTATGGCATGATCTGCGTTTCCCGTTTGCGTGGTGTCAATGTCGTTTGAATCCCCGTCCACATTCCAGTTGTTTATACAACCGACAACCTCACAAGTTGCATTAATATTGTTTGAGGTTCCTGCTACCACTATATCCTGATTACCAGCCGTTGCTGTGGCTGCGGCTCCTTGTGTAAGAAGTAGAACATTAGAATCACCCGTTGCCGCGTAATCAAAATCGGTGTTGGCCACATCGCCTGTTGCTCCTAGAGCCAGAGTGGTGGTGTTGCTGTCTCCAGTGTGTGTTGCTGTAAACGAAGTGCTCGCCCCTTGAGCCACTGAAGCTGCCATTGTATTGCTATCACCCACTTGATCAATGTCCACCGTCATGGAGGCTCCGGTAAACGTGGCTCTGGTTTGCGATGTACCGACCTTATTAGTGTCACCAATCTGATCTATATTCATTGTCAGCCCAGTTCCTGATTGGGTTATGTAAATGTCGTTGTCCCCCGCAAAAGTAAAGGGGGCAAATAAGATTAAAGCTAATCTAATTAGTTTGTTCATAATTATAGTCCCACATTTGTTGTTCCAAGCCTTTCATAATCAAAGTATAAACCGCCTCTTCGATAGCCGCCCTGGTTGCATAGCCTATGGCTTCGTTTTCTGTGTAGCCTGTTTCAACCTCTACAAGTTCAGTACCCATTTCTACAAAACGGAACACATCTCGGCTCACTCCTGCGCTCAAGACAGTTTTGCTTATCATACAATTTATCATAACTTCCCCTGTTTGAACAAGAATAGCTCTCAAAGAGACCGTGATTTCGTCTTTACGCCATTGGTTACTAGAACCAATTCCTAAGTACCTAGCGCCATTCCCGCCGGTTCCGATATTGGTGTCGTATTGAACAATTCCACCCTCTATTAGTATTCCAGCAAACAATAAAGGTTTTAAGGAGTTGCCTTCTTCTCCATCGTAAGTTTGTCTGGTTTGCTTTATAAGCTGTCGTTCTCTGGTTAAGGCATCTAGTGAGGATCGCTCCACAACAACGAACCACGAGCCGTTTCCGGCGCTTCTAAGGGCATCTATAAGGTAGTTATCTGCTCCTTGAGTCACAGCAGTGCTGAATAAAGCCATTTTTTGTGAGCTTTTGCGCTGCCCGGTTAAGTCCATAAAATTATAAACAGCGACCACCGCTTGTTGATTAGGAGGGCTTAGTTCTATTAATTTCTTTTGTGTGGGTCTTACAACCTCTGGTTCTTCAACACACTCGAGAAAACCAATACAATCTGAGTGGCCCACCGGGGCAAAATTAGCACACCCGGATAGGATAAAAGGCAATAATGCCAGTAGGTTTAAATTCCACAATCGTCTGAACATATTCCAAATATCCCCACGGGAATAATAATCTCAGTTATTGTCCCGTCCTCATCAATAACCGTAAGCGTTATACTGGTTCCGTCATTAACAAACTTTATAGTGCTGCCTTCCAACACGATACTGCCCCCGGTGCCGCCTTTATCTGAATCAAATAAAGATTCGGCTATATCTCTTGAGAGTTGAGAGTACACACGAGACTCAAGATTCCTTAAAAACTTAGCCAGCGTGGTGTTATCCGCTTCTCTTTCAGCATCCTTTAATGCACTTTCTATGTCTTCAGCTATTTCATCTCTGCGTGTCTTTTCCTGTTCATCAATGGTTAAGTAGTGAGACGAGGTGCCTACGCCACTAAACGCAGGACTTTTGAAGCCCTGGACTATTTCATCAGAGCTAACACTAAAAGAAACCAATAAAGCACATAACCAAAAACTATTTCTTTTTCTTTTCATTTTCTTTCATCTGTAAAACAGTATTAACTTTTTGTTGTAGTCTTATCATATCGTTATCCAGCATTCTAATCTGATCTATTAGCTTAATAAGTGTAATGTGCATGTCTTTGATGGTTGGATTTATAACCCTTGTGATCATAACCCAAACAAAGTAAACAAAATAACCAAGACCAACCATTGCCACAATTGGGAACCCAAAGTCTGCTATTAATTGAGCTATATCCATTAGTCTCGTCTGGCATCTATGGTCCCGTCTTCTACAAAGTTTTCAGTTCTTGCTATCCTGTCCAAATCAGGGGTTAACTCTAAAGCAGCACTAACACTGGTGTCTAGCCGAATCATGTCGTTGTTGATTGTTTTAACTCGGGTAATAAGGCTTTCTGTAAAGCCTCTGAGGGTATTGATTTGATTAACCACACCCCCCATAATTTGTTTCATAATAATAAAAATAAAGGCCCCTGCCACCAATGCCCCTGCAATAGGAGCGCCTACTTCTGCAATTAGAACAAATACATCATTCATAAGGAGAGGGATCAAACAACCCTTTATCAATTAGTTTTTGACGGTTAGTAAGATGTTCTGCCTCAATGTCTGCTTTGTTTTGTCCTTCGTATTTTACGGCGAGAGAATCATCGACCATCATTAGGTTTATGTTTTTATCGCCAACATACATCTCACCCAATACACGACCAAATTTTCCTTTTTTGTCTCTACGGGTTCTAATAACCACTTGTCCTTTTGCTAATTCATCAACAAGACACTGCTTACTCATTAAGCCTCTCGCTTTCTCATCTTTGTTTCGGGTGCGTGACTCCGGGGTGTCGATACCGTATAAACGGACACGACTGGCATAATGAATAGAAAAACCAAGATCAATAACGACATCCACCGTGTCACCGTCAACGACTCTTTTTACTTTACAATTATATTCGTACATTAAAGCCACCCAAAAGCAGTAAACATGTCCCAAAGGACATAGGCAAAACAAATCCAAAATGCTTTACGATAAAAAATATGTTTCTCATATAAAGGTTTAGATATTTTTCCAAGTTTATATAATTCTTCCACCCATACTTCCTTCCCCTATTTATCTCCTGATTTCATTTTTGCTTTGCCTATGTTCAAGGCACAGATGTCAATAAGCTTATAAAGCTTACCGATCCATACATCGTCTTTAGGTGTTTTAGTGACAGCAGCGATAATGCTTGCTCCACTAATAATTGCCATAATAATGGCTAAGAAATTTGCAACTGTTTGCATTAGTTATCTCCTATTATTAAAAAATTATGTTCCAAATATTATTCCTGCCATTCCAACCACTAAGGTAATTAGTGTGGCAACAATAAAATGTTCGAGTCTTTTGACTCTGTTAATAACTTCCAACCAACGTTCTGCACAGACAGCTTCGTGGCTCTCTATTTTGGTATTAAGTGTGGCCACGGTCATCTTGCTCATGCAGCCTCCTCGACCTCCCAACAATTAAGGTTAGAAGCAACGGTTCGTCTTTCGCCTTCGCCTTTAAACGGATACACCATGTGCGATAGCCAAGACGGGAATAAATACAGCTTGCCGACTTCGGGTTTTACTTCAAAACTTTGTGGCGGTCTTAAACGTTCCACGTTCATTATCTCGTTACGTCCGTAGTTAAAACATAAATACCCATCACAGACTCCCGAAGAGTTATATTTACTGTATAACGAGTCCCCGGTAGTCGGTTGGTCTAGTATTTGTTGTGGCACCTTAGTCCATCCGGTTGTGCTAATACCCATAATGGTTTTAGTGCCATGATCGTGTATCGGGTTATAGTCGCCTGCATAACTATGTACCGACCACGTTTCATCAATCGCCACTTGTCTGTTCTTTGGTAACATAGACCCTGTGTTTTGCATAAAGTGATTGATGTATTGAGCACCCAGACTGGTAACGAATTTAGAATAAGGCCTAACCTTTTCATGCTCTGGGTCCATGTTTAGTTGCTCACCATGAGCAATCTGCCCTACTAGAGTGCCTGCCAATGATTCTTTATCTTTGGATTCTCTTAATTCATCCAAATAGTCGTTTAGATCAGTGACCATTGTCTCTGGCATCTGGGTTTCCAATACGAAAACCGCTGGCATGTTCCAGATATTGACATCAATATCTGTCTCCTCGACAGGCTTCGCTTTCTTCTTCTTTTTAGCCATTTCTAGCTACTAGGTACTGCAAAGGCTTCGTCTGGTACAGGTTGTACTACAGGGCTAGTTATAACACTCTCCACTTGACTCGCAAAGACTGCATCCCAATGTGATGTCGGACACAATGCGGTCAAAGCTGCAAGGTTAAACGTGCCTTTAGCTGCTTTGGTAAAATCACCGTCTGCGGCTATAGCTGTGGTAGAAAACGTGCTAGTGTAATAGGTTGCATCACCTTCACTGTCGTTCTCATACGTCATTTCCAAATGCCACTCTTCCACTTTACTGGATTTAACATAGGGAATGGACTTCGTTAGCTTTTTAGTTACTGCCATTTTTATTCTCCGTTATTGTCGCACTTATCATGTGCTTTAGATTTTAATTGCTCGACTTCTGCCGAGAGTTCTTGAACTGCTTTTATGAGAGGATGTACAAACATTTCTTGAGATATTTCTTGTGCGCCATCTTCTGAATCTTCA
>Ga0208315_1000694_pt1 | contig 21304 bp, 20 predicted proteins | sample MalvireepMed_215_FD_184239 | JGI IMG/M metagenome (GOLD analysis project Ga0208315, IMG submission 184239) | Marine viral communities from the Global Malaspina Expedition - Malaspina viral metaG DeepMed_215 (SPAdes) (version 2) | ecosystem: Environmental > Aquatic > Marine > Oceanic | place... | reverse complement strand
TAGCATATCGAACCAGGACGACAAAACGCGCTTTAGTGCTGTTAAAACGTTTCTTGACACCAAGACAAACACAGGCTGGACCACAGGCGGTCACACAGGCGTAGATGTTGAAGTGTTTGCCTTTGGTGCGGGTTATCAGTCGTTCATGGGGCAAATTGACAACACAGATATTGCGAAGAAAATTTTTAGCTTTATTGATAAAAAACAACCCGCAAAAATCGCTTTTCCGTCAAAGAAAGTATCAACTAATATTGAGCTTACTTCAGATGAAGATGACGACGAGCTTTGTGACTTTAAAGAAGACTGGCGCTGCAATTAACGGTCAGTTTAGCGTTTTACTGAAGTGCTAATAGGGCTTCGCGCTTAAAACAAAGTGCACTAAGCTGTAATCGATTGAATAAAGCGCCAATGTTTTTTAAAGCTGGCGCTTTATTTTTATCTGTTGGGAAATAAGGTAAAAGGAAAACATGAAAAGCGAAATGCTGTCGTTACTTCAAGATATATACGATGAAGTTGAACCTATGTTGGGTATGGGCAAGGTTGCAGATTACATACCCGCCCTGGCTACGGTAAACCCGAGGCAGTTTGGCATTTCAATTTGTGATACCCAAGGTCATATAACCTCTATTGGCGATGCCAGCGTGCCTTTCTCAATTCAGAGTATTTCAAAGGTGTTTAATTTGGTGTTATCCATTAACCACTATGGGGAAACTATGTGGGATAGGGTAGGGTGCGAGCCATCCGGTTTGCCTTTTAACTCATTAGTGCAGTTAGAGTACGAGCATGGTCTTCCTCGTAACCCCTTTATCAACGCCGGCGCGTTGGTGGTAAGTGATATGGTACAGTCTCGTTTTGCCTCACCGCATATTGCAATGAGAGACTTCGTTAGGCGCTTAAGCTGTAATGGCGAAATTGTGGTGAATAAAGAAGTGGCAGAATCGGAATTTGAGCACCGTTCTCGTAACGCAGCCATGGCGTATTTGATGAAAGCTTACGGTAACTTTGAGAACGAGGTTGAAGACGTACTTCGTAACTATTTCCATAATTGTGCGTTAGAAATGAGCTGTGAAGATTTAGCCCGCTCCACTAGTTTCCTAGCCAACGGCGGCTTCTCAACTTGTGCTAATGAGCAGGTATTAACGCCTTACCAAACGAAACAAGTTAACGCGCTTTTAGCAACCAGCGGCATGTACGACGAAGCAGGTAGCTTCGCCTTTAAGGTAGGCCTGCCGGGTAAAAGTGGTGTGGGCGGCGGTATTGTTGCCGTTGTGCCGGGCCGTTTTTCAATTTGCGTTTTCTCACCGGCACTTAATAGTGTGGGCAATTCACAACTTGGTGTAGCGGCATTAACCTCGCTCAGTGAGCGAATAAACTGGTCTATTTATTAGTGGGGGCGAAACGGAGCGGGGCGTTAAATGGTGGAGTAACGTGCAGTATTAGTAGCCCGTTAGCTCCATAAAGCCGCTGCCTGAGTGTGAACCACTTATTTTAACGCGCCCTTCATAGTAGGGGAAAAGGCTGTCGTTCCACTGGTTTTTCTTAAATGCGGCAACAGTTGCGTTGATGTTCTTTTTTGGTATGCGTATTTGCCAAGCGGTTGGGACTGTTCGGTTAGTTTCACCAGATTTAATCGTTTCGTATTTCACCGGTGTTATAGATATGCTCGCTTGGTCGATGGTTTCTTTTATACCCTCTGTAGTAATATAGCTGGCGGTCGTGTAAACCTCGTTTTTTTCGTTTTTGCTGCGCCCAGTGCTTGCATGCATGCGAAAAGCCATGAGTTTACTGCCATCGTCTAGGTGCAGTGAAAACCAATCCCACCCCATTGCTTGGCTATTGGCTAAATGGCTCGTCCACTCGTGATCAAACCAGCCTTTACCGCTTACCTTTAGCGTTTTACCTTCGATGTTTACGGTGCCATTCGCCTGAATAAAAGGCTGGCTGTAATAATACGAGCGCAAGCGCCCGTCTTCTGTTTTCTTGCTGTAGCCGTTATCGCCATGTTTTATAAACGGGCCTGTAGCACTTAAGTTTAGTGACACGCTAACCACGTTATTATCTAAGGTGTATTGTGATGAAGGTGATGTTGCTGTTGGTAGCGCTGCATTCATTGCCACTACGCTGCTCTTTGCGTTTTTCTTTTCATTGCCAAACGTAAATAATAACGAAGAGGGGAACATCCCATTACTTTCACTCGCGGCTTCTTTACTGTTATTAGTCGCAGTGCTTTTCCATTGCCAATCGTCAACGACAGCTGTAAAGGGCTGCCTTTTTACGTAAGCATTACCCACGTTGCCGGCAGCAAAACGCTCTTCGAAATAATGTCTGTTTTTTGTATGCAGCGATGCATGTCCCATCCACTGTTGGGTATTCGCCCAATGGCTTTTGGCGTGTTGCTGATCGCCCCTACTATCGGTATTAAAGCGAAAAAGCGTATATTGAAGGCCTAACTCTTCACCTGTATCGCTTGTTAGCACAAAGGTTAGGTACCACCATTCTAACTGAAAATCGGGATGGCTTTCGTGGTCAGAAGGTAAGGATAGATAATTATCGCGCTCAACGGTAGCGAATACCTCGCTTGACTTTATATCGCCAAAAAAACGGTTTGGCGCGCTGCTTTCTTCACCTCTGATGTCTCTCAATGCCGCATTGCCTTCAACAGGTGCGCTATCGCAGGCGTTAAGCAAACAGCACGCGGCAAATAACACTAACAGCGAGAATGAAAAGCGTGTAAGCGGTTTTAAACAAAGCGCACTAAGCATTTTGTTAGCAGGTCTACCTTGTGTCATAGCTGCGCTTCCTGTCTAAGATCAATTTTGGGCCTTAGTTTTCCTAAGGGAAGCAAAAGCACGAGCGATACAATAAGTAGAGATACTCCTACGCTTGCGAACAGTACCTGAGTGTTTATAGCAAGCGGGTACACCCAATTAAATGCATACCTATTTACCAAGTTAATAAACACATACGCCAGATAAATACCGAAAGGAATAGCGAGTAGTGCCGAAAGCAAACACAGCAACATGTATTGCATAAAAAGCGCTAACTTTACTTTGAACTGGCTTACGCCAAGCGCCCTTAATACAGATAGCTCGGCAGCACTTCCTAAGGTAAGTACGGTAAGAGAAACAGCAAATGCAATGCCAGCAACGAGTAAAGTAGTAATATTAAGGCCATCAGTTAATACAAAGGTACGGTCGAAAGTTTGCATGGAAATATCCAGCAGCTCTTGCTTTGCATAAAGTGTGTATTCCCCTTCCTTTGCCGTCAGCGCGCTTAATGCATCGTCAACTTTTGTGTTAGGTGTAGTATTTTGCCCGGCCATGCCATTAAATAAAGCGCTATTACCGGTGTCTTGGTTGGCGGGGTACAGGGCCATTACTCCAGAAAATAGCGCGTTTTTGATAACGTCGTTGTCTTGGGAAAAGTAGGGGAGGGGCACTAATATTTGGCCGTTCAAATTGCCGTAATCAGGATAGATACCCAAGACCTTCCACGTTGGTGTGGTAGATAAAATGTCGGAAACCTCCTCCAAAGCGCCCGGTTTGGAGGAGGTTTGCGCAAAGCTCGCAGAGGAAGGAGAATTGCGCAGCCTAATGTTTTCAATACGTAGCGTATTGACTAATTCAATACCGTGGGCAAAAGCCAGTTGCTGGTTGATAAATACCCCTTTCCCTGTCACAAATTTACTCCACGCAGCATCTAGGCTCGGCTCGGCGAGTGCATCAAGTACTAGGGCGTTTTTACCCGTTTGATGCACCGGATAACTGCTTATTGATACCGCCGAAGCAGGCGTATTGGCAGCTATTGTTTTCGAGCTATTAGGGTAAACGCCTAACACTTCACCTTGCGCTTTAAGTAGCGGTGTTGAAGAAAGGGATGGCGGGAGTGTGACCTTCGACAGCGGTAAATCGGTGTACAGGTAGTAGGGAGAATAAAGTCTTTGAGTTAACCACTGCTCAGTTGCGTTTCTGAAACTGTCGGTCATGGTGTTCATGCCAATGTTGGCCGTTAACGCAATGAAAAAAGCACACACGGCTAACCGGGTTTTGCCCGAAAGCAAGTGCATGTTTGCAATAACATAATAAAATACCGGCCACTTTTTGGGAGCCATGCTCGCCAAGCCTTTAGATAGTATTGGCAGCCAAAGTAATACCAGTGCGCAGCTAAATAACAGCAGTAACGCAACGAACAGCAGCGCTGTTGCGGTCGAAGCAATAAGCTTTTCAATAAGGATTAAAAACACGACAGCCGTTACAGACGCCGCAAGCACCACAACCAAAGGTAGGCTTTTCCCTTCTTTTACCCGTTTTAAGGTTAATGCATTAGAAAGTGTTTTAATGGGAACTAACGCAAACAGGACTAACGATGAAAAGGTTACGGTAAGGGCGAGGGTAAACAAAGCAAGTAAGTTTACATCTGGGTTCACGAACACCGCACTGAACAGCGACGCAAAGGTGCCACTTATAACGGGCGACAAGAAAGAGGCGGCTTGAAAGCCGACGAAAATGCCTAACGGGGTGCTCACTATGCAATATAAAAAAAGTTCTACATATAGGGCGCTGATTAGTGTCGCGGTAGAGACGCCAAGCTGACGCAGCCGAATGATATTGGGCAGGCGAGTGCGGTACATTAAATTGAGCGCATTAAGTACAATAAACAGGGCTACCACGCCCATAAGTGCGCTCATGGCCCACAGGTTTAGCCTAAAGCTCTCTGGCAGCGAGCCCGTTTCGTTGATTGCATCGCCGCCGGCCACAGACACTCTTGTGCCAAGGAGCGCTTCTAAATGACGGATATCTTCTTCGGTAAGGGAAACGAACGAGATGAACCCCGCAAGCGGCACCTGCATTGACGTTGGTTCCTCATGATAAGCGTGATTCGCTGCATCGTTGGCTATGTGTACTTCCCCTTTGTAAAAATCAGCAATAGCAATTAAAAGGGTATTGTGGGGCGCAGCGCTTGTCGTTACCGCGGTAACCGATGCCGGCCATAGCGGGGGGTTATCCACTTCGCTTAACACCTTGTGACAAGAAAGCTTCGTGCTGGTCGCAGGGTGAATAAGCCCATTGACGGGAAACGAAGGTGAGCGTCCTGATCTAAATACACGGGTTTTACTGTTTACCTGTGGTGACGTTGAAGCCGCTTGTGAAGCCATACTTTGAAGGCGACTTACTTCACGTTGGGGTAAACCTTTAAAAGTGCTGCCTAAAAAGGGCTGCGTGTCTACGCCAATGAGTTTGAGCATTACCGGGCTTTTTTCATTGTCTTCGCAGGTTAAAACGATGTTTCGTTCGGCAAATGCAATAAGTTGAGTAAAGCCACTTTGTCGAATTAGCGCGTATTGTTCTTTGCTGAAGTGGGTAGCCTTATCAGCAGGTACAACGATGTTGTTAGAAAGTATCCCTTGCTCGCGCTGTAATAATTCTCCCTGGGTGGCGCCTTCGTTTATAAGTAATACGGTGATAAGCCCAGCGTTTGCTAACAGTATTGCAAACATAATAAGCAGTGGCTCCCAAGGCCGCTTTCTCGCCATGGCAAACAGGGCCGATGTGGTTAGAAGCAACGTACGCAACATTTTCTCCTTTGGCGTCTTACTATCTCGGTAAGCTTACGTGTAGCAAGAGTAGGCACTAACGAGCTGTGGTTAGTGTGGCATTGTCAATGTTAGCGCGTTCAAGCACGCCTTGATGTAACTGCAGCGCACGATCGGCTTTTACCGCTACTTCATTACTGTGTGTAACCACTACAAGCGTGGTGTTAGTGTGTCTACAGGTTTCAAAGAGCAAGTCAGATACTGTATCGCTGGTGGCTTCATCAAGATTACCGGTGGGCTCGTCGGCAAGGACAAGGGCTGGGCGGTGAACCAGCGCTCGTGCAATAGCGCACCGTTGCTGTTCGCCCCCAGATAAGCTACTTATGGGGTGTTGAGCAAGAGATAAAATACCGAGCTGCTTCATAAGCGCTAGCTGGTAGTCTTTATCAACGTTTCCTTTAAGCCTTGCGGTAAAGGCAATGTTGTCCCACGCGTTGAAACAATCGAAAAGGTTAAAGCTCTGAAAGACAATACCAAGGTTTTCTTTGCGAAAATTATCAATTTTTTTGAGGTTGCTGCCGCTATTCACAATCGACAAGTTATTAACCAAAATGTCGCCGCTATCTGGCTTCTCGAAACCTGCTATTAATGAAAGTAATGTGGATTTTCCGCAGCCTGATGCCCCCTGAATGCTAATCGACTCGCCCTTTCGTGTGTTAAGAGAAAGGTTATTAAGCAATGGTGTTCCGGCGTCTGAAAATGATTTTTTGAGCTCTTTTATAATTAGCATACGTAGGCTTTGTCGTTATAGTTTTGGGTCGTAGTCGTGTCGTAGTCTTTATTTAGCGTGTTTAGTATTTTTCAGTATCAGTATACGTAGTGTAAAAGTATTTCGGTTAAAACGGCGAGGTAGTTTTTCTATTGGCAATAAAAAAGGGGCTTACCGCCCCTTATCATTATTTGAATTTACTGGTTTATGAAGTTATCGAGTTCTTCGCCCGTAATTTTTTTGATTTGGGCAAATAAATACCAAAGCGCTGCAATAAGCAAAATCATGCTGGGAATAACAATGACGGGGTAGCTTAACGCGGTCATGCGTCCAAGTTCTTCGGTGTAGGCCGTGGTACCCGGCTCACTGACCAGGATCATTTTTGCCAAAATATAGTTAAGTGCTGATGAAAGGAAAAATGAGCTCGCTACGATATACGAGCTTACTGCAATTTTCTTTTTGAATTCGGGTTGTTTCCCTTTAGCGTCAAGTACCTGATTCAAGTGCGGCCAGTTTATTATCTGGTCGTTCAAGATAAGCATTTTCACTAACGGCTTATTAGAGTACTGCGTAGCGAGGACGGCAATACCGATAAGGCCCGGAATAGCGGCCTCTTTGATGGCGATATATTCAGCCGGAAGCTTGAGTAAACTAAACCCGCCGGTTAGTAGTACGCTGATAATACCCAAAACGGAAAAGCCGTTAACTTTGCCGGACTCTTTTAAATCCCACAAACCATAGCCTATTGGGAAGCTAAGGGCTGCGACTATACTCCAGGCTGGGCCTAAGTAATCTTCTGAACTTGCATAGCTCATTAGCACGACAGGAATAACAATGTTAAACGCTAAGTTGCCGAAAAAGCCTTGGTTCTTCTGTGTAGGTTGTTGTACTGCTGACATAACTTTTTTTAACGTCTTATCTTAAGGCCAATTATACGTAAACTAATTAGCGTGCCCAGTGCCATGCGGCAAATAAGCCGCCTAGAAAGCCAAACAGATGATATTCAAAGGAAATAAATTTTGAAGTTGGCAGCACACCCACCAGCATCCCACCATAAAGCGCGGCCACCACTAAGGAGATAAGCAAATAGCGTATTTTATTGCTGCGAAATCCGGCTAAAACCAGAAAGCCAAAGTAGCCGTAAACCATGCCGCTAGCGCCTATATGCGTAGCGCTTCGTCCGAAAAGCCACACGCCTACGCCACCTACAAGCAACGCGCTTAACGTGGCAATTAAAAACGTGCGTCGCCCCCATTGCATAGTAAGCCACATAAACAACAGCAACGGGACTAAGTTAGTCATTAAATGCGTTGGCGTACCGTGTAAAAAAGGCGCCGTAAAGATATAGGGCAGGTGGGATAGCGTGCGAGGTACAACACCGAATTGGTTGAGGCTATTACCGGTAAGCAGGTTGGCCACTTCAATCACAATAAGCAGTGCGCCTAAGGTCAGTAAAACTCGAATTTGAAATGAAAGCGACTTCATTTAATAACCCTTCACGTCAATTAAAGAATGATATGGGGAAGGTAGCGGGATAAATCTTGTGTGATGGCAGACGCGTCTTCTCTTACAGAGATGCCTGCTGGCATATCGTCCACTAACCAACTACCAATAAGTGTATGGTTACCCTCGAAAACCGGCAAAGGTTCAAATGATTGGACAATAAACCCTTCCTCACCGTAAGGGCCGTCACTAAGTAGGTTTTCGACACCATCTTCAATAATAGACACGTTTGCTCCTTCCCTGGAAAACAGCGGTTTTTTAATCCACTTCCCCGACAAGCCATTATTGCTTACTTCATCTGAAAAAAAGGCCGGCAGAAGGTTAGGGTGTCCTTCAAATTTTTTCCAAAGCAGGGGCAGCAATGCTTTGTTTGAAATTATCGACTTCCACGGTGGCTCAATCCAATTGACTTGTGCGCCTTCCAATACGTCACCAAACTCTTCCCGCAGCATAAATTCCCATGGGTAAAGCTTAAAACAGTCCGTTATTGGGGCGTCTTTTAGGTCGGTGAACACGCCCGTATCGGCAAGCCCGATGTCTTCAATAAACACAAAGTCTGCCTGAAGCCCCGCTTCTTTCGCGCAATCTTGAAGGTATTGCACCGTACCTCGGTCTTCCACTGTGTCCTCACAGCACGCCATGTGTATCTGGTTAATGCCGTAGTGAAGCGCAATTTCACGAAAGCGATGAACCAACTTTTCTTGTAAACTATTGAATTGGTCGGCGTGCAGTGGGAGCTTACCGGCATCTACATTTTGTGAAAGCCATAGCCACTGCCAGAACCCCGATTCATACAAGCTGGTGGGCGTATCTGCATTATTTTCCAGTAGTTTGGCTGGGCCCTTTCCGTTATAAACGAGATCTAAGCGTGAATACAGACTTGGGTCGCGGTCAAGCCAGCTATGTCTGACCAAATCCCAATGCTTCTCGGGAATGCGAAATCGACGAAGTAATTCTTCACTGTTAACCACATCTTCGGTTACTGCCAAGCACATCTGGTGTAACGCGGCGGTGGGGTCTTCAATGTCGTTTTCAATCTGTGCAAGCGTGAATTGGTAATAAGCCGTTTCATCCCAGTAGGGCTCGCCATACATGGTGTGAAAGTGAAAACCGAATTCATTGGCCAACTGCTGCCAGCCTTTGCGTGGCTGACAAGGCATTCTAAACATATTTAGCCGCCCCAGCCGCCTTTACGGCTGCTGCTTCCCCATGAGGATTTTGCTCGTACGCTGCTGCCAAAGCCGCCTCGTTTCATCGTTTTATTAACCGTGGGTTTAGGCTTGTAAACATCTTTGTTTACACGGTAGTTGCGCTTGCGAATGTCACCATCAAATACATACCCATCGGCAGTTATCCAACGTGAACGAAACGGTGAATTGTACGAATAAGAGGTATACAAAGGCTGTGAGTAGTAACGATTTGGCGAAAGCAATGAGCTCACCATATATCCCGCCATAAACGGCATGAAGAAGCTGCCACTGTTATTATTCACTTGTTGGCACTGGTTGGGACCAAATTCGTGCTCACAGTCGTATTCGGAGTTAAAGCGAGGACTTGTGCGCATCGCCTCATCTACGGCAGTTTGATACGCGGCTTCACAGCGCTCAACAGCATCGGGATAATCTTGTTTACAGTCTTCTAGCGACGTGTAAATGGTGGCGTCTTCTTTTTCAGCGCCACAGCCACTTAATATCACGCTGGCTACACCTAAGGCCAATGGCTTTACGCTAAACCCTTTGCGCATGGTATTAAGGTTGATGTGTTTGGTGCGCTTCATCGTTGGCTTCGCCGCGCGCTCGCGGTCGGTTACCTGAATTTCAATTTTGCTTTTATCGGTCATCGCTGCCCCCTTAGTAGGTCATGCAAGCGGCATTTAATAAGCCTACGGCAATCGACATACTGGCAAGCATTACGCCAGCAGAAACTTCATTATTGTTAATGCGTTCGGCGATTTTAGGCATAAAGCTAAAACGCAACAGCGCAAACGCTAACGACTGGGCAATAACAGCAACCAGGGCCCAAATGGCAAAATCAATAATGGCAACAGAGTTTGACGCTGCACTGCCTAGCGCAATAGCAAAGCCAATAATCGCGCCGCCGAAACCCATAGCCGCCGCAACGTTTTTCTCTTCTTTCACCAGCTTCCACTCATCATGAGGGGTAACAAGAGCGTACACCAACTTAAAAATGAAAAGAAAGACAATCGATAAGCCAAAATAAAGTGCAAAGTTATCTAGGCCAGCCAAAGATTGCATGATGGTATCCATAGTTATTCCTTTTTAATTAACCGTTTATCGTGATATCTGCAGGTTCAACATCAAACCCTGTAGAAATCACTAAGCATCTGTCTAAATTATTGCCCACTTGCTTTTCTTCACCAACAACGAGCAGAGTCTCAACCCTATTGTTTCCTATAGGACGTTCGTACAACATCATAAACTGGTCTGTTTTACTTACATCACCATCTTCTTCATAGGTAGTTTCGGTCACCGCAACTGGCGGCGATTCGTCACCTACTGAATCCCACACCCGGGTAAACACCTTACCGTCAAGCTCGTAGGTAGGCTGACTAATCACGTTTTTTAAACACGCATTCCATTGTGCGGTATTGCCAATGGTTTGGGTCTCGTAAAAATGCCACAGCTTCACATCAGTAATGTGGTTTTCTGACAGGCCGCCGTCAGTCACTACTTGTAAAAAGCCATCATCGTCGGTGTAAAAGCGCAACAGGGTGCCGCCCGTATCTAAAGGTGCTTCACCAACCGCCTGAATAAGCTGAGAACGGGCTGCTCCTTCAATGGTAAGTTCTGGTTCTAATAACGAGAGCTTTAAATGGTCCAATTCAAATGACCCCCCTAAATAGAGGCCCATAATTTCTGGCGTTTTAGGTTTCTTGGGTTCTGACTTTTTAAATAGCTTACTAAACATTGTTTGTGCCTTTTAGTCCGCGTCTAAAGACGACCAGTTAATGGCATTTATACGCCGCTCTGCAATATAGAAAAGGGTATCGCCTGGGTTTAACGTAGCATCTAGCGACGGATTAACTACCATCTCTTTTACCATGCCGTTAGGGGCGTAACCAATAAATATGGCGTCGTGTTTGCGTTTCAAGTTAACAAATAGCTTGGCGACGGAAATTGTTGGGCTAGTCTGTGGAATCTTTACAGAAAATTGTGCTTGCCCCTCATCAATGCTCAATAAATCGTGATGAAGCATGCTTGAGCCTGGGTCAAATGCGGCCTTAACCAGCATCTCTATGGCAACGCTTGGCGTGCATTCGACTTTTGGACAATGATCCTGAAGTAGGCTAACTAAGCTGTCGTCATCAAAATAAGCCACTTGGTGCGCGTCTGGATTACGCTTCGTGCAGTACAGCGCTGTAGTCATGGTGACGTCGTCTTGGGGGTTATCAATAAGAATGGTTCTCGCTGTTGCTACACAAGCGCGATCCATGTCTTCGTCTTTGTTAAACGAGTCGACTTTTACAAACTCTATTACACCGGGTAGTGGGTTGGTGATATCCGCTTTTACGCACAGTACAATATCGGGGCGTTCAGGCATGGCGTCACGCTCTTGCAGAATTAAATCAAGCAGCAGCATGGTGCGCTGCTCGTTCCATCCTATTACTAAGATGTGACCGTCAAGCATTAAGCTATTCATACCCATAAACCCTTTTTTCCATTGAAGTGAAACCCAAGCTGCAATTCGACCAATCACCATGGCGAAAATACTTAACCCTAGCGGAATAACGTAAAGCGCTACGACAAGCTTTCCGGCAGGGGTAACGGGCGATAGATCGCCATAACCCACTGTTGAAGCAGTAACGGCAAGCCAGTAAACAAAGTCAGTATGTGCAATGAGGTCGTGTTCATTGGCAGCGTAAAGCAGCCAATAGCTTGTTACTGCGTAAAAAGCGGTGGCACCGACAATGGTATACCAGCGTGACTCTGCAAAATATTGCAGCATGATTTTTCGCAGTTTTATCCATGGAGACATAAAAGAAACAGCCCTTGTTATGCGTGCCCTTACTCTGCCTTGAAGTGCTTGATTTGTCTAGGTAAGCTTGCTGCTATACCGCTATATTTGAAGATAATTTTGTAACAAGCATTAAAAATGGGAGCACTGGGCTCCCATGTGTTTTACTTACTTGCCAAGAATTCGCGCTAGTTCGTCGTCGGCAGAGGTTTTACCCCCTTTGATCCCCGCTTCTGCTAGGCGCTTTTCAAGGTCGCTACTCGATTCTTCGCTAGCAAGCTCTTCTGCCGCCTGTAGCTCTGCGTTGCGCATCTTTTGCTTATCTTGAATACGAGACAGCGACTCTGTTGCTGTTTTCATCTTACTATTTGCGCCCATGTGGCGTGAAGATACGGCAACTTGTGCTTTTTGCACGCTTTCGGTTGCTTTAACCATATCAACCTGCTGTTCAAGGCGACGCAAGTTTGCTTTAGCCTGTTGGATATTGCTGGCAAGCTGCTTTTCTGATTGCTTGAACTGGTCAAGATAGGTTTGCTCTTGTTCACGTTCTTCTTTTAGCTCAGAAACTTTTTGCGCACAATCTAGGGCCAGCTGTCGATCGTTATCAATCGCTTTACGGGCGTGTTCTTCGTACTCAGCAATCGACGAATCAAAGCTGTCTACTTTCTGTTGAGAAAGTTTACATTTCGCCAAAATTTGTGTGCGTGCATGATCTGATTTGCGCAATTCTTCTTTGGCTTCTCTGATTTCTTGTTCCAGAATTCGAATAGCCTGACTGTCTGCAACAGACTGCGCAGCTTCGGTAGCACCACCTTTTACTGCAGTAATTAATTTTTTCCACACTGACATTCGCTTCTCCTTAGAAGTAAATTTTAAATTAGGTGTGTTTCGTAGGCATCTAGGAACGATGCTACATTCTGAAACAGAGTTTCCACTTCAATAACAATACTTTCGGCTTTCGATTGGGCGCTTAATGCACCAAAAGCCGTGTAATACTCTTCGCCACTAATCGTCGAGATGCCTACTGTGGTAAGAGGGAAGACCATATGAGTTGAGAGTATTTCATGGTCTAACGCCGGCTTATCTTTTACTTCAGACGCTGAAAATAAAAGACTTTCAACTAAAATCTGTTCTCCGCTTATGGCAAGCCACGCATCGATACCGTCTTGATTGGCAATCTGCAAGCAGCCCTCTTCACGTGTTACCACAAAGTCATCGTGCTCTTTAAACAGGGCTTCGATGCTTTCTAGTTCCCAGCTCATACCTATCTCCTTTAATTATTGAAGCGATAATTTCGAAAGTGAATGTCGTGTCAGTCGTGTTTACCTTTGTGCGCCCCTCAACAATGAGACAAGGCGCTGTAAGGTGAATAACACTGGCTGTACTGTAACGACTATTTTCACTTTCGCCAATATCTTGACTTGCAGTGTAGACCTAGTGTGCCATAATCGTCAATATCAAATGCGCTCTTTAAGTGTAAAAAAGTGTGTTTTTGTAAAATATATATCACATTTGTATGGTTTTGGGGGTTGTGTGAACACTAAAAATGGGTGGCGACAAACGGTTGCACGGGTGGTCAAATCAGAAATGTCTGTGCGCGGTGTGAAATATCAAGCCTTAAGCCAAAGGTTGCAAGAAATTGGTGTAGAGCAGAGCGCTGACAACCTGCGCAATAAGGTGAACAAAGGTATTATGGGAGCGGATTTATTGCTTCAAATACTGTACGTATTAAAAGCACGCCCCATAGATGCCGCGCTTTTAGAAGAAATCTTAACTGATCTTGAGCGCCAAAACGCGTAAAATACCGTTACTTTGAAATTTGGCTGTGGTTAAAAAGTACGAAAGGGAAACCGTACTATAAAAATAGAGCGCAGCAAGGTTTAAAACGTGCAGATAAAAAAATACCCAGCAAGTGCTGGGTACGAATGATAAGGAATGTTTATGGGAGAACATCATCACTATCTGGGCGTATCTTAAGCGATTAAGTAATTAAGTGCTATCGAATAAATGAATTTGTCCGTATGTTGTTCGATAAGTAGTTATCTAAAAATATACATTTCAACTCAAGTATTTGAAATTATTGAATTAAATTTTTTATTTAATGCAGGGTATCTTGAGTTTGTGTAGGGTTTCTTAACCTTTAGTAGTAACTTAAAAGAAACTTAATCTAGTACTTTTGTCTAACAGTAAGACCTCAACATTGTCGTATTTATGAAATTATCTGATTTTAGCTTTGTTCTACCCGAAAACCTTATTGCCAAATATCCAACGCAACAGCGCACTGCCAGTCGTTTGCTACATTTAGACGGTAAAAACGGCAAGGTTGAACATACCATGTTTGCAGACATGCTTAAATTTGTAGAGCCGGGTGATTTACTGGTTTTTAATAACACCCGTGTTATACCTGCGCGCCTTTTAGGTAAAAAAGAAACCGGCGGTCAAGTGGAGGTGCTCATTGAGCGCATTACATCTGACACCACCGCACTTGCTCATGTGCGCGCAAGCAAAGCGCCGAAACCGGGTACTAAGCTCATTCTAGAAGAAAAAGTGAATGTAACTGTTACCGGTCGAGACGACGCACTGTTTATACTGCAGTTTGACCACGATGAAACCGTATTAACGCTGTTGGAAGCCCACGGTCATATGCCGCTACCGCCTTATATCGACCGTCCGGATGAAAACTCGGATAAAGAGCGTTACCAAACGGTGTACAACGAAAAGCCTGGTGCTGTAGCGGCACCTACCGCAGGGTTACATTTTGACGACAGTATTTTAAACGCGTTAAAAGAAAAGGGGGTTAACCTAGCCTTCGTTACCTTGCATGTAGGCGCGGGCACGTTTCAGCCCGTTCGTGTTGATTATATTCAAGAGCATAAAATGCACGCTGAATTCGCCGAAGTGCCTCAAGATGTAGTTGATGCCGTGTTAAATACAAAAGCGAATGGCAAAAGAGTAATCGCAGTAGGGACTACTTCGGTACGCTCACTAGAATCGGCGGCGAAAGCAAGTGCAGAGCGGGGCGATGAACAGATTATCGCGCCCTTTAATGAAGATACGGAAATCTTTATTTACCCAGGTTTCGAATTTAAAGTTGTGGACGCTATGTTTACTAACTTCCATTTACCGGAATCTACGTTAATGATGTTGATTAGCGCATTTGCAGGTAAAGAAAACGTGATGAATGCCTATCAAGAAGCGATAGCGAAAGAATACCGATTCTTTAGCTATGGCGATTCTATGTTTATTGAGCGCGCTTAAAACGGTAGTGGTTTGCTAAAAACACCTCGTCATGTGTTTTACGCTACGACGTTAAAAAACCGTTGCGATTTCGGTTAACTCGTTTCGAAGTCGCAATAAACCCATTGGGGTTTGGGCGTTTAATATAGCCTTAGTTTACGCAAAATGCTGGCAAAAACCGGCTACAGCAGGCGCGGTTCTAGCCCAGTTACAGATAAACATAGATACGGGGCATGATCTCAGCCAAATTACTGGTATAATCGCCGCCAATTTATTTTTATACCCAGCGCAAAAGCGCACCAAAGTGGGAATGCTTTCACATGCAATTTGAGTTGTTAAAAACCGAAGGCCGAGCACGACGCGGTCGTTTGGTGTTTGAACGCGGTGTTGTTGAGACCCCAGCGTTCATGCCGGTAGGTACGTATGGTACCGTTAAGGGAATGACCCCTGAAGAGTTAAAAGACAGTGGTGCACACATCTGTCTTGGTAACACCTTTCACCTAATGCTGCGCCCAGGTACGGGGATTATTCGCCAGCATGGAGACCTGCACGATTTCATGAATTGGGATAAGCCTATTCTTACTGATTCGGGCGGTTTCCAGGTATTTAGCCTTGGCGATTTGCGTAAAATTACCGAAGAAGGTGTAACTTTCCGTTCGCCAATCAATGGCGAGAAGATCCTTCTTACGCCAGAAAAGTCGATGGAAGTTCAGCGCGACTTGGGTTCTGACATCGTGATGATTTTTGACGAGTGCACGCCGTATCCTGCCACTGAGCAAGAAGCGCGCGTTTCTATGGAAATGTCGTTGCGTTGGGCCAAACGCAGCAAAGAAGCCCACGGCGATAACCCCGCGGCTTTGTTTGGTATTATTCAAGGTGGTATGTACGAAGGGTTGCGCGATGTGTCGCTTGCTGGTCTTGAAGCCATTGGTTTTGACGGCTATGCCATTGGTGGCCTGTCAGTGGGCGAGCCAAAAGAAGACATGATCCGCATTATCGATCATACGGCGCCAAAAATCCCTGAAGACAAGCCTCGTTACTTAATGGGCGTGGGCAAGCCGGAAGACTTGGTTGAGTCTGTGCGTCGCGGTATCGATATGTTTGACTGTGTGATGCCTACGCGTAATGCGCGAAATGGTCACCTTTTTGTGACTGAAGGCGTGGTGAAAATTCGCAATGCGAAACACAGGAACGACACCTCACCATTAGACGAGAATTGTGATTGCTACACTTGTAAAAATTATTCTCGCTCTTATCTACATCATTTGGACAAATGTAACGAGATTTTGGGTGCGCGTTTAAACACCATCCATAACCTTCGTTACTATCAGCGTGTTATGCAGGGTCTTCGCGATGCGATTGACGCAGGTACGCTTGACGAATTTGTACAAGAATTTTATGAACAAAAAGGGTTGCCGGTTCCGGCACTATAACAACGATAATATTTGGGGAATTTTATGAGCCTATTTATCTCGAACGCTTACGCGCAATCTGCTGGCGGTGCTCAGCAAGGTGGTGGCATGGAAATGATTATCATGCTTGCTGTATTTGGTCTAATTTTTTACTTCTTGCTTTATCGCCCGCAGGCTAAGCGCGTAAAAGAGCATAAAAACCTCGTGTCTTCACTTGGCAAAGGTGATGAAGTGCTAACACAAGGTGGTTTAGTAGGTAAAATTACTAAAGTGTCGGAAGAAAAAGATTTCATCGAAGTTGCACTTAACGATTCAAACAACATTGTTGTTCAGAAGTCTTCAGTAACTGCTGTGCTGCCTAAAGGCACAATGAAGTCACTGTAAGTAACAACCGCCGGGGCCGGGATGCTACCCGGTACTGGCACGAAAGGATTATCCAGTGCTAAACAAAAACTCTATCTGGAAGGTACTGAGTGCACTCATTGTGGTTGCAATGTGTGCACTTTACGCACTTCCTAACATTTACGGCGAAGATCATGCCGTACAAATCTCAGCAGGTCGTGATGCTGTGGTAACTAACGCCACGGTAGAACAAGTAAAGGCCGCGCTAAACGAAAAAAACATCTCGCCGAAGCGTGTTGAGTTTGAGAACGACCAAATTTTGGTTCGCGTTTCTGATTCAGATACACAGCTAGTAACCCGCGAAACTTTAGAAAAGGCACTTGGTGACGACTACTACGTGGCAATGAACCTTGCCCCAGACACGCCGGAATGGCTAGAAGGGTTAGGTGGCGCACCGATGAAACTTGGTCTTGACCTTCGCGGTGGTGTGCACTTCTTGATGGAAGTGGACATGACGGAAGTTATCACTAAGTCACTGGAAGATGCTGAAAGCGGCTTTCGCACCTCGCTGCGTGAAGAGGGTATTCGTTACCGTGGTGTTAAACAAGTAGACGACCATATCGACATTACCTTCCGCGATGAAGATACGTTAGATAAAGCGGAGTTCTTCCTGCGCAACCAAAGCCGTGACCTAACGTTTAACCAAATTGATGACTTAACCCTTCGCGCTATTTTCGCGGAGAGTAAGCTTCAAGAAATTCGCGACAACGCGGTTAAGCAAAACATCACTATCATTCGTAACCGTGTTAACCAGCTTGGTGTTGCTGAGCCTCTTGTTCAAAAACAAGGTGCTGACCGTATTGTTGTTCAGCTCCCCGGTATTCAAGACACCGCTCGTGCAAAAGAAATTCTAAACGCGACGGCGACCCTAGAATTCCGCATGGTTGATCAGAAAAACGATATTCGCGATGCATTGAACGGCCGTGTTCCTCCTGGTTCTCAGGTGATTGAAGATCAGCAAGGTATTCCACAGTTACTTGAAAAGCGTATTATGCTTACTGGTAGCCACATTATTGATGCGAATAGCGGTGTTGATGAATATGGTCTTCCAAATGTAAATATCTCGCTAGACTCTGAAGGCGGTAACAAAATGTCTCGCTCAACCCGCGGCAACATTGGTAAGCCAATGGCAACGGTGTTTATCGAGTACAAATCTACCGGAGAGCGAAATGACGACGGTAAACTTGTGTTTGAAAAGCATGAGCAAGTTATCTCAGTTGCCACCATTCGTGCGCAGCTTGGTAGTAAGTTCCAAATTACCGGTCTTGATTCTCCAAAAGAAGCGCGTGATTTAGCGTTACTACTTCGCGCGGGTGCACTGATTGCACCAATTCAAATTGTTGAAGAGCGCACCGTAGGCCCAAGCTTGGGTAAAGAAAACATCGAGCTAGGTATGCAGGCTATTATCTATGGCCTTGCGGCTGTGCTTGTTTTCATGTTGATTTACTACAAAGCGTTTGGTGTGGTAGCGAACATTGCGCTTATCACTAACCTGGTAATGATTGTCGGCATCATGTCGATGATCCCGGGCGCAACCTTAACGCTTCCAGGTATGGCGGGTATTGTACTTACCGTTGGTATGGCGGTAGATGCTAACGTGCTAATCTTTGAGCGTATTCGTGAAGAGCTTCGCGAAGGGCGCAGTCCGCAGCAAGCTATTCACCACGGGTACGACAGTGCATTCTCAACCATTTTGGATGCGAATATCACTACTTTCATTGCTGGTCTAATTCTATTCGCAGTTGGTACCGGCCCAATTAAAGGCTTCTCTATTACGCTTATGATTGGTATCGCAACTTCAATGTTTACCGCTATTTTGGTTACTCGCGTTATTGTTAACGCAGTATGGGGCGGCAAACGTGTAGAGAAATTAGCGATTTAAGGAGCGTAAAATGCAGTTATTAAAATTATCCGAAACCGTTAATTTCATGCGCCTTCGCATTCCAGCGATGGTGTTATCTACAGTCTTAATCCTTGGCTCGTTTGTGTCATTAGGGGTAAACAGTCTTAACTGGGGGCTGGATTTCACTGGCGGTACGCTTATTGAAGTGGGCTACGAAGACTCGGCTGACCTAGAAGCTATTCGCGTGCAGCTTAACGAATCGAACTTTGAAGATGCGGTAGTGCAAAACTTCGGTAGCAGTCAAGACGTGCTTATTCGCATTGCACCGCGTGATGGCGTAAAAGCCGTAACCATTGGTGAGCAGGTACTTGCGGCACTGCGTGCAGATGGCACCTCGGTGGATATGCGCCGTATTGAGTTTGTTGGACCTAATGTCGGTGAAGAACTGACAGAGCAGGGCGGGCTAGCAATGCTGGTGGCACTGTTATGTATCTTGGTTTACGTAGCGATGCGTTTTGAATGGCGCTTTGCGCTGGGTTCCGTTTCGGCACTTGCCCATGACGTGATCCTTACGCTAGGTCTATTTTCGGTGCTTCAAATTGAATTTGACCTTACGGTGCTTGCAGCTGTACTCGCGGTTATTGGTTATTCACTTAACGATACCATTGTTGTATCAGACCGTATCCGTGAAAACTTCCGCAAAATTCGTAAAGGTGAGCCGGTCGAGATTATCAATATCTCTCTAACGCAGACGCTTAATCGTACTATCATCACCTCACTAACCACGGTGTTAGTATTGGTTGCCTTGTTCTATAAAGGTGGTGCGCTTATTCATGGTTTCGCCACTGCGCTGTTATTCGGTGTAGTAGTAGGTACTTACTCGTCAGTTTATATTGCGAGTTCAGTAGCACTTGCTTTAGGTATTAGTAAAGAAGACCTAATGCCACCACAAGTGGAAAAAGAAGGCGCAGATTTAGATCCTATGCCGTAAGATGTGAGGCCAATAGCATTTCAATTCAAAAACCGCATCCAGTGATGCGGTTTTTTTGCAAACAAAAAAGTATTAATATACAAATTTATTTTACTAGCGCCTTACTGTAACTGCAGATTTCATGGATGAGGTTCTAAAATCGAAGGAATATAAGACATGGAAAATTTGCAAGTTTTTTTGATAACTATATTGTCTCTTTTTACCTGTATGGTGCTTGGGTTTACTTTAAGCAAAACGAAAAAATTTTCCTACCTTTCAAGTAGAAACAATCGATTTGGAGCTATCGATGGTATACGAGGATACCTTGCATTATCTGTTTTTTTTCACCATTACGTGATTACCTATTATTGGAAGTTAAATCAAGTTTGGCAGCGTCCACCTGAAAATTTTTTTCAAAACTTGGGAAAAGTAGGAGTGGCGATATTTTTTATGATCACAGGGTTCTTGTTCTTCTCTCGTATAATAAATAAAGATCGAGCTGTAAGTTGGTTCTCTCTTTACAAGTCGAGAATATTCAGGATATATCCGTTATATCTGTTTTCACTTTGCGCGATATCGTTTTTCGTATTTTCAGCTTCAAGCTTTGAAGTCAGCGTGTCAGCTAAACACTTATTTAAAGAATATGTTAAATGGATGTTTTTTATTGGTGGAACTATAAATGACGTTTCAGATACAAAGACTATAATCGCTGGTGTTGATTGGACATTAAAGTATGAATGGTTGTTTTACTTGATGCTGCCAATTATATTTTGTTTGAATCGTTTTGTAGGGAAGTTAGGACTTATTTTTCTCGGGTTGGTAGCGGTTTATACTTACATATATCCAATTCGTGTTGGATACTTTTCATCTGAATATTTAATATACTTTGCTATCGGTACGGCTGCTTACCCGCTTTCTGCGTATATTAATGCTTACTTAAATTACGACCATTTATTGGTTTCAACCCTAAGCCTTTTCTTAATAGCCATTCTATTAATTTATCCTCATACGCTGGATTCGTTTCATGTAATTATGATGGCGGCTCTGTTCATATTAGTGGCCTCCGGTAACAGCATTTTTGGGATACTATCTGCAAGGGCTTCTGTGCTTCTCGGTGAAATAAGCTACAGCATCTATTTATTACATGGGGTAGTGTTGTACTTTATTTTCACTTATTGGTCACCAACAGAAATATCCAATTTAACATTAAGTGAGTACGCTCTATTCCTTCCGATAGTGTCTTTTGTTGTAGTGGTAATATCTGCAATCACATTCTTGCTTATTGAAAGGCCTGCTATTAAGGCTGGAAAAAATTTCACATTTAAAAGTATAAAAGGCAGGTTCTTACAAAGAAAAGTTTCATAGAGCTTTGTGAAAGGAAAGGCGCCAGCTGAAATTAAAATAGCGCCTTTACTATTTTTCTGCTCGATAGCAGATTACTTAAGGTGTTTAACCAAACCTTGAACTACTTTTGCACTTCCAGCAACAATTTCACCTTTATGTAGCGGGTCATTGTTACCTTTAAAGTCGGTTACCAAGCCGCCTGCTTCGCGAACAATAAGTTCACCCGCTGCGATGTCCCAAGATTTGATGCCGCGTTCCCAGTAACCGTCGTGACGACCAGCTGCAACATAAGCAAGGTCTAGTGCTGCACTGCCTG